>Ga0111180_1098_pt1 | contig 15358 bp, 12 predicted proteins | sample DeeMarSWOR324_28_FD_80237 | JGI IMG/M metagenome (GOLD analysis project Ga0111180, IMG submission 80237) | Deltaproteobacteria bacterium SM23_61
GCTGGAGCCCAGAATGTGGGTTCGCTCAAAACCGGCTTCGTCGAGCAGCTTGCGGGCTTCGCGGCTGAGAAAAGTCAGGTCCCCGCTGTCCAGCCGGATCCCCAGGAGGTCCCCCGCTTTCCTGGCGCGGAGCTCTTTCCCCACCTTGATGGCATTGGGCACCCCGCTCCGGAGGGTGTCGTAGGTATCGACCAGGAGCAGCACATTCTTGGGGTAAACCCTGGCGTAGGATTGAAAGGACTCCATCTCCGAGGAGAAAGACTCGATCCAGCTGTGGGCCACCGTTCCGCGGACGGGGATCCCGTAAACCTTTCCGGCCATGAGATTGGAAGTGGCCCTTGCTCCGCCGATAAATGCGGCCCGGGAAGCGCTGAGGCCTCCGTCCGGGCCCTGGGCCCGGCGGACCCCGAATTCGATCACCGGATCCTCTCCGGCGACAATGCAGACCCGGGCTGCCTTGGTGGCGATCAGGGTTTGAAAATTGAGAATGTTGAGCAGGGCGGTTTCGATGATTTGGGCTTCCGGAAGGGGAGCGGTGACCCGCACCAGGGGCTCCTGGGGAAAGACCAGGGTACCCTCGGGAACCGCATAGAGGTCTCCGGTGAAACGGAGGTCCTGAAAAAACCGAAGCACTTCGGGGGGAAAGAGGCCCAGGCTGCGCAGGAAATCGAGATCTTCGGGCTCGAAGTGAAGGTCCTGGATGCAGTCAATCAGCTGCTCCAGGCCGGCCGCCACGCAAAACCCGCCGTCTTCCGGGACCTTACGGAAAAAATAATCGAAATTGGCCTTCTCCCGGCTCTTTCCCAGAAGATAATAGCCCCCCACCATGGTCAGCTGGTAGAGGTCGGTCAATAGGGTCATGTTCAGTTTCATCATTCCGCCCTCGGCACTGGTTAATCTTTGCTAGTTGCTCGTTACTGGTTACTCGTTACTGGTTGCTCGTTCCTCGTTCTTGGTTCATCGATATTGCCTTTTCTTGTTTAACCAGCAATCAGCAAAGAGTAACGAGCAACGAGTAGTGTTCAGATGTAATCCTCCATCAGGCCGTGGATTTCTTGCTCGATTTCCTGCTCCTGCGCTTCTCGGCCCTTTTCCTGCTCGACGGAGCGGCGGACCTCTTCGATCATCCGATCGATCCGCAGACCCAGGTTCGGATCCCCCAGGTCCTCCAGGTTGCGCAGATATCCGAGCCTCCGGCCCACGCGAAACCGCAGGCGTTCTTCGGCGGGCCAGGCCAGGTAGCGGTCGATGAGGGCGAGCATCTTTTCCTTTCCTTCGGGCAATTTGCCCTGAACCTCTTCCAGGAGGTTCAGGATGTGGTCGCTCACCACCGTACTGGAGATGCCGTCCAGGGTTTCCAGGAAGAGGCGAATCTCGGCGACGATCCGATCGTCGGAGGGGCGGGCAAACTCCCCCGCCTCCACTTTCCGGTAGAGGGGCATATTCCGGCGGACATAGAGGGTCCGGAGGCGGATGAAGTCGGGATTGATCTGGTTCAGGACCCGGGCCGACTCCACGGCATGTTCCCGCCACCACATTTCGCCCCCCAGCCCGGGCATCAGGTATTCGGAAAGGGAGATCCCCGAGGCCACCACGTTCCGTCCGGCGGCCACCTGTTCTTTGGCCGTCACCCCCTTTTTCATGTACTGCAGGAGGGGATCATATCCGGTTTCCATTCCGATGTGAATCCGGGAGAGCCCTGCCTCCCGGAGCTCCTTTAGTTCTTCAACGGTTTTTTTGGCCAGGGTTCGCGCGCGCCCGTAGCTGGTAATCCGTTCAACCGAGGGAAATTTTTCTTTCAGATAGCGGAGAATCTCCACCAGGTCGCCCGTCTTGCGCATGAGGGAATTCCCGTCCTGCAGGAAAACCTGGGTTCCGCCGAAATAAAGCCAGCCGGCCACAATCTGGTAGCCCGGACTACGGGAGTGAGGGTGGGAAAAAAATTCGCCGAGGACCGCCTGATTGATTCTACCGGCTTGGCCCATCTTCCAGGAGATTTCCCGGATTTGGTCAGCGATCGCCCTGGCCTGCTCGATGTCTCCTTTGACCTCTTCGACGGAGCGGATGGAAAAGGTCTCCCCCTTATAGGTGTGGCAGAACTCGCATTGGTTCCACGGGCAGTTACGGGTGACCCGGATCAGCAAGCTTTGCGCTTCGCTGGGCGGCCGGATAGGGCCCATCTCGATGCCATGATTCATAGGTTCTTCCCCTATGTTAATTTTTAACACGATTTCCGCTTTGGGGCAATGGCCCAGCCGCATGCGGAATGAGGATAAACATTGCTGGTTGCTGGTTTCTCGTTGCTCGTTCCATCCTTACCCATTCTTTATTCCTTTAACCAGTAACAAGGAACTGTTTTGGCGTTATGCATTTCACTTGACTTCACCCCTGAAACTCTATATAAAATTCTGGACCGGATGGAGAATTCTGAGCTTCCAGAACCGAAAGGTTTTCCCATGGGGGAGGAAAAAAAATATCCCCGAATGCGCAGCCTGGATATCTTTCCGGCCGAAGTTTCCGGACAGAAGGTCGTCTGCCTCCGCGATCCCTTGAACCTTGCGGGCAAGATTCTTTTCATTCCTTTTCCCACCTTTTTTATCATCAGCCTCTTCGACGGTCTACATTCCGTCGTGGACATCCAGGCGGAATTCATGCGCCGTTTCGGCGAACTCCTCTACCGGGAGAAAATCCAGGAGCTCATCGACCAACTCGACGAATATTTGCTGCTGGAGAGTGAACGTTTCCGTTCGGCCGAGGAAAAGATCATCGAGGAATTCCGCAAGTCTTCCCATCGTCCGCTCACCCTGGCCGGGGAATCTTACGAGGAGGACGGCGAAAGGCTGAGGAAGAGCATCGAGCGCTTCTTCCGCGACCCGGAGGGGCCTGGACTCCCCGCTCCGAACGGAAAATCTAAAAAACTGGCCGGAGTCATCGCTCCCCATATCGATTACCAGCGGGGGGGAACCTGTTACGCCTACGCTCATCGGGCGATTCTCGAATCCGCTCCGGCGGATTTGTTCATCATCCTGGGAACTGCCCATTCGGCCATGAAGCAACCCTTTGCCTTCACCCGCAAGCATTTCCAGACTCCCTGGGGCCCGGTCGAGACCGATGGGGAATTTCTTTCGGCGGTGGAGGCGGGGTGCGGGGGGGATTTCTATCAGGATGAGTTTGTTCATCGGATGGAGCATTCCATCGAACTCCAGCTGGTCTTCTTGCGGGCCCTCTGGCCGGGGAAAGCCCCTTTGCGGATCGTTCCCATTCTCTGCGGTTCCTTTCAGGAAGCGATCCTGAAGGGAATCAGCCCCATGGACCTGCCGGGGGTAGCCGCTTTCATTACCGCCCTGAAAAAGGTCACCGCCCAAAGCGAGAAAGAAGTCTGCCTTCTGGCCAGCGCCGACCTGGCCCATGTGGGCCTCCGATTCGGAGACCCCGATCCCCCCAACCGGCTTTCCCTGCAGACTCTGGCCGAGGAGGACCGTCGCCTGCTGGAATATGCCGAGCGGAACGATGCGGAGGGCTTCTTCAATCTGCTGGCGGGAGAAAAGGACCGGAGAAGAGTTTGCGGTCTCTCCTCCATTTACGTGCTTCTCCGTTTACTGGAAGGCGTGCCCGGAAGGCTGTTAAAGTACAGCCAGTCTGTGGATGCCAACACCCAATCGGTGGTCACCTTTGCCAGTTTAGCCTTTTACCCTTGATCGATCCCCCACCCGGGGAAGGAAGGAGAAAATCGGAGGGACCTCCGTGGCGCGCCCGGGGACAAAGGGGAATTCACGGGGATTTTCCCCTCAGGGAGGACAAAAGATGAAAAGAAAGATCGTCTTGAATTTTGGGACCCTGCTGATCCTGGCGGGACTGATCCTGGGGCTTTCCGCGGCCGGTTCTTTCTGGCTGCGGGAACCCACCCAGGCCTTCGGGGGGGGCTTTGCCCCCATGGGCCAGCAGCCCTTCGCCCGCTTCCAGATTGCCGGGAAGGACGCCAACTCCGCCTGGGTGATCGATACCTCGGCGGGGGATGTGTTCCTGATTTTCAGCAACGGTAAATGGAAGGACGTGGGGAGCATTTTTGTTGAAAAGAATCGGATCAAGAATTAATCCCCGGATCCCGCGGATTGGACCGATTCAAAAGAGACCCTAGGGTCTCTATGGTTTGGTTCTCCAACTCCGCTCAGCAGAAAAGAGGATGGCATGGACAAGGAATGGAGACTGCTCGATCTCTATGTGGATTTGAATGAGAACTCGGCTTTCCTGAATCCCGCCATTCAACGAGCCCGGATGGAAGGCCGGGTGCCGGATACGGTGTCTTTCTGCAGCATAAAGAAAATCGGCATTTCCCTGGGTTTTTATCCCGATCCGGAGAAGGACATCAACCTGGAATACTGCCGGGTCCATGACATCGGCGTGAGCCGGCGTTTACAGCCTTACTACGTGAATGTGGGATATCCGGGGTTCGCGGTCGTCTATATCATTGCGGGCAAGCAGTATGTGCCCCCTACCGTGGCGGAGATTTTCCAGGCCGTCATCCCCCGGATGGCCGAGGAATTCAACGGCCGGTGGGGAACCGCCGCTAAATACCGGCCGTTCAACGACATGGAAGTGGGAGGGAGGAAAGTTTCCTGGATGGGAGGAAGCTTTTTTGGGGACATCTGGAGCGGGGCCAGTGTTCTGCTGGTCAAGCCTTCTCCCATCGACAAGATCAACCCTGCCCTGAACATCCCCCCGGAGAAGTTTGCCGACAAAGAGGCCAAGACCGCGGGAGAAAGAGCGGTATCCCTGGAGGAACTGACCGGCAGGCCGATCCCCCTGGATGAAGTCAGGGAAGCCTACCGGGAGTCGCTGGAAAAGATTTTCGGGGTCAAGCTGGTCCTGGGATGTCTCAGCGAGGTGGAGATGGAATACGAGCAGGAGAACCGGGAGAAGTATTCTCCCGATATCCTCCTCGCCCGGACGGAAGGGAGGAAATTCGGTTCCCTGGGCCCCGGAGTGAAGCGGGGGGAGTCCATCTGGAAAGTCCCCCGGGGAGGGCTGATTCGGGCGGTGATCTTGGTCAAAGGGGGAGTGATACAGAATCTCCTCTTCTCGGGGAACGTTCTTTGCTCTCCGGTCACCGCGTTGGAAGAGATGGAAGAAGGCCTGAAAGGGGTCCCCCTGGAAGAAGGTTCCATTCGGGAAAAGGTTCAGGTTTTTTACGGCAAGCCGAACTACCAGCTCACCGGCACCACGCCCGACGACCTGGTCCGCCTGGTACTGGAATCGGGCAAAAAGGCGGTTTGAAGAACGAGCGAAAGGGAGGGAAGAGATGAACGAAGAGAGCACGGCCCCAATCAGCGAAGAAGAGTTCGTCTTACGGGCGATCCGGCGGCTCCGGAAACCCCCTTACCGGGGGATCCATACCGTTTACAGCGGGTTCAACCAGGCTTTTAAGGAACACTTCGGCAAGAACCCGGTGGAAGTAACCCAGAGGATGGCCGCGGAAGGGAAGATCATCATCCGGCCGGTGAAGGGGGGGGTTATGGTGTACCTTCCCGACGAAGCGCCCTCGGCCCCCAAGAGCGTGCTGCAGAAGATCCTGGGGCCGGAAGAAGAAGCCGGCTAAGATTCTTATTGGCCGATTCCCCCACGGTGGCGGGGGATCTTTGCCCGATTTTGAGGCTTCGGGTCCTTCCCGCCCCGGGGGATGATTTTGCGGCCAAGCCCCCAATCTTGGCTGTTTTTTCCTGGACCCCCGGGTGCTCCAGCGCTGGAAACCCGTCGGCCCTGCCTTTCGTCCCCCGCGCCTATTAGGGCGGAATTTAAAGAAATGTCATTTTTTTCTTGACAAAAAGTTTTTTTAATCTTATAAGGTTCCACTAAATGGGGAGTCGTTGCAGAAGGTCAAAGGCAATCCTTATTTAAAGGGAAGAAATTCTCCCCAGAATGGATCCTGACCGGTTTTAGTTTTTGATGATCCTTCAGCCGAAAAATCAGGGTGCGGCAGGGCCATTCATTCGTGAAAAAGCTTGCCATGGATGGGAAGATGAGGTGAAGGCGGACGGCAAAAGGTGACGGCAGGGGCGATGTACAAAAATTAAAAAGGAGGGAAAAATGAAAAATCGGATCGTCATGTTGGTTCTGGTGGGGTTATTGGCCGGAGGTTTGGTTTTTATGGACTCGGCTCATCAGACAGCGCAAGCACAGGGCAAGAAGGTCACCTGGATAGGACAAAGCTCCCTCCCGTCGGGAATGCCGCCGTCGGTGGGGCTGCAGGATCTGTGTGATCGGGTTAAAAAAGTCAGCGGAGGGCGCTTCATTATGACCGCCAAGCCGGCCGGTTCGGTTTGCCCGGCAGCCAAGGAATGGCAGGCGATCAATAGGGGGGTCCTCGACTTTGGCGCCACCGGCGGTTCGTACATGGTGCCCGAAGTTCCCTTTGGCAGCATTCTCTCCCAGCGCGTAGGCGCCAAGCTATCCCCCCTCGGGCACATGATGTGGTTTGCGGTCGAAGGCCGGGAGATCGTGAACAAATGGTATAAGAAAATGGGCTATAAATTCATGAACATCGGCGGGCTTCACGGCCTGCCCGAAGGGTGGATCCACCTGGACAAAGAGCTGAAAGGACCGGAAGACCTCAAGGGGCTCAAGATGCGGGCTTCGGGAGACGGCGGGATCGTCCTGTCCCGGATGGGTGTGGGCACCGTGTTCATGCCTCTGGGGGAAGTCTTTGAGAACTTTAAGCGGGGGATCATCGATGCCTATGAATGCAGCTGCCCATCTTTTGATTACACGATGAAATTGTTTGAGGTGGGCAAGTACTTCTACCTGAGCCCCACCCGGGCCCCCTGGGAGATGTACGAGCTCCAGGTTTCCAGGCCCAAGTGGGAGGCTCTGCCCGATGACCTCAAGGCCATTTTCCTGAACTGTCTGAGAGCAACGGAAGTCGAGTACCACGCCAAGCTGGTCAAGAGCAATGCGGAAGCGGTAGAGGGTTTCAAGGCCAAGGGAGTCAAAGTGCTAAATCTTCCCAGCTCCATCGATGATGCCTTTGTCCCCCTGGCTAACAAGTACCTGCAAGAGGTGGCGGCCAAGAGTGAAGCCATGAAAGAAGTCCTAACCTCCCAGCTGAAGTTCGAGGAGATGTGGAAGAATCTATACGGATTGCCCTCCCCCGGCAAATAGGTTCAGGGGGTGATCTATCCGGGGGGTAAGGGCAGATTTCTTACCCCCCGGCCGCCTTTGCCGGTTGGCCCGGGAAGACGCATTGGTAGGCTCGCTGAATCCAGGGCAGGTTCCCTGTTTTTGCAGGGAACCTGCTTGCTTGCGGCGATAAATTCAGAGGGGGAGTCCAGGGACGGCTCTGCCGAATGGCTGAGAGGGGAAACCCTCCCGACACGGATTCCTCATGAAATTCCGGCAGGTTTCTGCATGGGGATAAGAATTTTTTCGGGAAAGTGAGGAGGATGAGAAACGGTGGAACGGCTATTAAAAACCATTGACCGTATAAACGAATGGATGGGGAATTGGATCCGGCCGCTCCTGTATGCCTTCATCGGCCTGGTTTGCTTTGAAGTGCTGCTCCGGTACGGATTCAACCACCCGACCATTCAACTCCCGGTGATTGTCACCATGGCCGCCGGGGCCATGTACGTGCTTTCCTTCGGAAATATCATGCGCATCGACGGGCACGTGCGGATCGACATCTTCTCCCGCCTGCTGTCCAGGAGAGGAAAAGCGGTCCTGGAGGTCGTTATGGGGGCCCTCTTTTTCTTCCCGGTCATCGGCGCGCTGGCCGTTTCCGCGGTGGGATGGACGTGGTATGCCTGGTCCATCGACGAGAGGGACATGCAAACCTTCTGGTACGCCCGCATCGGCCCCAGCCGGACCGTGGTTTTGATCGGACTGATTCTGTTCCTGCTCCAGGGCTTTGCGGTGTTCGTGAGGAATCTGCGAATTTTATCGGGTAGGAAGGAAACCCCATGATTGAATTGAGCCAAGAGATTATTTCGATCATTATGCTGGGGGGAATTCTGGCCGGGGTATTGACCGGCTATCCCCTGGCGCTGGCCATCGGCGGTGTTTCGTTTTGGGTGGGAATGTACCTCTTCGGACCGGCCATCACTTTCGAGGTCTTCTACAGCCGCTCCTATGACATGCTGAATAACTATGTTCTCCTGGCGGTGCCCGGTTTTGTCCTCATGGGGGCAGTGCTGGAACACTCGGGAGCGGCCGAAGGGGTCTTTGAAGAACTTTATGTATGGTTCGCCGGGCTGAGAGGCGGCCTGGCCCTGGCTACGATCATCCTGGGGACCATCGTTGCGGCCACGGTGGGAGTCATCGCCGCCTCGGTCACCCTCCTGACCCTGACTGCCCTCCCCTCCATGATCAAGCGGGGATACGACCGAAGCCTGGCGGCAGGGGCGGTTTGCGCGGGCGGCAGCCTGGGCATTCTCATCCCGCCGAGCATCATGCTGGTGATCTACGGGCCCATGGCCAACCTTTCCGTGGGAAAAATGCTCCTCGGAGCCGTCATACCGGGCCTTTTCCTGTCTTTATCCTACTGTACCTACATCCTGGTTCGATGTTTCCTGAATCGGGAAATCGCCCCGCCCGTTCCTGCCGGAGAAATACGAATTTCTTTCCTCGTGAAGACGGGACGGCTGGCAATCGCTATCGGGCCCCTGGTGGCGCTCATCATGGCGGTGCTGGGGAGCATCTTTTTCGGGGTCGCTTCCCCCACGGAGGCTGCCGGGACCGGCGCACTGGCCACGATCCTTCTGGCTGCCGGCCACCGCCGGCTCAATATAGAGCTCCTGAAAAAGGCCGCGTCCACGACAGTGAAAGTGAGCGGCATGGTCCTTCTGATCGGCATGCTGGCCTCTTCCTTTACCGGCATATTCATGCGTGCGGGTTGCGACGAAGTCGTGGCCAATTTCATCCTGAGCATGCCCGGGAGCAAGTGGGGCGCCTTTACCATCATCATGGTGATCTGCTTCGCCCTGGGTTTTTTCATCGACTGGCTGGGGATTCTTTTTATCATGGTTCCCATCATCACCCCCATCGCGGAAACCCTGGGATTCGACGCCCTGTGGTTTGCCATGATGATCTGCATCAACCTCCAGATGTCCTTCATGACCCCTCCCTTCGCTTATTCGATCTTCTACCTCCGGGGGGCCGCCGATCCCACCTTGGAAGTGACCACGAGGCATATCATTCGGGGGATCACTCCGTATGTGGTCCTGATCGTGATCGCTCTTTTTGTGTTCATCCTGTATCCGGGATTAATTCTCTGGTTACCGTCGAAAATGCTGTAAGCTGGACGCTTTGCCGCTCATTCCTTTTAGCGCTTTTTTGCGGAGCGTCCAGCTTTTCCGGTTTTCCCTCTTGACAACCTTTGGTTGGTCCCCAATCATGGAAATATTCAAGGTATTTTTTTCCTTTGGGAATGAACCCGCGAAGGAGGAATGAGAGTATGGCCCAGAAAGAAGATCTCCGGGCAAGGTTGCGGATTTCGGCGAAACAGCTGGAAGCCATCAACGATCTGTTGCTAACCCCCAAGAGCCGGGTGGTGAAAGATTTTCTGGCCGTGGTGGCCAAGTATGGAACGCCCGAAGAGATCAACGCCCGGGCGGCGGAGGCGGGAAAGCTGGAAAACCTCATGGCCCGGCTGGAGAAAGAGGAATCTCCCTACCTGGCCGGTGTGAAATGGCTGATCGCGCAGAGGGAGGCAAAGGCATTCGTTTCGGTGGCCGAATACCGGGCATCGGTTCTCGGGGACCGGGGCTCCCGGGTCCGGTTTAAGGATAGATTCGCGGTCACCCTGGAAATCAGCGCGGCCCAGTATTTTCCCTGGGTGATCGAGGAGGCCAAACAAGCTATCGCCAGAAGGGAGCTCATGCCCGGCCGCTTCATCCGGGTGCGCAGGATGAAAGAACAGGAGGCCGATCACGGGGACATCCTGGCCTTTGCCGCGGCCATGCAGGTCATGGGGGCCAGTTTCGTGGAGACCCTGGATACCAAGGGAACCGACGGGTCCAACGTACACCTGGGGGGCCCGGAGACCATTACCGGGTATTTCGGGGGGATCGGACAGCCCAACGAATATCCCCTGAAATGGGTGGATGAATTCCTTTACTACTACACGAACTACGGAATCCGGCAGGTGTTGAACATCAACCCGGGAACCGTCTTTCTGGGGTACCTGCTCCGGAAACTGGGGATCCAGAACGAATTCAAGATTTCGGTATACATGGGCAACGACAACCCCTATGCCGCCCTATGGACACTGATCGGCGGCAAGCTCTTCTCCGCCAGAGACGGCTCCTGCCCGCTCATCGGGTTCAACCTCAGCAACTCGGTCGACAACCAGACCATCGAAATCATCGCCGAAGTCCGCAAAAAGCTGGGCCTGGAGGATATCGTCCGCATCGAGCACCACATCACCGAGACCTGGAAGAGCATCGTCCGCCAGCCCTACAACCGGAGGGAGGAACTGGTTCAACTCGCCGACCACGTGGCCAACATCGCCGCCAAGCACGAGGGAAGCGAGATCGAAACCGAAAAGGGGCGGGCTCACCCATCCGACATCCTGGACTATTTCCGGGAGAAGAAGGAAATCGAAGCCTCGGGGGAGATGCCCGCTTTGCTCAGAAACTACCTGGACAAGCATGATTCCGTGAACCTGACCGCCCGCGCCCTGACCGAAAAGGGCCTCAGCTTCAAAGCGGCGCCGAAGTTACACCACCGGAAATAGTATCTCTCGCAAAGGCCACGGATTTCCGCAAGTCGCGAGTCGCGAGAGCGCAAGTCGATAAAAGCATTTTCCCCCTCACGCCTTGCGATTTCCGGTTTCCATCCCTCTCGCGCCTTACGACTTGCGCCTTGCGGTTCTCAAAATCCGCCTTGAGCGGTTCACGGAGGAAGGGGAAGTGGGGCTGATCTTGATTAAGGGATTGGTTTAGATCTCCAGTTTCATTCCATCCACGGCCAGGACGATCTCCCCGGAGAACTCCTGGCCGCATTCTTGGCGGATGTCGTGGCCCCCGAAAACCGGGTAAAAGTGGGTGAGGAGGAGTTTTTTAGCTCCCGCCTCGCGGGCGATCCGGCCGGCCAGCGCGGGGGTGAGGTGCCCCTCTTTCTTTCTTTCCTCGGGGTAGGAGCACTCCAGGACCAGGAGGTCCGCTTCTTTCCCCAGGGCGACGATATTTCCGCAATAACCCGTATCCCCGGAATAGACCATTGACCTTCCGGCAACATTCACCCGGAAACCGATGCTATTCTCGGAGTGCAGCACCGGCCGGGTCTGGACCGAAAAATCCTCAAAGTCAATCTCGCTATTCCCGGCTTCATGCAAGGAGAGGGAATAGGTGTGAGCTTCGATCCAGCGACCGAAGATCCCCCGCATTTTTGCAAAAAAATCCTTCAGCCCGGCAGGCCCGATAATCCGGAGGGGGTCGAAACGGGTGAAATCCACGGTATAGTTCATGGCGAAGAGGAGGGAAATCAGGTCGATGACGTGGTCGGGGTGGAAGTGGGTGAGGCAGTGAAAATCCACCTTCCGGAAGTCCAGGCCCATGGGTGAGGCAGTGAAAATCCACCTTCCGGAAGTCCAGGCCCAGCCGGGGCATCTGCCGCAGGCTGCCCCCGCCCCCGTCAAAAAGGATCAGGTGTGATCCGAAGGAAAGAGCCAGGCCCGAAGGACCGCGGTCCACCGTGGGAATACAGGTGCCGGAGCCGAGAACAAAAAGTTCCATGATTTATTGGACACAGATGAACACAGATAGACACAGATAAAATAATAGAAAGAAAGAGGTTAATCTTTGTTGGGCTTTTTTAATGAATTTTCATCCGTGTCCCATGATTTCTTTTGTCTTTACGTCTTTTAAGAAAATAAAATCTGTGTTTATCTGTGTTCATCTGTGTCCCCATATGGTTTTAGTTGGCTTTTTGCAGAAGATACGCCTCGATGAAAGCGTCCAGGTCCCCGTCGAGCACCGCGTCCACGTTGCCCATCTCGAAATTGGTGCGGTGATCCTTGACCAGGCGGTAGGGCTGGAGGACATAGGAGCGAATCTGGCTTCCCCAGGCGATGTCCTTCTTGGTGCTGTGGAGCGCCTCGGCCTTTTCTTCCTGCTCCCTCAGCTTCAGCTCATAGAGGCGGGCTTTCAAGACCTTCATGGCCATGGACCGGTTCTTATGCTGGGACCGTTCGTTCTGGCATTGAACCACGATCCCCGTGGGGAAGTGGGTGATCCGCACCGCCGAATCGGTCTTGTTCACATGCTGCCCGCCGGCTCCGCTCGAGCGAAAGGTGTCCACCCGGAGGTCTTCGTCCTTGATTTCGATCACGATATCCTCATCGATTTCCGGATAGACAAAAACCGAGGCGAAAGAGGTGTGACGGCGCTTGCCGGCATCGAAGGGAGAGATGCGGACCAACCGGTGGATTCCCACCTCGGCCTTGAGGTAACCGTAGGCATAATCTCCCGTGACCTCAAAGGTGGCGCTCTTGATCCCGGCCTCCTCGCCCGCGAGGGTGTCGATCACTTCGGCCCGAAATCCCTTCCGCTCGGCCCACCGCAGGTACATCCTCAGGAGCATGCTGGCCCAGTCCTGGGCCTCGGTGCCCCCGGCCCCGGAATGGATGGAGACAATGGCGTTGTTCCGGTCGCTCTCGCCCCCGAGCATGCGCTTGAACTCCGCCGACTGGAGGTCTTTCTCCACCCGGGACAGCTTGGCCGCAACATCCTTCAGGGTCTCCTCGTCATTCTCTTCCTTGGCCAGTTCGAAATATCCCCTGGCCTCCTCCATCTCGGCCTTCAGTTCCTCCCAGAGCTCCACTTCGGACCGCAGGGCGGTCCTCTGCTTGAGGATCTTCTGCGCTCCTTCGTTATCGTCCCAGAAGTTGGGCTTGAGGGTTTCCTTCTCGATCTCGGCGAGGCGGGTGGTCTTGGCGTCTAAGTCAAAGATGACCTCGGAGGGCCTGCACCTTCTCTTCCAGCAGAGAAATCTTACTCTCGACTTCGTTCCACACGGTCTTCCCTTCTAAATCGAACCCAGAGCAATAGAATCGTCGTGAACCCCATGCACAGGTAACTGAAGAGGTCCCCGAACTGAGTGTAAAAGCTCCATTTGTTGTTCATATAAAGGATACCGAAAAGAATCGACTTTGTAAAGATCTTCGAGGCCTGGAGAATTTTTCCGCTGGGGTGAATGAAACCCGAGATCCCGGTGTTGGCAGCACGGGCGATGGGGACACGGTTTTCCACGGCCCGCAGGGCGGCCATGGAGATATGCTGGTAGGGGGCTGCCGTATGCCCGAACCAGGCATCGTTGGTGATGTTGACCAGAAACCGGGCTCCCCGCGCAACGAACTGCCGGGTCAGGTCGGGGAAGATGGCTTCGTAGCAGATGAGAACCCCAAAATTTCCCTTGGGTAAGGCCAGGGTCTGAAATTTTTCGCCGGGCTGAAAATCCCCTATGGCCCCGATGATATCCCGGGTAAACCCCAGAAGGCCCGAGAGGGGGGCATATTCCCCGAAAGGAACGAGGTGGATTTTATCGTACCGCCCGGCCTCTTTCCCTTCCGGGGAGATGAGAAAGGCGCTGTTGTAATAACGGGTTTCCCTGCCCTTCCGGTCGTAGGCAGGGGATCCGAAAAGAAGATAGGCCCTCATGGTCCGGCTCAGCTCCAGGATTCGGGACTTGTGGGAAGGGGAATCCTGGAAAAAGAAAGGGGTTGCCGTCTCGGGCCAGATGACCAGGTTGGGGAAAAGGTGCCGGGTCCTGAGGGTGAGGTCCAGGTAACCCCTCACGGTCTCTTCCTGGAATTTCGGCTCCCACTTCACATTCTGGGGGATGTTTCCCTGGATGAGGGAAATGCGCACCGGAGTCCCTTCCTTGCTCTGCGGACTGATCTCGGCGAGCCGCCAGTAGCCATAGGCCGCGGACAGGATCAGAAGCAGCGCGGCGGCCACAACTTCTTTGCGGACTGGCCTCCAGTTTCGATCGATGAAGGCTTCCATGAAGCGGTAAATCGCCGCGTTGACCAGGACGATGAGGAAAGATACCCCGTACACTCCGGTGATGTCGGCGATTTGAATCAGGGGGAGGGTGAGATACTGGGAGTACCCCAGAAGCTCCCAGGGAAACCCGGAGAGCAGAAAACCCCGGATGTATTCCAGGGAGACCCAGAGAGGCGGGGCCAGGAGGCTTTCGGAAATTTCGATCCGGGCGGCCACCCAGCGAAGAGCAAAAGCAAAGGCCGAAACGAAAAGGGCCAGGTAGGCGGTGAGAAGGAGGAGAAAAAAAACACTGACTGCTCCGGGCAGATGGCCATACTGGGTGAGGACGTTGTAGATCCAGGGCAGGAGGCCGGTGAAGAAAGAAAACCCGGCCACAAAGCCCAGCAGGGCCGCCTGGGGGGGATTTTTTTTTCGGATGGACCAGAACAAGGGGACGAGGGCCGCCCAGGCGACGATCTCCATGTTGAACTTGGGGAAGGCCAGAATCAGCAGGAATCCGGACAGCGCGGCCAGGCAGAAGTCGAGAAGCTTCATGACGGGGAGAGTCACCCTCCGATCTTGACCATGGGGAGGTGGCACCTCTTCATTACGCCCGAAATGGGGCCATGCTGAAGTGGCTTGGTCAGGAGGGCTTCCTCCAGTTTTTTCTCCAGTACCTCATCCCCGGCACCGGAGCGGAGAAGGGGCTTCAAATCGGTCAACTCTTCGGAGAAGAGGCAGGTTTTCAGCTTCCCATCGGCGGTGAGGCGGAGGCGGTTACAGGACCGGCAGAAATGGTCGCTCATCGGGCTGATGAAGCCGATCTGACCCGCGGCCCCGGGAAACCGGAAGAGGCGGGCGGGCCCTCCGTGCCCGTTATCCCCCTCGGCCAGGGGAACCAGAGGAGAGATGATGGCCACCACGTTGATCTTGATGGGATCCATCCCCTCCCGGCGCGCCGCCTCGATCCCTTCCCATACCTGATTCAGATCGCCCCCCCGGGTGATCTCCCGGTATTTTCCGGGGTCGAGGGAATCCATGCTGATGTTCAAGCGTTTCAACCCGGCCCGGCGAAGATCGCGGGCGAATTCCCGGAGGAGAATGGCATTGGTGGTCATGGACAGGTCGTTAACGCCCGGGAGCCCGGAGAGCTTTTCCAGCAGATAGACCACGCCCTTGCGCACCAGCGGTTCTCCCCCGGTGATCCGGATTTTGTTGATCCCTCGTTTCACCGCGAGCGTCGCCAGTCGCAGGATCTCTTCGTAGGAGAGAATTTCTGAATGCCCGAACTGGGAAACGCCCTCTTTGGGCATGCAGTATCGACAGCGGAGGTTGCAGCGGTCGGTGACGGAAATGCGCAGATAATTGATCCGCCGGTTATG
>Ga0111180_1048_pt1 | contig 15357 bp, 10 predicted proteins | sample DeeMarSWOR324_28_FD_80237 | JGI IMG/M metagenome (GOLD analysis project Ga0111180, IMG submission 80237) | Deltaproteobacteria bacterium SM23_61
GTCAGCTTGCCGTCACTGCCCAGGTTGATACCCACCAGCCCGAGGGTCGAAAAGTCCTCATCGAGCCCGGGCACCTGGTTCACGATGGTCTTGAGCAGGCTGGACCTCAGGGCCCGCAGGGTGGAATCTCCGAATAGAGGACCGCCGGGGCTCTGGGTGGCCGTATCGTAGGTGAGCTGCTCGTTGATCGTATCCATGAGCTCATTGTAAGCGGTCACAAACTCGGTGATTTGCTCTTCCAGCCCTTCATAATCCCGGTTCACCTTCACGGTCAGGGTCGTTTCCGGGTCCGCACCCTTCAAATTGAGGGTCACCCCGGTGATCAGGTCATCTATCGTGTTGGACGAGCGGGTCACCCCCACTCCGTCCAGGGTGAAGCTGGCATCGGCCCCGAACTGGATCGACGCTTCATGGTATGCAGTGATGGGCCCAAAATCGTTATCGGTATCGAATTTCAGGGTGGGGTCTTCGCAGGTTATCACCACATGCAATTCGGTATCACCCGTTTCTGTGTCGAGTACCCGGATTTTACCCTCGGCGGTTACCTCAGCGGTCACATCACCATAGGCATTATTTATTGCCGTCAACAAATCTCCGACGGTTATTAGATTGGAGATAGTAAACTGGGTGTTGACGGCAGCACCACTCGTGCTCGTTCCCGTGAGAAATATTTTTTCATTGTTATCATAGTCATATCCGTCGATATATCTGATGCGGGTGGCGGAAGTGATGGGCGCGCCCGAGGTAGTATTGGCGATGTCGCCCGTCACCCCCCTTATATCCCGAAGGCCGAGCGCGTCGATCAGAGCAGTGTCCCCTGAGAGACTGATCCCGGCCGCTCCTTCCACATCGCTGGTCAGGATGAGGCGGTGATCGGTGGTAGTATAGTGCACGACCGAGGCGGTCACCTGGGAGGGGTCGTCACCCGTGTTGACCGCATTGATCTTGTCTTGCAGGCTGGAGAGCGTGTCCGTGGTTGAGACCGTAACCGTTTTGCCATTTACGATGAGATCGCCGGAAAGGCCCAGGGCAGTGGTATCGCTCGCAAAGCTCTCGGAGGAGAGCTTGTGGGCCACGGCCAGGGAATTGATGACGATATCATAAGTTCCCCGGGACGCATCGGTCCCGGCGGTTACCGAAAGGAGATCCTCGGGGTCCCTGGAAGTATTGGAAGATACCGTCGGGGAAAAAAGATTAAAATCGGCCGGTTCGTTGATTTTCCCGACCACGGTCTTGAGGCTCAATAATTTGGTGTTGATGGACTGCCAGGCGCTCAGGCGGTCCTGGGCGGCTTGCTGCTGGGTCTGGACTAGCTCGATCTTCTTGTACTCCAGCTGTCTCAGCTGGTCGATGATATTCCGCCAATCCACCCCGCTGGCGATCCCGCTGAATCCGATCAATCCGGACATCTATGCACCTCAAGGGTTCAGCCCCCGAAAGGCTCGGGGGCCGGAAAATCCCCGGAGGGGATTCCCGGGTGTCACCCGGGAATCCCTACTCCAGGGTCTGGTTCACCACTATGCCGGTGCCGTCGCCGCTCTTCCGGGACAGCTCCGCCAGCGCCTCCGGCGGAATCTGTCGGACCAAGTTCCCCTCTCCGTCCAAAACCCTGATGATGACCTGATTGTTGTCCCTGTCCACTATAAACTGGAGGCTGTAGCGCATGCTCCGCATGAAGCTGTTCATATGCTCGGCCAGGGCTTTCGCGGACTCCTCATTGTTTTGGACATGCACTTTGGGAATCTCGGGGGGAGGGGAAGCCGTTTTTTCCCCTTCCCTAGCCGGTGCCGCCCTATCCCCCGGGTTGGGCACGGCTGCCGGCAGCGAGTCCCGCTGCGGATTTTCTTTTATCCCTAAGATTTCCATTCCACTTTACCTCAGCTTTCAGAAACAGAGGGGGAGGCGGTTGAAAGCCCGCCCCCTCCCCGGTTATTCAACCTACCGTGAGCCAAGTAGGGATAGGACGCTCTGCGGTATGAGGTTGGCCTGGGAAAGCATGGCCGTCCCCGCCTGGAGCAAGATCTGATCCCTGGTCAGGTTGGTCATTTCAAAGGCCATGTCGGCATCCCGGATGGTGGAATGGGACGCATCCAGGTTTTCGATAACCATGGCCAGGTTTCCAGAGGCAAACTCGATGCGGCTGGCAGCCGCTCCGATTTCACCGACGACCAGGTTCACCGAGACCAGGGCCGCATCGAGGGAGGTCAGGGCGGACTGGGCGCTGGCAATCGAGCTCAGATTGAGGGTGCTCAATCCCAGGTTGTTGGACAGGAGGCCTGAACTCGTGCTGACGGAAATCCGGTCTTCCGCAGCCACGTTGCCGGAGCCGACCTGGAAAGTAAGGTTGATGGCCCCACTGAGGAGCGAGTTACCGCTGTACTTGGTGTCCGTGGCAATCTGGTCGATTTCGGCCAAGAGGGCCGCCGCCTCGGCATTGATCCGGGCCCGGCCGTCATCGTCAACGTTACTGGAGGCGGCGGAGATCGCCAGTTCCTTCAACCGCTCCACGATGGTCTCAATTTTCTGGGTCCCCCCTTCAGCCACCTGCAACAGGGACTGGGCCTGGGCCACGTTCTGCTGGGCAGCCCGGAGGGCGCGGACTTCCATCCTGAACTTGTTGGCAATGGCCAGGCCGGCCACATCATCCCGGGACCGGTTGATGCGATAGCCGGTGGAAAGCCGCTCCATGGTTATTTTCAATCGGTTGTCGGTTTCGGATAACTGCCGGTGAGCGTTCAGGGCAGCGATGTTGGTGTTGATTCGAAGAGCCATTCTTTTTTTCCTCCTTGAAATTTTTGTTTGGGCATCCTTGCCCTTTGGTGTGAAGAGATTTGGGTAGGGGCCTCTTCGGGACCCTTTCCGGTGCCGCTATCTTTTTCCGCCCCTCTCCTGACCCCCTTTCCTCTTGAGTCTTCTCGCCAAGATTCAATCTAATTATCGGGCCGGGGGGGGAGAAACTTTAATTTTTTTTGACGACTTGAGAATCTAAAGGGATGAAAGATTCGGTCCAAGCCACCCTCGGGGGTCGACTTCATACCCGTGAAACTGCAGGACTTCAGCCACTTCTTCCAGGCAACGCTTCAGAATTCCAGCGGAAGTTGCCAGGGGGACCATCTTTTCCAGGACTTCTTTGGAAGGAGAAATGAGGAAGGATACCTGATGGGCCAGCAAAGAGAGTTCTTTGCGGCCTTGTCTACCGAGTTCATCCCCGATCAACTCATAAAGTGCGCTCAACTCCTTGAAACTATTTAGAATAAAATCACGGGGGAGGTTTAATTCCTGAAGCAGGGCATCACATTGCCCCACCAATTCTTCCAATTCCTGGAGGCGGAAATAAATATCGCTCATCACCAGCCGAACATCCATCATCCGGGAGTTTAAAGTAAGAGCATTCTTAAAATATTCCAATGCCTTAGCATAGTTTTTATTTTCCTTACAGAGGTGCCCAAGATTTATGAGGGCTTCCACCTTCTGGGGGTCCATTTCCAGGGAGCGGAGCAGGGCCTTTTCGGCTTCAGCCCTTCGGCCGAGCTTCCGCAGGGCCAGTCCCAGGTTCGCATAATTGGAGGAAAGATTTCCCCCGCCTTCGATCGCCCGTTCAAAATAGTCCGCGGCCTGGAGAAATTCCCCCCTCTGAAGAGCCAGGAGGCCGAGGGTTTGCAGGCTGGTGTAATCATCCGGGTGGAGATTCAGTGATCGGGAAAGGAATTCCCGGGCTAATTCTTCCTGTCCCGTCTCCCGGTAGCATTCCCCCAGGATATAGAGCTGATAATACTTAAGCTTTCCCAGATTAACAGGAAACATGTTGATTTCTATGGGAAAATGAATTGACTGTCGCATAGCCTCGATGGCTCCCGGGTAATCTTTCAACTTATAAAGGCTTTCGCCCAGGCCGAAATGGGCCAGGCCATTATCCGGAAACTGCCGGGCAAGGTCTTTAAAGATTGACGCGGCCCGGTCGTGCCGGCCCAAATCAGCGTAATACTTCCCCGTGAGGACCGAGGCCTCCAGGAAGAACTGTCTTTCCTTCTCCTGGATTCTTTCATTTCCCAGGATCTTTTCCATGTGCTCGATGGCCTCGGCCAGCCGGCCGATCCCACCCAGGGTGCGGGCCGCGTTGTAATGGAGAACGACATTTTGGGGGTCCCCTTCCAGTTCATTCTCGATGATCTTCAGGTTCCTCTCTGATTTCTGGCGGATCGTTGCTTCGTCGCGGTAGCCCGTGTGGCGGATCACGATATCGGTCTGGACGGATTCAACGCCCAGATCTTTCAATCGGTAAAAGATCTGTTCATGGACCCGCCCCTCGAACCTGGCCCCGGCCACGTTGGGGAAGATCCGCAGCTGATAAAAATGAGTTTCTCCGTCCGCGGGGGATTGGCTATTCACCGTGAGGTAGTAGGCCCGGTTCTTTTTCCAGGGGAAGTTCTGCTTGAGCAGGCGGATTTTTTCCACTTCCCCCTCATCGACGCGGTCATCCGCATCCAGCCACAGGATGTAATCTCCCGTCGCCCTGAGGATGGAATCATTGCGGGCGGCGCTGAAATCATCGCTCCAGGGAAAGTCGAAGACCCTGGCCCCCAGTTCTCCGGCTATTTCTTTGGTTTTGTCGCTGGACCCTGTATCCACGATGATGATTTCATCCACCGCCGGCTTTATCGAATTCAGGCAGAGAGGAAGATCTTGCTCTTCATTCTTGACGATCATGCAGAGGGATAGCTTTGCCCTCGCCTTTCCAGCCGGCCGGTCTTCTCTATTTTTTTTGCTTTTCACCCTTCTTCTCCCAATTTGTTTTGTCGGCCCAATTCTGACTTTTTCAAACGGGCCCAGGCCTGACCGGTAATTCTTGGGAAGGCTCTGGTACCCGAGATATTGCCCTCCCAGCCGCCGCCCACTGATTCATAATCTCCGCCATCTCTTCCTCCTCCGGATGGAGGGCTGAGTAGTTCCGGTAAACCTGAAAGGCCTCCCGGTCCCGTCCCATCTCCTTGAAGAACTGCCCCAGGTTCCAGATGATATCCCGGTGGTCGCGAACCAGGGTCATGGCCTTTAAGAGATTTTTTAAAGCTTCCTCTTTCCTCCCCGTCTGCCAAAGCAGGCATGCCAGGTCGTTGCAGGCTTCCGGGTGGTCAGGGAAATCTTTAAGGATCCTGCGGAACGTTTCTTCGGCTTCTGGCAAGGCCCCTTCCTCGAATTTCCGCTCCCCTTCCCGAAGCCCTTCTTCCGCAGCCTGGAGTTCCATGAAATTCTTCCCTTCTTCCGGAGTCAATTCCTTGTGGGGTACGTATATCCCGGGGGCGCAGACCACCTTGAACCCTCTGGACCGGAGCCGGCCGAACAATTGCCACATGGCCAGGGGCACAGAAAGCTTTTCCCTAACCCCCCCGGCTTTGCACACCGCCTCGCTTTTGAGGAGCAGGCAGAAGCTCCCCAGGTAAGGGACTTCTCTCCAATCTTTCCCGTAGCGGGAAGCGAGTCGCCCTGCCAAATCCTCCGCGCCTTCTTCTTCGGGCAGGAATTGGCTGACCTTCTGAGGATCCGGGGCTTCATTCGAGACCGGCCCCACAGCGGCAATCGAAGGGTCAGACTCCGCAAGGGTGATCATTTTTTCCAGGCAACCCCTCTCCAAGAGAACACCGGCGGATAACACCACCACATAGCGGGCTTCCCAGTCAACACCCTTCTGCAGAGAAGCCGTGATGGTTGGGGTCGAGGGGGAAACCTTGACGTTCAGGTCATTCTCAGGTGCAGCCTGATGGTCTCTGACGACCCTGACGCAGAATTCGCCGGGCGCGGGCAAGGAACGCTGGAGCTTTTCTACAGAACGGGCCAAGGATTCGTTCGGTTCCAGCCCCCGCCTGACAAGTATCAGGGCGCCGGAAATGACAGGTTCCCCAAGCATAATCTTCTTTTGAACCGCTCCCAATTTGTGCAGCCGCTGAAGATAACGCTGCTGGACAAGCAAGGACTCTCGCCGGGAGAGTTCAGGATCCCGATGTTCGCTGCTGGTCGGGGAGTACAGGTACAGCCCCAGAAATTCGTCAATGTGCAGGAAGGTCTCCCGTTCCGCCATGCGCAACCAGAAATCCCAGTCCCCCGCCGACTCAAGTGTTTCATCAAAATATCCATATTTATCATGAACGTTTTTCCGCCACATGGGCTGCGGTCCTATAAAGCAGCCAAAAATCAAACGTGTCGGATCGAAGTCTCCCCAACGGTATTCGTTTGCCCGCGTATGGTTTTCAAAGGTTTCGTTCTCTATCCTGGTGACATAGCAGTTGGCATAGACCAGGGCCACATCCGGCCTGGTCTCCAGCACCGCAACCATTCGCTCGAAGGCGTCTTTCTTATGGCGGTCATCCGTGCAGGCCAGAGTCACATACTTCCCCCGGGCGGCCTTGATACAGCGATTGACTGCTGAATGGGAGGATTCGCGTTGTTCCGTGCGGATATAAACGATGTTGTCGTACCGTTGTTGAAATTCCTCCGCGATCGCCTTTTCATGGGTGGGAGATCCCGTATCTACGATAACAATTTCTAATCGATCGGCAAGGGTCTGAGCTTCCAGATCTTCCAGCAGACCGCGCATAAATCTTTCAGCATTGTAAGTCGGAACGAGTGCGGAGATCAGGACCTCCTTCATGGCACCCATGTTTCTTCCTCCCGGGAACGTACTAGGATATGTTGAGGCTACTGTGATGAAATCGGTTCACCAAACGCCCCACCTCGGCAAATCGCTGATTCCGGTAAAGCCCATGGGTCTCGAGTTTTTTCAAGAACTCAAAGGCTTCAACAAAGAGACTGGAGCCTTCGGCCAGTTGCGTGAGGAGTGCACCCGCTTCTTCGTAATCGCCGGGCCCGGCCCGCCTTACCAGTTGCCGGGCATACTCCAACTTGAAGACCGGAAAGTCCGGATCAAGGATCATTGCCTTCTGCAAATGAGAGGGATTTTGGGTATAGAGCCCAAGATAATAATGTAACGAGGCTAAAATTAATTGTATGAGTGCAGGGGTAACCGATTTCCCCCCCGTTAAGGATTCTGTGGCCAGGTCAAGGTACTTGCGGTAGTTGAAGAAACTGCTTGCAAAGTCATATGGGAATACATCTTCCATGACATCGAGGTGCCAACTCGAAGCAGGCAAATGGAGCGTGTCTTCCGTAAGTTTCAGAGCCTCAGACACATCTCGCGGGCAGCCGGCATGTACGGCCGCCCGAATTAGGTTGAAGCGCAGCACCAGAGATTTAGGGAACCTTCTCAAACCGGACTTATACAAGCTGAGGATCTCGGCGAGTCTGCGGTCTCTGGCAGGGGAACTATTGTCGAATGAAACCACCGTAGCATAGTCCAAAAGCAAATCTCTGGCCATATCAATAAAGAGATGGGGGGTGGCTTTTGATTTAAGCCTTTCGCTCCACCGAGGGATGTTTTCTTTCAGTAGCTCCTGAAGGACTGGAATTCCGCCGGGCAACAGACCTTTTCGAAGAACACTGCGTTTTTGGACTAACGGCTTCACCTGCTGAATCGGGCGTTTGTCGCGGGGTTTGGCAGCAAGAAATGTGAGATACCTGAGGTATTGAGAAGCCACTCTCGGCAGCGCAAATTCTTTGCGGACGATTTCTGCCCCGCGCTTTACGGCATGTTCGTAGTCAGGCCAGCAACTTACAATTTTCCGGATGGTCTCCGCTAAGTTTCCATCCTTGAAATCATAGGTCCATACACCTTGTTCTTCACCCAGGTACAATGTGATGGCTGAACCTTTCTGAACGACCGCGGCACATCCCATGCTCAGAGCCTCCAGCGCCCGGGTTGGCATGGCACCGGAATGGCGTATATAACTAAACGTTACCTTTGATTGCCCCAAAAGCATGTGATAGGTTTCCGGAAGGACAAACCCTTCAATGGCCAGAGCTGTAACATCAGGCATCCTCAGGATTTGATGAAGAAGCTTAATCTTCTCATACCAGTAAGGGTGGGTGGTCGAACCTGAAAGGAACACGTCAATCTCCCTCGGCCCTTTTGGGATGGGCGGCAGGTTGGCCGCAACCCCAACGGGTTTGGGAAAGGTGGAAACAGGAAAACGCACTAATCGGCTAACATCTTCCCATTCTGTCTGATCTGTTACAACCAGTTCATCAAAGATCTGGAGCCATGGATATACGGTCTGAATATGGGAATCATAATCCGCTGTATGGCCGAAGAGGGGGCAGGGCAGTTTTTGAAGGTTGGGAGGAATAACATGCCACTCCACCATGGCACACACATAAAAATCCGGAGGAGTTCGGGAGTCGTAGAACTTGCCAATATCCGCATAGGGTTTGTTCGGCAGGTCTTCCGGATGGAAGCTGATATTCTGAATCTTGAATTTTTTGTCTTTTGCCGCTGCTGTCAGCAGATCATGCGGTGCCAGGCGAGTCCAGGGCAACTGGGCTAGGATAAGGATCTCGGGTTTGCGGATCAAAGCCAGCAGGTTTTGACCGTAGGGAGTGCGAATCTCTTGCAGGGTGGCTATGGCCGTTGCTTCATCTCCATCGATCCAGCTGGCCACAGCCGAATAGAAGCGGGCCTCCTGACAGTCAAAACGTCTGAGGCCTTCGACAGCCTCCCGGCTCTTCCCAACCAACCCCATGGCCGCATACGTTTGCCACTGATCCTGGCTTCCTGTCATGGCGACCGTAGTATAGCTTCCAGCGTCAAAGAGTTCCGTGATCGAAAGGGATGATGAATTCGTCGTCATACGGCTCCTTCCGTTGCAACTGGGCTCTCGCCCAGTGCTTCACGGAGCTCGCGGGTCAGTGGATGGTTTGGGTCTGTCACTGCGAAACATTGCAGAGACCTGCGGATGGCCTCCTCGTCTTTCAAGTTTAACCCCAGCGTACCCAACGCGGTAATCAATTCGGCATCTCGTGGATCCAAGGATGCCGCCTCTTTCAGGTATTCCACTGCTTCTGTATAGCGACCCTGCTCGCAACAGATATTGGATAGACTCACCCAGGCGTCCGCGTTGTCGGGTGCTTCCCGAAGAGCGGCCCTGAAACTCTGTTCGGCCTCGGCATGATTCCCAAGCTTATACAGGGCAATGCCCAAGCTATTCCGGATCGCCGGGTCATGGGGTTTCATTTCGATCGCGCGCAGAAGAGCTGGAACAGCTTGTCCGAACCGGCCCTGGCGCATCAAGGCTACACCCTTGGACAAATGTTTGTCCGGGTGTTCCTCGGGAACCAATCGCTGATCGATCCGGCATTCGGTCTCTTCCAAAGATTTCCCAACCACACAAAAACCTGCAGCCTGGATTTTCTCCAGGCTCTTTTCTTCCATCTTCGTAAGGTCGACAGGTCCCAAGGCCTGGGCCAAGGCGTAATGTCGATCCAGATAGTGCACGATATTGTATCCCCTGTAGTTTTCTTTCACCAATTCCGGCGGACTCTGGCAGGTCAGATGTTTGGGGAGCTCAACCTGGTCGGGGGGAAGCCTTGGGAAGTCAACTTGATGCCACCCGCTCCCCTGTTTGCGCATAGCCCAAAATCCTTCCCAGACCGACACCTCCCCGAAGTATTCACCAACCGCCAAAGAGACGCCCGGGTGGAAACGTTCTTTCGTTTTGGGATCAGCGATGTAATCTCTTTCTTTGTGCAGCTGCACATATTCCCCATCGAGCTGGGAGAGCTGCAGTTCAAGGTCATCACCACAAAGGAGTCCTCCCTCACACACGATTCGGCCAGCGCCCCTCAGATCCTTTAGGACACTGGCATAGCTGTGATCCCCGTCCACGAACACCAAGTCAAATCGGCCATCCCCAAACAAGGGGAGAATATTGTCACTCGACCCCTTGAAAGGCAGAATAATATCCTCATGCTTGGAAACGCGGATATTATGCAAGAAAAGATCGAAGATCTTACGGCTTGAAAGGGCCTCGGCCATCTCCCGATAGACAGCCTGCTGATCTTGAGGAAGATCACTGCATTTGGTGGGGTCAAAATACAATTTCCATGGGTCGATGCAGACGACCTGTCCCTTTCCTTTATTAAATTTCTTGATCGCTTCGGCCCAGGTAATAGCTGAACCTCCGGCCCATGAACCGATCTCCAAAATGTGAAAAGGCCTCCCCCCTCGGTCGCGGCATTGAGCCTCTACCAAACGCTCCATATACGCATGCCGAATGGGTAAGCCCTGTAAGGCCCACATCACTTTGCCGAAGTACGGCTTATTGTTTGACATGCAATAGGAATAATACCGATCTTCAATGGAATCCATCAACATACTCTTCCTCCCAGCGCCCTTCTATCTCAGGCTTAACTAAGACTCGGCCTTGGCTGAGATTGGCAATCAGCCTGTACTCACGCTGCTAGGTTCAGAAACGGATGTATCGAACCTTTTATGACATATTCAGTTGGCCAGAATCGTGACACCCCATCGGATTGAGATTCAAACCAAAGACGTTATGGCCTGCCTCCTTCAGGGCACCTGCGATATAAGGGGAGCCTTGCCCCAAAATATCTAAGCTGGGCTTTAGGTCTGGATAATTACTCTTGGGCGGAACCAAAAGAACTCTCATTGTTTCTTTGGATTTCCCCTAAGGGGCACTGATGACGCCCTCATTATTCTGGGGAGCCTCCGTGTGCCTTCTTATGAGTTTGTGAGACGCCATTTCCCGGATATGCTGGGCCGTCTCAGGGCCGAATTTCCGGGTAATCATATCCAGATACCTCGAATGGTTGAAGTACACCTGGAACGCATGGTCGCGGAATCTTAGCACCTGCGCTCCGGTCAGATACCTTGTCGGCAAAGGGAGTGTGTCTGCCGAGTGCTGAGAATAGCCGCTCCACCTGTCAGGAAGTGGCCAACCCTCCTTGAGGGCAGTGGTATACAAGGTAGACCCAGGGTAGGCCATGGCACAGTAGAAGTTCGCCAACTCGGCGTTGAGTTCAAGAGCCAGGTCGAGGGTGGCCTGCATTGTCTCCTCATCATCTTCGGGCAGGCCGAAGATGTAATTGGCCCCGATATTGATCCCCGCCCTTCTCACCCTCTCGAGGGTCGAGAAGATCTTTTCCCGCTCAAAACCTTTGTGCACGTCATCCCGCACACGGTCGCTTCCCGCCTCGATGCCGAAGGCGAGCCAGTTAAAGCCCGCTCGCCTCAGTTTTTCCAAAGTCGCTTCGTCTTGGATCGTATCCACCCGAGCATAGGCCCAAATATTGAGGTCATACCCCCGTTCGATGATCTGATCGCAGATCTGGTGCACATGCTTCCTGTTAAGAACAAACATCTCGTCCGCAATCTTGATGTTTCGGACTCCGTAACGAGTGACCAGTTTTTCAATCTCGGCAACCACCGCTTCAGGACTCCAGAAACGGTAACTGTTGACACCCTCTCTGTAACCCAATACCCTTTCCCCATTCCTGAACGGCGCCTGGATGCAGCAGAAATGGCAATGGTAGGGACAGCCGAGGGTTGTGTAGAGAGAGGCGTAGGGCTGGCGTTGCAGATGGCCGAAGCAGTGCCAGTTGTGTGCTCTATACTTCTCCATGGGAAGAAGGTCCCATGCCATACCCGGCATTTGGCGGTCCAATTCCCTAACCAGGGGTGCGGGAGGGCCCACTCTTATTGTTTCTCCATCCCGGTACCACAGATCACGCACTTTATCGTAATTGGGTTGACCCTCCTTTAAGGCTTTCACGAGGTCCACGAGCGTGTAAGGGCCTTCCCCACCGCAGACGAAGTCAGCGTCCTCTGCCTGGAGGGTGCCCTCGGGCAATGAAGCGACATGGCCTCCAACCAAGAGGATCTTGAGTTCTGGAGCCCTGAGCTTGACAGACCTGCAGATCGCACCGGCGGAAGGCATCACCTGGGTCGAGGCTGAGGGGTTGTGTCCGTAGACGACGATGGCCGTAAGCACTGGACCCATCTCAATAACCCGATCCGTTGTTTCCTCGGGAGTCAGATTCTCCGCATTGGCATCGAGAATCTGGACAGAAAAGCCCCGGTTTCGGACAAACGTGGCCATCAAGCCCGCCCAAATGGGGGGTTCGATGGCGGAAAGTGTCGACCCGAGCGATTGGTAAATCTGCATCCTGTCGCCGGGGTTGATCAGCAGCAAATCCACCATCTTTTTCACCTTTTTTCTCCCCAGTGTTTCACTCCTTGATGACATAAGCACTCGGGCTCATCGCCCAGTCCAGCCGCCGTAGGACGATATTCTGCCCTGCAAAATACTCATCAACGGCCGTGCTTTCTCCCTCCCAAGGTCGAATGCCGTAATCGTCAAAGATAACCACTCCGCCACGGACAACACGCGGCCAGAGGTACTGCATCGCCACCTTCGTTGGCTGATAAAGGTCACAATCCACATGCATCAGGGAGATCCGGAGCCCCGGGTTTTCGTCAAGATAACGCGGCACGGATTCTTCAATGTGGCCGTCCACAAGGATAATCCTGGGCTTGTGAGGAATAAAGCGGTCTCTGTCAAAGATCGTGATCGCGTCTTTCAACACGTCTTTAAAACAGGCGGCATCGTAACCCCCGACCACCTTGTTCACCCGAAGGTCTTCCTTCCCATCCTTCGGATCCAGGGTGGTGAAGCCTTTCCAATTGTCAAATCCAATCACCTGCTTTGCCCGGTCGCCCATATTCCGGATCTCGAGAAAATTGGCCCATGCCATGAGCGTCACGCCCCGATAGACGCCAAGTTCAACGATATCGCCCGGCAGATCGATCGTCCTCCGAAAGAACTCGTAGTGTGCCAGAAACCTCTTTAAAAATATGCGGCGGGTATAAATCTGAAAGTTCCGGCAAACCTCCCTCCTGGAAATGTTGAATGCCTCAAAATGGGCATCCAGCATCGCTTCGATTTCGTCATCGGTTTGATAACTGGCTCGGCCGTCATAGAGCCGTTGGTTTTTTTCTTTAATAAATTCAATCGGACGATCCATCGTTCATCTCCTTCTGTTTTATTGTCACAGCCGGCATTGATCCATCTTGCGAAAGCGCTCGTTGGCAAGATCGCTATTGTCCCGGTTGCACATCATCCCCACGGCCTTGAATCGCTTTTCCGCTTCTTCCATGCGCCGTTGTTTCGTCTCGGCGGTCACCTTATCGGGTAACGCTGCGGCCACCATACCCGGCGCTTCCATGAAACCGTTGATGAGCATGTACTTCGGGCGATATCGGAGCGCGAATTGCACGGATTCTTCGAAATCTTCTTCTCGCTCCCCGGGAAATCCTACAATCATATGAGAATCCAGCTCCCTGAATCCCAGATCATTCAATGTCCCAAAGACCATATTAAGAAGATCCCGGGTGTAGGGTCTCTTCATCAGATTGAGAATATGATCCGAGGCCGACTGATAGGGCATTTGCAGATGGACGATCAGGGACGCCCGTATGAAGCTGACCATGTCATCATAGAACTTCATGAAGTGGAAAGGATTAAAGTCCTGGAGGGCGATCGTGATCCCTGGAATCGTCGTCTGGAGCCGCCGGAGAAGCTTGGGCAAAGAGCTTCCTGTGTCGATTCCGTAATCACCAACGCTGTCCCCAAGGAGGACGACCCCTTTTTTGGCCGACACTTCCCATTCACGCCTGCACGTTTCAACAATGTGGTCTTCAGGGAAACTGCGGTAGGGTGGAAATGTTAACCGTTCGGAACAGTACGTGCATTCCCACCTGCAACCCTCGGAAATATAGACTTGAGTATAGCGGCCGATGTAAGGAACGTCCGCCCCCGGGTTATTTTTCCGAAAGACCTCCTCGTCTTCATAGAGTTGCTTCTTGAACAACACCAGAGGTATTTCCGACAGCTTTTTCTTGGGGGCCCCGAACACCCTTTCCATTTCCACGCCATCTTCACGCCAGGGAATGATTTTGCCGCTGAAATTTTTTCTCAAAAGGTCTCTGTCAATATCGGGAAGACAGCCGGCCACCAGGAGTTCTCCCTGGTATTCCTTCTCAAGGCGGCCGATCTCCGCAATGCTGTTATCCCGGACATCCTTTCGGAATCCGCAGGTCCACACCAACACCTTGTCGCTGTCTGCCATCCGGCCGACAATTTCGTGCCCGTTGGCGATTAAGAAATCTCGGTAGCTTTGAATAACCGTGTTTCGCATTCCACAAGAGTTCAGGCCATGGATATAGACTTTCACCCGTATGCCCCTCCTTCTGACCTTAGGAACGGTCAAAAACGACATAGGATGTGCGAGAGTTGTAACGGTAACGACGGATTCCCCAGCGATGAAACCCGAACACTTCCTTGAAGGCCGCCGTCTCCCCGGGGGTGACAGGGTCGTTGAGCTCATCGAAGCCAAGAATGCTCCCGGGAGTCAGTCGGTCCTTGATGGCCAAAAGACAGTCCCGCGTTGGCTCGAATAGATCGAGATCAAAATAGGCCAGGGCCACAACCGTTTCAGGATTCCTCTCGAGATACTCTTTAATACGCACCGTCGCATCCCCTTTGACGATGGCATGCTTCCTGAGATGAGCAAGGGGGCTTTCCTTTTCCTGCAGGTCCATGAGCCGCTGGAGGTACCCGTCATACGCCGGCGTGACGGAATACATGCCGGGACCCACTTTGTTTCCATCCTTTTCGGAGGTTTTGAAGAATCCCTCGAACGTGTCGAACCCGACGACCTTCCTCAGCCGGTTGAAGGGTTCGTAAATCCCCCTGAGCGCGCTGAACAGGGCCAAATTCTGCCCCCAGCGGCAGCCGAATTCAATCACGATCCCCTGTACTTCAAGGATCTGCCTGTAAAGAAAATCTATAAACAATATCCGGGAAAGAGTCTGAGGGGTCAGGAACAATCCAAGATTTAAGAAAATTTCATCAGCCGGGATTGGACAGTTCTTGAAAAGATCGAACAATTGTCCCCGGCGATCCTTCTCTTCAGCATCTCCGAACGTGAGGATATTAGATTGGCTATGGGTCATATGCTTTGCCCCCTGTGATTTTGTATGTCCCGGAGTAAGGTCCGGGGTTCCCATGGCGAAGCCCTGCTTGCAAGACGGCAGGCTTCGGCAATAGACTCCGCGTCGTATTTGAAACGGCGGCGCAGTTCCTCCCGTTTCAGGTTGCCCAGGGCAAGGGAATCGGGAGGTCCAATCCGTTCAATTCGTGGCCCCGTTTGGCGGCTCGCCCGCCAGGCCTTTACAGCGGCGCTCAGGCCACCCACCGGCACGTGCTCCTCAACGGTGATGATCGTATCCACTCGCCCGGCTAAACGGTCCAAACTGTCCGTATCAAGCGGTTTGACGGTGTGCATCTGGTAAACGATGGGGTAGATGCCGTCGGAGTTCAAAATCGTCACCGCCTGCAACACCACCGAGGCCATGTCACCGGTGCTCACAACGGCGATGCGTTCACCGTCCCT
>Ga0111180_1109_pt1 | contig 15232 bp, 9 predicted proteins | sample DeeMarSWOR324_28_FD_80237 | JGI IMG/M metagenome (GOLD analysis project Ga0111180, IMG submission 80237) | Deltaproteobacteria bacterium SM23_61
GCCAACGGGGGCGGCTGCCATCACGGCCAGTCCCTGGAGGCCACCTTCCTCCATTTTCCCGGGTTGAAAGCGGTCTTTCCCTCGTCCCCTTACGATGCCAAGGGGTTGATCAAGACAGCGGTCCGGGATGACAACCCGGTTTTGTTCTACGAACACAAGCTGCTTTACGGGATCAAGGGCCCGGTTCCGGAGGAAGAGTACACCCTTCCCATCGGAAAAGCGGAGGTGAAGCGGGAAGGGTCGGATGTAACCATCGTCTCCTACGCATGGACTCTGCACAAAGCCCTGCGGGCCGCCGAGCAGCTGGCCAAGGAAGGAATCGAGGCCGAGGTGATCGATCTGCGAAGCCTGCGCCCCTTGGACAAGGATTGCATCCTTAATTCTTTGGAAAAAACCGCCAAACTGGTGACCGCCGAAGAAGGAAGCAAGATGGGCGGAGTGGGGGCGGAAATCGCGGCGGTGGTGGCCGAAGAAGGCCTCCATCTGCTGGACGCTCCGGTCAAGAGGTTGGCTATGGCGGAAGTGATCATTCCCAGCTCAAGGTATGCGGATCAGCTGTTCATTCCCCAGGAGTCCGACATTGTGGCCGCGGTGAAGGAGCTATTCTGAAAAACGATCCTAGCGGCCGTTCCTGATATTCCTCCTTATACGAATCCTCTTCTTGGGTGCCGGAGCGATTCGGGAGGGGCCCCGGGGGCGCATCCCGCCCCTGCCGGGACATAGTGAGGCACCCATTCTTTCATTGGTCCGGCTCGGAAAATGATTTGGTTGTTCCCCTCCGACCTGGATTTCGGTTTTGCGCAAGGGGGTCGGGGACAGGTGCTTTGCGGAAGCCAGGCACCCGCTCCGGAAGCGGGGTTGTTCCCGCCGATTCTGTCCCGTCATGGGCGGGACGCACCCCCTGGGCGAAGATTATTTGGGGACCCGTTCCATCCACTCGATGGCGAGAAGCGCCTCTTCTGGCAATATGTTGGGCGGGTTATCTTGTTTGGGCTGGGCGATTTTCCAAAGAACCATGGAGAAATAAAAAATGGCTTTCGAGGTGAAACTGTCGAGTCTGGGGGTTTCCATTACCGAGGGGACCATCGTCCGCTGGTTGAAAAAGGAAGGAGACCGGGTGGAGAAGGGGGAGATCCTGGCCGAGGTGGAGACGGAGAAAGTAAATTTTGAGATCGTCGCTCCGGAGGCGGGGGTCCTGCTGAAAATTTTGTACGGGGAAAAGACCATCGCCAAGGCGGAAGCCACGGTGGCCTTGGTGGGAACGGAAGGGGAAGACCTCTCGGCCTACCTCGAAAAAGTCCGCCAGGAGAGAGAAGAGCCGGAGGAAAAGGCGGCAACTCCGGGAAAGAGGGAAAAAGCCGCCGGAGGAAAGGCCAGGGCCTTTCCAGCAGCCAGGTTCCTGGCCAAGGAGCGCGGCATCGACCTGGCCGAGGTAACCGGGACGGGTCCCGGGGGACAGGTCACCAAGGAAGACGTGGAAAAATTCGTCGCCCGTAAGCAGCCGCGGCGGGAGGAGGGCATCCCCGAGCTGGAGGAGATCCTTCCCCTGGTGGGAATCCGCAAGGCCATCGCCGACGGAATGTCCCTCAGCGTCCGCACGGCGGCGCACGTCACCACCGTGGCCGAGGTGGACATGACCGAACTCGTGCGGCTGCGGTCCGAGCTGGCCCCTCAATGGAGGGACGAGGGGGTCAGCCTGACCTACGTCCCCTTCGTGATCCGGGCGGCGGTGCGGGGGATCGAAAAATTCCCCATCATCAATTCCCAAACCCTGGCGGACCGGATCATCGTCAAGAAGTACATCAATTTCGGAGTCGTCGTGGCCATTGCCGAAGGGTTGGTCACGCCCGTGCTGAAACGGGTGGAGTCCCGGGGGGTGAAGGAGATCGCCCGGATGATGGAGGATATTTCCGCGCGGGCCCGGGAGCGGAAGCTGACCCTGGAAGACATGCGGGGGGGAACGATCACCCTCTCCAACCCCGGGGTTTTCGGCGCCGTACTGGCAACCCCCATCATTTACCAGCCGCAGAACGCCCTCTTGTGGATGGGAAGGATCGCCAAGATGCCCGTGGTGCGGGAGGACGCCGTCGTCATCCGCTCGATGATGTACCTCTGTCTTTCCTATGACCATCGGGCGATCGACGGAAGCATCGGTGCTCAGTTCCTGCAGGAGGTGAGAAAATATATCGAGGACCCACGGCGACTCCTGGAGGGATGAGACCCAACCCGGCATGGAGCGGGAAGGGAGATGGGATCAGGCCTTCAGGAAAGGGGCCAAGGATTTGACTCGCAGCGAGGTCGAGGTTTCCCTGGGCAGTATGACCCGGAGGGCTTTGGGGACCACCCGAAAAGTCTCCGGCGTCTGGCCGAGGAGGTCTCCGTCCCCGTGGATGCTCACCGGGGGGGAGGATTTGACTTCCAGCAACGGCGCGGTTCGGAAGACGGCACCCGGCAGCTTCTTCAGCCCGAGGAAGGGGAGCTTGGGAAGGGCGGTGATCACTCCCAGGTTGGGAGCCTCGGGAATCAGGCAGAAATCCATCAGCCCGTTGTCGCCTTCGACGGAGGTGGTGATCCTGAAAATGTAAGCATAGCGGGCGATCTTGGTGAGGAGGATCTGCCAGGCCGGTCCTTCGTATTCCCAATCCCCAGTCCGGAGGGAAACCATGGAAGTGGGGTAACGGGATAATTCGGAAAAAAAAGCGATGGAAAAAGGCAGGATTCCCTTGGCCACTTTTCTCAACCACTCGGCCTGTTGCACCACGGATGCGTCGAATCCAATGCCCGCGGTGCCGGCGATCCATTTCCCCGAATCCGTGCGGATGACATCTACCGCCTTCGGCCGCCCCTGCCGCAGCACGAGGAGGGCTCTTTTGAGTTGAAAGGGAATCCTCCAGTTGCGGGCCAGGTCATTGGCAGTCCCCATGGGGATGACCCCCAGGGCTACGGGGCGTTCGACCAGCGCAGGTAGGAGCGCATGGATCGTGCCGTCCCCGCCGCAGGCCACGACGATCTCGCAGCCCCTTTTCTGGGAACGAAGGGCGATCTCCTGGGCCTCCCGGGGGTGGTGGGAAAGAGCGAGGTCGGCGGTCAAACCCAGGCGCTTCAACTGGCTCTTCAAGAGAGGGAGGATCTTTTCCCCTCTTCCCCCGCCGGATGCCGGGTTGAGGATGCATTGGATTTTCACCGGGGCCTCGGGGATGGCAGAAGCCGCAAGGTGAGAGGGGGGGAAGGATGTCGGTCAAAACCCCGAGTCGGTCTCATCTGGGAAACCTCTCCTTGCGGTAAGGGATGGGCCCTAGCCCTCGGAGCTCTTGGGGGCCGGCTGCCGGCCCGGGTGAAGAGATGATTCTTTTCTCCTTTTTCTGGAGCGGAAATATTCTCTGGGTCGAAGGACCAGATGATAAAAGAGGCTTCCGCTAACCATGAGGCCCAATTCTATGCATTTCTGTTTGCAATTGGAACTCACAAAGTACAAGATGCCTGAACCCCCTCAAGGAATGCAGTGCGGTTTTCATTCTGTCCGCGTTTCAAAGTTCGTCCCCTTCAGACCGAAAAGGATTCTTCGTCCAGCTTCCGTGCGAAAACAAGTCCTATTATAGCGGCTTTCCCCCTTCGGGCCAAGAATTTTGTGCCCCTCCGTCAGAAATCTTGATGGGTCACAACCATCGTGGCGGTGGCTTCGGCGGCCAGGGTCCCGTCTTCGAATTCGGCCTTGGCGTAAGTCTCGATGGTTTTCCGGGTCCTCTTCCGCACCTCCCCGGTGAGGAGAATTTTCTGCCCGGTGCGGACCGTCTTGCGGATGCGGATCTCCATTTTGGCGGTCATCCCCTTGATCCCCTGGAAATAGAGGACGTACCCAAAGGCTTCATCGAGACACACCGCCAGAAGCCCGCCGTGGAAAACCCCATTCCAGCTCTGGTGGTAGAAGCCGGGGATGAATTCGGCTTTGGCCTTGCCCTCCTCGAAGCGGAAGTCCAGCTGGAGGCCGATGGGATTCTTTTTTCCGCAGGCAAAGCAGAAGCCGTACTTGTCCTGGTCCGCAAATTCCATTTGTAAGACCTTTTTCACCGCCGAGATCGCGGAGACCGCAGAGAAAGGTTTAATTTAAAGCTAAAGCCGGAAAAGTGAGATTCGAAAAGAATCCGAAATTCGAATTTCTAAATTCGGAACACCATTGGTTATCATTTTTAGGATTCGTTCCCCCTATTTGCTGTCCAATTCGTGAGAATTGGGAGTTGAGCGGTGAGCGTTGGGAGGTGGGAGGTGAGCCGTTTCCAACTCTCACCTCCCAACTCCCATCTTTTATCGATTCTGCCATTTCGGCGGGCGCTTTTCATTGAAGGCTCGAATCCCCTCCTGCCGGTCTTCGGTGACCATGTTCACGTTATAGGCTTCAATTTCGATCTGCAAGCCCCAAGTCCACGGCCCGCTTGGCCTGCCGGACGGCGATGGGGGAATTGGCGGAGATTTCTTCGCCCAGCTTGAGGACCGTCTCTTCCACCTGGGCGACGGGGACCACCTTACTTACGATCCCCAGGGCCATTGCCTCCTGGGCGTTGATCCTCTTCCCGGTAAAGATCATCTCCTTGGCCCGCATCTTGCCGATGACCCGGGGAAGGTTCTGCGTCCCCCCGTTGCCGGGAATCAGGCCCACCCGGACTTCCGGCAGGCCGAACTGGGCGTTTTCCCCGGCAACGATCATATCCGCGCCAAGGGCCATTTCGAACCCCCCGCCCAGGGCGAAGCCTTTCACCCCGGCGATGACCGGCTGGGGGATGGCCCTCAGGGCATTCATCGCCCGGACGAATAAGACCCGCTGCCGGGCGAGGTCTTCCACGCTCATCCGGTTGCGCTCTTTCAGGTCGGCTCCCACCCCGAAGGACTTTTCGGAGGTGGTGGTCAGGCCCACGACCCAGACCTCCCGGTCGAGGGCCACTTCCTGGGTGGCCTCCAGGAGATCTTTGGCCATCTGCGTGTTCAGGGCGTTCAAGGCCTCCGGCCGGTTGAGCTTAAGCCAGCAGAAATGCCCTTTTTTCTCCAAAACAAGCGTTTCCATTTTTTCTCCTCCAAGAACCGTAAGGGGCGAGTCATGAGAGCGCAAAGCGTAGGGGCGATTCATGAATCGCCCCTACATCGCCCCCACGCCTTGCGCCTTGCGACTTACGGCTTTCATCCCGAAATTTAACTGAGGTCGCGGAAATCGCCGGGGACCTTCAGGCGGGGGCGGTTGGCCTTCTTCAGACCCAGGGCATCGTCGGCGATGAGCAGACGCATGATGTTGGCGGTTCCTTCTCCCACCTGGTAGAGCTTGGAGTCCCGGTAGTACTTTTCCACGGGAAGCTCGAGCGAATACCCCATCCCCCCGTGGATTTCCATGGCCCACCCGGCGGCCCGGACCGCGGCCTCGCCGGCAAAGTACTTGGCCACGGCGATCTCCCGGGTGAAGGGTCTCCCCTGATCATTCAGCCAAGCCCCGCGCCGGACCATGAGACGGGCGGTTTCGGTGTAGGTCACCATGTCGGCGATGAGGTGCTTGACCATCTGGTAGTCCCGGATGGGGCGCCCGAACTGAACGCGTTCGTTGGCGTACTTCACCGAGGCGTTGAGGCAGGCCTGGCAGATGCCCACGGCGCCGCTTCCCACGCTGATCCGTCCCCGGTCCAAGGCGGTCATGGCCACCTTGAATCCGCTCCCCCATTCCCCCAGAAGATTTGCCCTGGGGGCCACCACGTCTTCGAGGCCGATTTCGGCGATGGGGGAGGCCTTGTCCCCCAGCTTGGGAATCTCGTGGGGCTGCCAGCCGGGTTGATTTGTCTCCACGACGATGGCGCAGAGTCCGTTGTGCTTGAGGGAGCGGTCATGGGTGCAATAGACCACCGCGTAATCGGCCACGGTGCCGTGGGAGATCCAGGTCTTGGACCCGTTGATCAGGAAGTGGTCTCCCTTGTCCACCACCTTGGTTTCGATGGCGGCGATGTCGGAGCCGGCATTGGGTTCGGAAAAACAGGTGCAGCCCAGTTTTTCGGCGGAGACCAGGGCTTTCACGTACTTCTTGCGCACGGCCTCGCATCCCCATTCCATCATAGCGTAGGGAACGGTCATGGCCTGAAGGTTGAAGAGCGCCCGCAACCCGGAATCGTAGGTGGAGATGGTCTCGCAGACCACCGAATGGGCCAGGAAGCCCGATGCCGAGCCGCCCATCCCCTCGGGAAAGGCGCTGCCGAAGAGGCCCAGTTCTCCCATCTTCCTCACCAGCTCCCGGTTGAATTCTTCCTTCTTCAGATTGGGAATGATCTCCTTTTCGGCGAAATTCCTCGCCATTCGCTCCATGGCCAACTGTTCTTCGTTCAGGTCAAAGTCCATTGTTTCTCCTTTGAAGGGGGGATTTTCGGAATGATCCGATCCCTGGTCCTATCGTTTCCCCTTTCGGGCAGAGACTAATATTTTTCCCGGAAAAGGTCAAGAAAAGAAAGAAAGATGCGGGCAACGGGGCGGGGTGGGAGCAACCGGGAAAAGAGCGGATGGAAAAAAGTTTCGGAAATGGCTATAATAAAAAAAATTATCGGGGGACAGTCGGTGGGCGATAAGAAAAAGGAAGAGCTGGAGAAGCTGAGACGGGAGAACGAACGGCTGCGGGGTCTCTTGGCCCGGGCGGAGGAGGAGAAACTGGCCCTGTCCGAGGACGCTCTGCGGACCCGCACCGAGTGGGAGGCGGCCTTCGATGCCATCACCGACCGGGTCTTCGTGGAGGACGGGGAATATTCGATCCTCCGGGCCAACGCCGCTGTCCTGCGGGATTTCGGTTCGACTGCCCAAAATCTTCTCGGCAAGAAGTGCTTCCGGGTTTTCCGGGAAAGAGACGAGCCCTGCCCGGGATGCCCTGCGACCCAAGCGATTCGCACCGGCAAGCCGGCGGTGGGGGATATGGAGAACCGCTGTCTCAAGGGAAATTATCGGATCCGCGCCTATCCCCTCGTCGGCCGAAGCGGGAAGGTTTCCGAGATCGTGGTGGAGGATATCGACGAGACCACGAAATTGGAGGAAGATCTCCGGGAATCCGAGGAGCGGTTCCGGCGCATCGTGGAGAATGCCAGCGACGGGATTCTGGCTGTCGATGAAGGATACCGCATCGAGCTGGCCAACAAAGTGGCCTCGGAAGTGACCGGGTACCCACCGGACCGATTGCTGGGACTGGATTTCCATGCCCTGTTCGATGAAAAGAATCGAGCCTACCTGCAGGACCTCTTCCGCCGGCGGGATTCCCAAACGAATTTGAGGGTCTGTGCGGAGCTGGATATCGTGACCGCCCGGGGAGAGAAGAAAGAGACGGAAATATGCCTCACCTCGGTGCAAGACCGGCGAGGAGCCACAAGAGCCTATGCCTACCTCCGGGACATTTCCCCGACCAAGCGGATCGAAACCGAACTGCGCAAGGCCAATGATTTTCTGCGCAACCTGATCGAAAACTCCGTGGATGGGATCATCGCCGCGGACCTGAAGGGCAAGATCATCCTCTTCAACAAAAGCGCGGAAAAGCTTCTGGGCTACAAGTCGGAGGAGGCCCTCGACCGGATCCATATCAGCCAGCTCTATCCCCCGGGAATGGCCAAGAAAATCATGGCCCAGCTCCGCTCTCCGGACTATGGTGGGGTGGGCCGCCTGGAACCTTTCCAGATCAACCTGGTGAACAAAGAGGGAGAGCTCATCCCGGTCAATATTTCCGCGGCAATTCTCTACGAAAACGAAAAGGAGATTGCCAGCTTCGGGATCTTCACCGATCTGAGGGATAAGCTGAAGATGGAGGCAGAGCTTCGGGAGGCCCAGCTTCAACTCCTTCAGTCGGAGAAGATGGCGTCCCTGGGGAAGTTGGCCGCGGGGGTGGCGCACGAGATCAACAATCCCATGGGGGGAATTTTGATCTTTTCCCGATTGTTGATCGAGGACCTTCCCCCGGAGGACCCGCGAAGGAGGGATCTGGAACGGATCTGCGAAGAGACCACCCGGTGCAAGGAGATCGTCAAGGGCCTCCTGGAATTCGCCCGGCAGACTTCCCATAAAATGGAGCCCACCGATATCAGCCGGGCCCTGGCGCAAGGCATTTCCCTTTTGGAGAACCAGGCCCTCTTCCATAATATCCGGATTGTCAAGAACCTGGACCCGAGCCTCCCTCCCATCCTGGCCAATGCGGGCCAACTGAACCAGGTATTCATGAATATCATCCTGAACGCTGCCGAAGCCATGGAAGGGCAGGGAACGATCACCATCCGAACTGCACCGGGCCCGGAGAGAGATACGGTGATTGTCGAGTTCGAAGATACCGGCAGCGGCATCAAAGAGGAATACCTGACCCGAATTTTCGAACCCTTTTTCACCACCAAAGAGGTGGGAAAGGGGACGGGACTGGGCCTGTCCATGTCCTACGGGATCGTCCAAAATCACCGCGGCAGGATCTGGGTCAAGAGCAAGGAAGGCGAAGGATCGACCTTCTATATCGAGTTCCCCATCAAGGGAGAAACGGAGGAGGCTCCGTCCTGATATGAGTGAAAATCCTCTCCCGCCTCGGGTCATGATCGTGGACGATGAAAAGGTCATCCGGGACAGTTTCAGCCGGGTGCTCCTCAAGGAAGGATACCGGGTGGAGACGGCGGAGAGCGGCCGCCTGGCCCTGGAACGAATCGCCGAAGAGCCGCCGGATGTCCTTCTCCTGGATTTGAAGATGCCCGGGCTGGATGGGATGGAAATCCTGCGGGAGCTGAAGGAGCAGGTTCCGGATGTGGTCAGCATCATGATCACGGGTTACCCCACGATTGAGAGCGCGGTAAAAGCCGTCAAGATGGGGGCCTATGATTACCTCACCAAACCCTGCAGCCCGGAGGAGATCAGGATTGCCGTGGCCCGGGCCGCGGAGCGGAGGAAACTGGTATGGGAGAATGAAAAACTCCGGCGGCAGCTCGAGGGGCGGATGATTCCCGACCTGATCGTGGGGGAAAGTAGGGCCATGCGAGGGGTCCTGGAGATCGTCCGCAAAGTGGCCCCGACGGAAAGCACCGTGCTCATCACCGGAGAGAGCGGCACGGGGAAAGAACTGATCGCCAAAGCCATTCACCAGCTCAGCCCCCGCAAAGACAAGGAGTTCATCCCGGTAGATTGCAGCGCTTTGGTGGAAAGCCTTCTCGAGAGCGAGCTTTTCGGACATGTAAGGGGCTCCTTTACCGGTGCCGTGGCGACCAAACATGGTTTGTTTCAACTGGCCAACGGGGGGACTTTCTTCTTCGATGAGGTGGCCAACCTCACGTTCAACACCCAATCCAAGCTGCTGCGGGTCCTCCAGGAGCGGGAGGTAAGACCGGTTGGGGGGAATCATCGCATCCGGGTCGATGTGCGGATCCTGGCGGCCACCAACCAGAATTTGATGGAGGCCATCGCCCAAAGAACCTTCCGGGAAGACCTCTTCTACCGCTTGAGCGTCGTTCCCATCCACCTTCCCCCCCTGCGGGAGCGCAAGGAGGATATTCCCCTGTTGGTCCAGCATTTCATCCGCCAGGGCAACCGGAAAAGAAAGACCCCCTTGGCCGGAGTGGCTCCCGCAGCCATGGAGGCGATCATGAAACACCACTGGCCGGGGAATGTGAGGGAATTGCAGAATGTCGTGGAAAGAGCCATGATCCTGGAGGGCGGAGGGGTGATCACTCCCGAATGCCTCCCCGGACCGCTGGGCCGGGGGTCTTCCGGAAAGGCCCCGCCCGGTCCGGAGAAATTCGTCACCTTGGAGGCCCTGGAGAAAGAGTATATCGCCTCGGTCCTCAAGGCAACCGAAGGGCACAAGTCGCAGGCCGCCGGAATTCTGGGCATAGACCGGAAGACGCTCTATCAAAAGGTAAAAAAGTATCATCTTTCTTGAGGAAGATCTCCCCCCTGGGTCCAATTTCTCCCCCTAATTTTGGGGAGAAAATCCCCATTTCTTCTATTACCTGCATACCCTCCTCCGCAAGATTTCTCCCCAAAACCTTTGGAAAGCGGCTTCCAGCTTGAGTTTTTGAGCATCCCAGTCTCTTCTCCGGGGATTCCCGGAATCTTGGCCCGGGTATTGCTGGAGGGTAGGAAGCAAAGGTTCCCGATCCGGTCTCTTTGCCCACGGCATGGACTTAGGATAGGGGGAAGGGAATCAAAGGCGCGGGGAGAGAAGGCCCATGGTGACGGTCACGATCAATGGACGTGAAGCCAGCGGCCGGAGAGACATGACCATTCTGGACCTGGCGAAAGAGATGAAGATTCCCATTCCCACCCTTTGCCACGATTCCCATCTGGCTTCCTACGGAGCCTGCCGGGTCTGCCTGGTGGAAGAGGAAAAATCCGGCGCCCTCCTGGCCTCCTGCGTGGCCCCCCTTTCTCCGGGGATGGTGATCCGCACGGATTCGCCGCGCGTCCTGGAGGCCAGAAGGATGATCGTCAAGTTGATGCTGGCCAGCCATCCCGAATCCTGCCTGGTCTGCGAGAAGGGCAACCGCTGCCAGCTCAGGCAGATTGCCCTTGACCTGGGGATCGGCCTGTCGGACCTTTACCGACTGCCGAACTACTCCGGAACGCAGGAGCTCAACCCCTTCATCAAAAGGGACCTGTCTAAATGCATCCTCTGCGGAAAGTGCATCCGGGCGGACCACGAGCTGGTGGTGGAAGGGGCCATCGACTATTTTCACCGGGGGTTCGATGCCCGCCCCGCCACCTTGCATGACCAGCCCCTGGAAAGATCGGCGTGCACCTTTTGCGGGGCCTGTGTGGACATCTGCCCCACCGGAGCCCTGAGCGAAAGAGACCGCTCCCTCCAGAGCACGGCCAGCAGGACCTTTCCCTCTGTTTGCCCCCATTGCGCCTGCGGGTGCAAGATCCTCCTCGGGGTGAACGGGGAAAGGGTCGTGACCGTAACCCCCGACCGGGAAAACGGTTCGGCCCCCTACCCGGTCCTGTGTGTAAAGGGCCGCTATGGGCTGGACTTCATCGATAACCCCTCCCGCTTGTGCGCTCCTCTCATCCGCCAAGAGGGCCGGCTGGTCGAATGCTCCTGGGAAGAGGCCCTGGACTGCGTGGGCCGGGAGATGAAAAAAATCCAGGACCGCCACGGGCCCGATGCCCTGGCCTTTCTCGGGTCCCCGCAATGCACCAATGAAGAGAACTATCTCTTTCAGAAGCTGGCCCGAGCGGGGTTCGGCACCAACAACATCGATCACGGCAACCCTTTCACCATGCTGCCCGCCCCGGAAATTTTCGGCCCGGGAATGGGATGGGGGGCCATGACTTCTCCCCTGGCGGCCATCGAAGAGGCCAAGGCGATTCTGGTTGTTGGGGCCAACCCGGCAGAGACGGCCCCCATCGCCGCTTACCGGATCAAACGGGCGGTTCGATTCCAGGATGCCAAGTTGTTCCTCGTCGATCCAAGACCCACCCGGCTGGCTCCCTTCGCCCGACACTGGCTGCGGCCGAGATTGGGAGGGGATTTCTCCCTCCTCCTGGGTTTTGTCCGGGTGATTCTGGATGAAGAGTTGTGGGAGAAAGAATGGGTGGAAAGGAACGTGGAGGGGCTGAAAACCCTCCAGGAAGAGATGGAACCCTGGGATCTCGCCTGGGCTGAGCAGGGGTCGGGAATCAGCCGGGAAGTCATTCGGGGGGTGGCCAGGGATTTGGCCTTCCGCCGGCCCATGGCCGTCATTTTGGGGAACGGCCTCTGGCAGGGGTCCCGGGGAAGCATGGGCCTGATGGCCTCGATCAACCTGGCGCTGCTCCTTGGGTGCCAGAGAAGGTTTTACCCTCTGGGGTTGGAGAGCAACGGCCAAGGGGCCCGGGATATGGGGGCTCTCCCCAATTTCCTCCCGGGGTATAAGTTCCTCCGCGATGAGGAGGCGGTCCAACGCTTCGAAAAGGCCTGGGGCAGACCTCTACCGCGGAAAAATGGATTGAGCGCCCGGCAGATGGTAAAAGCGGCCGCGGAGGGCAGGGTTCGAGGAATGTATATCATGGGGGAGAACCCGGTCCGGTCGTTCCCCGATGCCTCCCGGGTCGGGGAAGCCTTGGGCAAGCTGGAATTTCTCGCCGTCCAGGACCTCTTCCTCACCGAAACCGCGCAGATCGCCCGGGTCGTCCTGCCGGCCTCCAGTTTTGCCGAAAAAGAAGGGACCCTGACCAGTGGGGAGCGACGAATCCAGCGCTTGAGGACCGCAGCCCAGCCCGTCGGGCAGAGCCTCCCGGACGGGAAGATTTTAACCGAAATCTTCCGCCGGGCGGGGGGAACTCCCCTGGATTCTTCTCCCGGGGACGTTATGGAGGAAATCAGCAGCCTGGTGCCCTTTTACCGGGGGGTCACGTATCCGCGGTTGGAAAGATCGAGCCTCTTCTTACCCTGCGAGGATCCGCAAGATTCAGGGAATCCCCATCTGCCGGAGCGGGGATTTCAGGCCGGGAAACTGACCTTTTTGCGGGTCCCGAAGAATGAGGTCCCAAGCGCGGAAGATGGGGCGGAAGCTCCTTTCCGGCTCCTCGTGGGTAGCACGCTGTACCACTCGGGAAGCGGAACGCGCAGCTCAAGGTCGGCCCGGCTTTCCCGTTTTGACCCCCGGGGCGGGCTGAAAATGAACTCCGCCGACGCCCTTGGACTGGGCCTGGAGGAAGGTTCCTTGGTGAAGCTTTCCGCCGGGAAAAAAGAGATGGTTCTTCGCCTTTCCCTGGATGCCGGGCTCCCCCCGGGGGTCCTTTTCTTTCCCCTTTCTCCCGCCACGGAAGAGAGGGTGAATGACTTGTTGCCCTGGCCCTCCGAGGGGGAAGACAAATTCCCCGTCTCCACCGTTCTGGAAGTGCGGGTCGAAAGGATCCAAGGATGAAAAACGAGATCAACGATCCATCCTCCCAGGGAACCGGCCGGGTGCAGAAGATCATCCGGGAATACGGCCAGCGGAAATGGGGCCTCATTCCCTTGCTGCAGAGAGTGCAGGAAGAGATCGGCTACATCCCCAAGGAAGCGGTCGAACCCATCGCCGAGTCTTTGCGGCTCTTTCCCAGCCAGGTGCAGGGAGTCATTTCCTTCTATTCCCAATTTTCCACCGAACCGCGGGGGCGGAACATCATCCGGGTATGCCGGGGAACCGCCTGCCATGTGCGGGGGGGAAGGACGATTCTTAAGGTGGTGCAACAAAACCTGGGAATTCAGGAGGGCAAGACCACCGAGGATCTGAGGTATACCCTGGAGACCGTGGCCTGCCTGGGAACCTGTTTTCTGGCCCCGGTGATGATGGTCAACCGGAGCTATTTCGGCAAGCTGGTGCCTCCCAAGGTCCAGTCGATCATCCGCCAGTACGAGTGAGGGGAAGGATGAGATTCTCGAACATCGACGAACTGGAAGAATACCGTAAGGGCCTTGGGCAGGGGAAAAGGAACCACCGGCGGTGCCTCCGGATCTGCATGACCGGCTGCCGGGCCTACGGGGCCCTGGAGGTGAAAGAGGCCCTCACCCAGCAGGTCAGGATGGCGGGGCTGGAAGAAGAAGTGGAAATCCGTCAGACCGGCTGCCAGGGGTTTTGCGCCCGGGCGCCGGTGATGGTCTTGGAACCCGAGGACATCTTCTACCAGCAGGTGAGCCCGGAGGATGCTCCCGACATCGTATCCCGGACGTTGGTTGAAGGAAAGCTGGTGGAGCGGTTGCTCTATTTCGACGGGAAAAGCGGGCGGACCCTGACCCATACGGCGCAGATTCCCTTTTACGCGGGCCAAGACAGAGTCGTCCTGGAGAATTGCGGGAAGATCGACCCGCTAAACATCGATCACTACCTTCTGAACCATGGTTATGCCGCCCTGGCCCGGGTGCTCAAGGAGATGACCCCCGATCAGGTCATTGAAACCGTGGAACGGTCGAAGCTGAGGGGGCGCGGGGGAGCGGGCTTCCCCACGGGGAGGAAATGGCGCTTTACCCGCAGCTCGCCGGGAGAGGAGAAGTATCTGATCTGCAACGCCGATGAAGGGGACCCGGGGGCTTTCATGGACCGGGCGGTTTTGGAAGGGGACCCGCACAGCGTCCTGGAAGGGATGCTCATCGGGGCCTACGCCATCGGAGCTCAAAAAGGCTACATCTATGTGCGGGCCGAATACCCCATCGCCGTGGAACATGTAAAGGCGGCGGTCAGCCGCGCCGAAGAGATGGGCCTCTTGGGGAAAAACATCCTGGGGTCGCCCCTGTCCTTCGAGGTGGAAGTCAAGGAAGGAGCGGGGGCTTTTGTGTGCGGGGAAGAGACGGCCCTCATGGCTTCCGTGGAGGGACGAAGAGGGATGCCCAGGGCCAGGCCTCCTTTCCCCGCCCAGGCCGGTTTGGACGGCAAACCCACCAATATCAACAACGTGGAGACCCTGGCCAATATCCGCCCGCTGATCCTGAAAGGGGTGGACGAGTACACGAAGTACGGGACCCAAGAGAGCAAGGGGACCAAGATATTCTCCCTGGCCGGCAAGGTGAATAACACCGGCCTGGTAGAGGTGCCCATCGGGGTCAGCATCCGCAAAGTCGTCTTCGACATCGGCGGCGGAATTCCCAAAGGCCGACGTTTCAAGGCCGTGCAGATGGGAGGCCCCTCGGGAGGGTGCGTACCGGAACGGTATTTGGACATGCCCATCGACTATGGCTCCCTTCAATCCATCGGCGCCATTATGGGTTCGGGCGGAATGGTGGTGATGGATGAGAACAACTGCATGGTGGAGATCGCCCGCTTTTTCCTGAGCTTCACCCAGTCCGAATCCTGCGGAAAATGTTCCCCCTGCCGCCTGGGTACCAAAGAGATGCTCCACATCCTGACCCGCATCACCCGGGGGGAGGGATCCCAGCGAGACTTGAAGGTGCTGCGCGAGGTGGGAAAGGTGGTGCGCGATGCCTCCCTTTGCGGGCTGGGACAGACCTGCCCGAAGCCGGTCCTTTCCACCCTGCAGTATTTTGCCGAGGAGTACGAGGCCCACATCCGGGAAAAGCGGTGCCCGGCCGCGGTCTGTGAGGCTCTGGTCACGTCTCCCTGCCGCCACACTTGCCCGGTGGGGATCGACGTCCCCCATTACGTGGCCCTCATCGCGGAAGGCAAGTATGTCGAGGCCGCGGAATTGATTCGCGAACGCAATCCTTTTCCGGCCATCTGCGGAAGAATCTGTCACCATCCTTGCGAAGTCAAATGCCGGCGGGGAGAGCTGGACGAAGCGGTGGCCATCCGCT
>Ga0111180_1103_pt1 | contig 15150 bp, 16 predicted proteins | sample DeeMarSWOR324_28_FD_80237 | JGI IMG/M metagenome (GOLD analysis project Ga0111180, IMG submission 80237) | Deltaproteobacteria bacterium SM23_61
AAACCCCATTTACGAGGCACCGTGTCCAGGGCCCGGCGGCCGGATCATGTGGACAGCGCCGGGTCCCAGTTTTTTATCTGCGTCGCCCCCGCTCCCCGTCTCGACAGAAAATATACGGTCTTCGGCGAAGTGGTCTCGGGAATGCAAGTAGCCGACAAAATCGTCAGCCAGCCGAGGGATAAAAAAGATAATCCCCTCGAACCGATTGCGATGAAGGTCAAAATCGCGGAAAAATAGGGACCGGGATCGAGGTTCGAAAAAAAAGGGGGCAGGGTACAAAATTCAGGAAGAGCCCCGGGAATCGGAGAACCGAAGAATGCGATGGATCAGGATTGTAGCGACGGGAATGTTTCTTTTTCTTTTGGCAAGCGCAGGCTCGGGCGAGATGCGCCATAGAACCTTTACCGACAAGGAGAAAAAGGAAATGGGCGAAACGAAAGCGGTCATCGAAACCAAATTTGGAAATATGGAGCTTCAGTTCTTCCCCGACGTGGCCCCCAACCACGTGAAGAACTTTATCGACCTGGCCAAGAAGGGGTTTTACGACGGAACCCTCTTCCACCGGGTGATCCCCGGATTCATGATCCAGGGAGGGGATCCCAACACCAGGAACCCCGACCGCTCAAAGCACGGGATGGGCGGACCCGGCTACACCCTGAAGGCGGAGTTCAACGACAAGCCGCATAAGAAAGGCACTCTTTCCATGGCCCGGGCGTCAGATCCCAACAGCGCCGGGTCCCAGTTCTTTATCTGCGTGGCTCCCGCGTCCTTTCTGGACAAGCAGTACACGGTCTTCGGCGAGGTGGTCTCGGGAATCGATGTGGCCGATAAAATCGTCAGCCAGCCGAGGGACAAAAAAGACAATCCGGACGAACGGATCGAGATGAAGGTGAAAATCTTAGAAAAATAAGGCGAAGCGGCCCAAGGGCGAAAAGGGAAGGAGAGCTTTTCGCCCTTTTCCCTTTTCCTTTTTCGCCTTTTTACCCTCTATTTTTTCCCTTTGGCCAATTCCATGGCCCGCAGTTCCTTCCGCAGGATCTTTCCGACCCCGCTCTTGGGCAGGGACCCCACAAACTCTACCATCTTGGGGATTTTGTACTTGGCCAGCTTCTCCCCGCAATACTGGATGACCTCTTCTTCGGTCAGGGTCTGGCCCGGCTTCAGGACCACGAAGGCCTTGATGGTCTCTCCCCGGTAAGGATCCGGAACTCCCACGGCGCAGGCTTCGAGGATCTTGGGGTGCTCGAAGAGGACCTCGTCGATCTCCCGCGGGTAGATGTTGTAACCGCCGGCGATGACCATGTCTTTCTTCCGGTCCACGATGTAGAAGTATCCTTCCGCGTCCATCGTCCCGATGTCGCCGGTATAGAGCCATCCGTCCCGGATGGCCATGGCCGTCTCCTCCGGCATTTTGTAATACCCGCTGGTGACCTGGGGTCCCTTGACCAAGATCTCCCCCGGTTGGCCCGCGGGCATCTCCTTGGTTCCATCCACCAGGTCTACAACCTTAATATCCGTATCGGAAACCGGCAGGCCGATGGAGCCGACCTTCGTCTTTCCCCCGTACGGGTTGGTGGTCACCACGGGGCTGGTCTCGGACAGCCCGTACCCTTCGCAGATCTGCGAGCCGGTCTTGGCTTCGAAATCCTTGATCACCTCCACCGGAAGGGGCGCGGCCCCGGAGAAACACCCCTTGATGGAAGTCAGGTCAAACTTGGAAGCTTCCGGATGGTTGAGCACCCCCACGTACATGGTGGGCACGGCCGGGAAGAAATTGACCCTGTGCTTGTGGATGGCCTCCAGGATGGCCTGCGGTTCCGGGCGGGGGATGAGAACGTCCGCCCAGCCCATCCAGACGCAGACGTTCATGCAGCAGGTCAGACCGAAGGAATGAAAGATGGGGAGGACGCCCAGTAAGGAGATCTCCCCTTTGTTGAACCCCGGAAACCAGGCGATGATCTGCTGCACATTCTTGGAAAGGTTGGCGTGAGACAGCATGACCCCCTTGCTGACCCCGGTCGTCCCGCCGGTATACTGCAGGCTGGCCAGCCCGTCGAAATCCACGGCTATCTTCGGGTCCGTGGCCGGGTATTTCTTCAGGATATCCATCCACTCGTGGACGTTGGGAGTCGGGGGAATGTTCCGGTGCTTGTCCTTGGCCACGATGGGCAGGAGCTGCCTCTTGGGAAATTTGAGGTGATCCCGGATGTGCGCGACGACCAGGTTCTTGATCCTGGTTTTCGGGCGCAGGGCGATCATCCTCGGGCAGATGAGGTCGATGGCCACCAGAAATATGGATTCGGAGTTGTTGAACTGGTATTCCAGCTCCACATCCGTGTACAGGGGGTTGTTCATCACCACCACGGCCCCGGCCCTCCAGGCGCCGTAAACCGCCGCCACCAGCTGGGGCATGTTGGGCATGAGCATGGCCACCTTGTCCCCGGGTTTCACCCCCATATCGATCAGCGCATTGGCGAAGCGGTTCGCCATGTCATCCAACTGCCGGTAGGAGATCTTGGAGTCGATAAAGACGAGAGCGGTTTTGTCGGGAAATTCCCTGGCCGCGCGGGCCAGCGCTGTGGGCATGGGCGTTCGCTCGTATTCCAGATGCCGGGGAATGCCTTTGGCATAGGATTGATACCACGGTTTTTCCATTCAGGTCCTCCCTACATGAAATTGCTTCTTAAACCACATCGGTGGTTCTCCAGGTTTTCGGCTTCTTCGCAACCCTTATAGAATAAAATGAAAGAAATGATCAAGAGAAAAATGACCGCCCGGCCAGAAAAACGCACTGGGGGCCGCCTTGCGGTTTCCCGGGCGGAGGCACAGATTTTTATTGATCCTGGAAAAGATTTTTATTAAAATTTTGAGAAGCCTACGGCGGGGGACTGGAAAGGGGGGTTCTCTCCCTTGGCGGCAGGATGCGTGACTCCCCGGGAGCCGGAGGGCTGATTCCGGGCAAGATCTTCTCTTCTCTGAAATTGCCCGATTGAAAACAAGGAAAGGGCCATGAAGATAAACACACTCTACTATTTAAAGAACCTGATTACCGATATTCACGTCGCCTCTGTGACCCCCACCTCCCGGTTCGGGGTGGAAAAGGTTCTGGAAAAGATTGATTTCCAAAAAAATAAGGTAATCCTGGAATACGGGCCGGGAACGGGAAATTTCACCGAGCCTCTTTTGAAGAACATGAACGAGAATTCCAAGTTGATCGCCATCGAGAAGAACTCTGATTTCTGCAGGGTCTTGCAGAAGAGCATCCAGGACCCCCGGCTGCTTCTCTTCGAGGATTCCGCCGAAAATGTTCTGGATGTCCTCAAGTCCTGCAACGGGACCGGCGATTTGAAGGCCGACTGCATCATCTCCGGGATTCCCTTCTCCCTTCTGTCCAAGAAAAGAAAGATGGCCATCCTAAAGAATACCCATGCCGCTTTGAAAAAAGGCGGCCAGTTTCTTGCTTACCAGGCCTTCTTCCAGTTTCCCGACATCCTGAAGATCCCCCTCGAGGAGATGTTCGGGGACGTCCAGGCGCAGTATTATATGTTCTCCCTTCCTCCCCTTCTCATCCTGGAGGCCGTCAAGAAGGATTAAACGGAAAGGGCCGCATCCCGCGGAAGCCGGTCGAAGCCTCCCGGGAGATGGCCAGCCCGGCCGATGCTTTTTGCCCAGAAGTTCCTTGTCCCCGGACCACAAGCCAAGCATCGCGGGAAAAAGGAATGCCGGATCCCTTCATCATCGAGGCCAGCGAGAGCGAAATCCGCAAGGAAAAGGAAAAGGCCCGCGTCCTGCGCAAGACGCGCTGGTGGCAGCAGCGCCTGGCCCGGGGGATCTGCCACTACTGCGGGCAAAAATTCCCTTCCGCCCATCTGACCATGGACCACATTGTCCCGCTCATCCGGGGGGGCAAGACAACCCGCGGCAACGTAGTTCCTTGCTGCAAGGAATGCAACCGCAAAAAAAAGTACCACCTCCCCATGGAGTGGGAGGAGTATTTGCAGAACAGGGGCAAGAAAAATTCGGAGTAATGGCGGCTCCATGAAAATCTTCATCTTCGTCGGCATGCCCGCTTCCGGGAAGAACATCGCCCGCCAGTAACCCCAATCCAGGGGTCTTCCCTATTTTGCCACGGGAGAGCTTGTCGGCCGCTGAATGAAATCGTGAAAAGACGGACCTCCGGCGTGTAGATTCGGGCTTGGGGGGATTCATCGCCTTAAGGATGTAAGGAAGTCTTCGACTGCTTCGTGGCTTGGACAAACTCCTGAATTTCGGAAAAGTACTGCTTCAGGTCGGCAAACATGATGGTGTTATGATCGGCGCGGGGGATGATGACCAGTTTCTTCTTCGAGGAATTCAAGGAACGGTATAGATCCTTGGCTTCCTGCAGCGGGACCAACATGTCCAATTCGCCGTGAATGATCAGGGCGGGCATGGTAATCTGCCGGATCATGGCCAGCCGTTCCTCTTCGATCGGCTCCAGATTCAGACCCCTGGCAGGGAGGTTCAGGTGTTTGATGAGGCGGGTGACGCTGGCAAAGCCGCTCTCGACGATCAATCCTTTCATTTCTTCCGGATAACGATGGGCTAGTTCAACGGCGGAAAGACTTCCCATCGACCTTCCCATCACCCAGAGGTCCTCTCCCAGGCCTTTCCGTGACAATTCTTCCCGCACCGCTTTAAAAACCAGATGCCCGTCGTTGATCAGATAAGTAAACCCCGGAGAACCTCCGCTGGCTCCGTAGCCCCGGTAGTCGGCTACGGCCAGGTTGATTTCCTTCTGATGATAGAAGGGGGCGATCTCATCGTAGTCACTGGCGACTTCCCCGTTTCCGTGGAAGAAGAGGATCCAGGACCAGCTGGGGTGACCGGCAAAAAACCGGCAGGCTACAGAAATCCCTTTTTCCACCGGCACCAAAAGATCAAATGCACCCTCCGGACACGGGGTAGTATCCCGCCGGGGGTAAAAGAGGAAAGATATTAGAGGAGATCGGTCAATCTGGGAATAATCGGCCATGAGTCTTTCCCTTATGCACTTTATTCCCTTAAAAGTCAGGCGGTACGCAATATGCTAATCAATCCCGTTGAAAATAGCCGATTTAAATTCGAAGCACGAAATTCGAATTTCGAAACAAATCCAAATGCTCAAAATACAAAAGTCTCTTCTTTCTTTGGTTTTTTTTGTCTTTTGGGGATTCCGAATTTGTTTCGGTCCCGCGTATCGCGGGATCGATATTCGGATTTTTCTATGCCTCAAACCTGTTTGGTTCCGACTTTGCCGGGTTAGGCATTTCAGGCACCTTCAGCCTTCGATCGCCACTTTGACCACAAACTTCTTCACCGGCTGGGGGGCGGAAATGGCCATCCCGGGCATGTGGGCATCCTGGGGGAAAAGGATGACCAGAGTCCCCTGGGAAACCCGGAAAAAATCCCCCCTCTCTTCCCCCTGAAGGGAGAGAAAGTCCTTGGTCTCATCGTACTGAATCTCCTTCATTTCCCCAAGATTGGCGTAGCCGAAGAGTTCCGCGCCCTGATGGACGAATTGAACATCGATGTACTTCCGGTGGGCTTCCCAGCGTCCCTTCTCCCTGAGCTTGGTCTCATACTGCTGGACCATCACGTACACCTTGCGGCCCTCGATTTCATAGGTCCCCGGTGCGATTTTTCCCAGGTCGGTATTCCGGAGATAATCGAGGGCTACGGCCAGCCTCTTGTGGACCCCCTGGTATAAGGATGCCTTTTCCAACCGGTCAATGATCATCTTTTGCCTCCCTTTCCTTTCCTCTTCTCCCCTTCCGTTCTTTTATCCCTTCCCCAGCTTTTCGATCTCGCGGAGGTATCTGGACCGGAGCTCCGGATCTTTCAGGTCCACGATGCCCCAGATGAATTTTCCCTTCCAGAAAAGGTCCACTTCGCCGTGGTGGGGGTCTTTCAACCGGTAGGTTCCCTCGGACGGCTTCCGCCCTTCCTCCCCCGTTTGTTTGAGGTAATTTTCCATCATCCCCAGGCAGTCCTCCCGATCTTTGCCCTCCATGACAAAGACCTTGAATTTCTTCCCGGAAACCTCATAGTCGGCCGTGTACCCGGAGTGGAAAAAGGAATACCCCAGGAAGTTCTTGGAAATAAACTTTTCGCTATTCTTTTGCTTTCCTTCCCCCGGGAAAGAAGAGAGGATCCGGGGCAGAGAAGTCTTTTTCCCCAGGATCGCCTCGACTTTCCTGGCGAAGGGCAGGAGGATTTTCTCATCATCCTCGCCGGTATTGAACCCGTTGATCTTCACGTAGTAAGGGCCGGTCATGAAGTTCAGCACGTTGGGTTCGTGGTAGCCCTGGGCGCCGATGTCCAGGAACTTGGCGCTGGCCAGCCGCTCCTGGCTGTAGATCCCGAAGGCGTGAGTGGGATCCTGGTGACGGTAGATCTCTACGGTGACCCCGGCTTTCTTCTCTCCTTTGTATTCAGCCACTTGCAGGTCCTGAAACCCATAGGCCAGGTAGAGGTCCGCCGCCCCGTTGATGTACTCGTACAGGGTTCGGGGAGAGAAAACCTGGGACTTTCCGTCTTTTCTCCACCCGCTCACCTCCGGGAAATCGACGGTCTTTCCATCGAGCCCCGGCGCACAAAAGAAAAGAACGAATCCCAGTGCTAAGGAAAGCGCGACAGACGGACAAAAAGGTTTCTCGGCTTCGGACCCCTTCACCTTCATTCCCCTCTTTCTTCGGGCCAGGCTATAAATTCCGGGTGAACTTTCCTGGAATGGTGGTTTGTAATCTGGAACTCAAGGCCTTGTTTTTCATCCGATCTTTAATACCTTCGCGCCCCGAATTTTCCTTTCCTTCAACTCCACCAGAGCCTGATTGGCCCCTTCCAGGGGATACTCCTGAATCTCCGGTCGGATGGAGATTTTTGCGGCCAGTTCCAGGAATTCCCGCACATCTCGCCGGGCCACGTTGGCCACGCTCTTGATCTCCTTTTCCAGCCAGAGATGGCGGGGGTAATCGATCTGTCTCAGCGCTTCCTGATCGAAATTTTCTTTCCGAATGGCGTTGATCACCAGCCTTCCACCCGCATCCAGGTTTTTCAGGGCTTCCACGATGGGCTTCCAGGCCGGGGTGGTATCGATGATCCGGTCGAGCTTTTCCGGCGATTCTTCCGTCGGGTCTCCCGCCCACGCGGCTCCCAGTTCCCGGGCGAATTCCCTCTCCTTCTCACTCCGCGCAAAGACGAAGATTCTGGACCCAGGGAATTGATGCCGGGCCATTTTCAGGACCAGGTGGGCCGAGGCCCCGAACCCGGTCATTCCCAGGTTCTGTCCGTCCTCGAGATTGGCCAGGCGGAGAGAGCGGTAGCCGATGGCCCCGGCACAGAGCAGGGGAGCGGCTTCGGAATCGGAAAAGATCTGAGGGATGGGAAGGGCGAAGTCCTCCGGCACGGTCATATACTGGGCGTAACCGCCGTTGGCATCCCGGCCGGTGGCTTTAAAATCGATGCACAGGTTCTCATTCCCTTGCCGACAGAACTTGCACTTCCCGCAGGCGGAGTAAATCCAGCCCACCCCTACTCGATCTCCCGCTTTGATTTTTTTTGCCCGGGCTCCAGCTTTTTCCACCCTCCCGACAACCTGGTGGCCCAGGACGACCGGCAGGAGGGGAGGAGGCGTCCTCCCTTCGATTTCGTCCAGCTCGGTGTGGCAGACGCCGCAGGCAGACACCCGGATGAGAATTTCATCCTCGCCGGGCGCGGGAATCGTCAGGTCCACGAGTTCCAGCGGAGTCTTATTCTTATCCATACTGCCGATTTCTTTCAGGACCATGGCCTTCACGGGGAATCCCTCCAAGCCCTCCGCGGAATCTGGGCAATCTGTTGATCAACCGGTTGCAGAATTACAGCACCCTCTGCATCAAAACCAGGTCTTCTCTCCCCTTCCATCCCATCCCCCCCCAGAAGGCTTCCCCTTCGGGGTTGTGGGAAAAGAGGAAGACGTTGCACTTCAGGATTTTCAATTCCCTCAGGGAAGAAAGGCATCTATCCACCAGAGCCCTGCCGATTCCCTTCCTGCGCCAGTCCGGGGCCACCGCCAGATGGTGGAGGTATCCCCTGCGCCCGTCATGGCCGCAAAGAACGGCGCCGATCAAATCCCGGTCCCTGTTGCGCGCCACCCAGCTCAGCCCTGGATTGCGCTGCAGATAAAAGGAGAGGGCGGAATAGGAATCTGACTCGCTGAGTCCGATTCCTTCCATCCGCTGCCAGAACTGGATCACCTCTGGCAGGTCGCCCTTCTCCATAGGCTGGAACCGGTAATCGGGGATCGGTCCGGCTTTTCTCACTTCTTCTCCTGGATGGATATCAACTCTACCTCAAAGATCAAAGTGGAATGGGGCCCGATGACCCGGCCCGCCCCCCGTTCGCCATAGGCCAGGTTCGAGGGGATGAAAAGCTGCCATTTCGCTCCCTCCTCCATGAGCTGTAAAGCTTCCGTCCATCCGGGGATGACCCCATTGACCGGAAAGGAGGCCGGCTTTCCCCTTTTGTAGGAGCTGTCAAATTCGGTCCCGTCGATCAGCGTACCTCTATAATGGGTCGTCACGGTATCGGTTGCTGAGGGTTTCTTTCCGGTCCCCGCCCGGATCACCTTGTATTGCAGTCCGCTGGGCAGCGTTTTCACTCCCTCTTTCTTTTTGTTTTCTGCCAGGAAGGCTTCTCCCTCCTTCTGGTTCTTCTCCCCGGCCGCTTTCCGGGATGCTTCCTGTCTGGACCTCATCTCTTTCTCGAAAGCGGTCATGACTTCCCGGGCTTCTTGTTCGCTCAAGGGCGGCTTGGCTCCGGAAAGGCCATCCTTGATCCCCCGGGCCAGAATATCCGGGTCGATGTCGATGGACTGCTTCTTGAAATTTTCCCCGATTTCCATGCCGATGATGTAGCTGACCTTTTCCTTCTGGTCCTTCAAGACGAGGTTTTCCTGAGCCCCTGCCGAGCCCGCCGCCAGGACGAATAAAGCCGCCACAAACACTCTTAAAATCATTCTCACTCCTTTCCAAACATCAATCGGGAGATCCTTTACCCCCCAGGCACGATTCCGGGTCCCTTCGGCAAAGACCGCACCGCGAGTCGGAACACCATTGACAGAAAAAGCAATCAGGACAGGGGTTCTTCTTCGCCCCGCTGCCCTTCGGGCAATAAAACAACCCCCGATCGGTTACCACGAAACAATTCCCATTTCCATCGGTGAATTCCTTTTCCCGGAAAAATTTTTTTATTTGATCGTTTACGTTGGGCTTAATGGCCTTTACCTTCCTCTGCGCCCTATTCCGCATTCGGCATTCCGCCCTGCACTACTTAGAGTGCAGCGCGCATTTTGCCAGAAGGGCCGGTTTCAACTCTTTTGCAAAAAACCCAGGACAGCTTGAACCAGATCCGGGGCTGATTCGATGTAAAGATTATGCCCCACTCCCTCCAGGATTTTCCATTCCGACCCGCGGATGGAACGGTGAATCTGCTCGGCCAGATGGAGGGGGGTAAAAACATCGTTCCTTCCCGAGACCACCAGGGTTGGAAGGGCGATCTTGGAGATTTGACTCTTTAGATCCATAGCCAGGCAGGCATCGGTGGCCCGGCCGATGGCCACCGGGGAATTGATCGCGACCCGCTTCTTCTTCAGTTCAGCGATGGGCCCGGGATTGGCGGCGATGTACTCGGGAGTGAAGGCCAGTTTGACCACTTCATCGAAGAAGGCCGGATATCCTCCCTCCGCCAGGCAGGCCTTCAACCGGTTGAAGGCCTGCCGCGCGTGGTCGTCGATGTAGCTGAAGGTGGAAACCAGGATGAGGGAGCGGATCATCTCGGGGTGGTCCAGGGCGAACTGCTGGGCGATCGCCCCGCCCATGGACAGGCCGAAGATGTGGGCCTTGGGGATCTCAAGTTTCCGCATGAAGCCGTACAGATCTCCGGAGAATCCCTGGATCGAATAAGGCTGGTCCGGCTTGTCCGTTCCGCCGTGACCGCGTACGTCCAGAGCGACGGTTCGGTAGTGTTTGGCGAATTCGGGCATGATCAGGGCCCATCCGGTGAGGTCCCCGTTCAGGCCATGGACCATGACCAAGGGAATCCCCTTCCCCGCTTCCTCGTAATTGACTTCGATATCCCCGATTGGAATTCTTGGCATTTCCCTGTCTCCCCGATGTAAAAAACGAAATCCGATTCTTTCTGAAAGCGTTTGACCCGAAACTTGAAACGCGGAACCCGAAATGCCTTTCTATTCCACCAGGAGAAGGCCGTACCGATTCATTTCCTCATGGTAATCCTTCACCACCCGGATCGGATACCCCAACATCCGGGCCGTGCTGTACACATCCACCCCAAAAGCCTCCAGGGTCGGGCGGGCCTGATAGGGTTGAAGGCACTCCCCGGTTGCGGGGCAATTCTCGCAGAGCCGGCATGGGGCCTGGGGAAACATAAAGGCCTTCTCGAATCCGGAGAGAAAGACTTCCCTTTCCAGGTTGAGCATCCTCTGGTTGACTTTCTTCGACCAGGGATGCCGCATCTCGGGGTCTTTGAACCTCTTGACGAAGTGGAATAAAAGACCCTGTTTGTATTCCTTGAAGAATTTTATGCATTCCTCCACGGCTGGAAGATAGGGGGGACAAGTTTTTCTTTTTCCGTACCCGGGGCAGCCAAAATTGCATTTCATCCTTACCCAGTGGCCGACGATGATTTTCCCGGGATCCATCCACTTGAAATCCTTCAACCCATGAGCGACCGCCAGTTTCTCGATCCCCTTCTTCACCGCCGAATTCATTTTTTTTCCTTCAATCTTTAACCACAGAGCAAAAAAATTGGAATGCTGGAATGATGGAATATTGGAATGTTGGGTTCTTGTCGTTCATTTTCCTACCCATTATTCCATTATTCCAATATTCCATTATTCCTTTTTTAGCTCTCTGTGTTCTCTGTGACCTCTGTGCCCTCTGTGGTTCATTGTTTTTGATTGCAGTTTTGCCGCGCCGTACCCTCTGGGGCAAAAAATTTAGACGATTTTATTGCGAATGGCCCCCAGCCCCTCGATCCTTGCCTCCACCACATCTCCTGGCTTCAGGAACCATTGCTGCGGGTCGGGCTGTTTGAAAAAAGCGACTCCCCCAGGAGTTCCCGAGGTGATCACATCCCCGGGTTCCAGGGTCATCTGGGACCAATAGGCGACCAGGTCAGGAACTTTATAGATCAACTGGTTGGTGGAGGATTTCTGCCTCGGCTCCGGTTCCTGATTCACCCGGAGTTCCATCTTCAGATCGTGCGGGTCGGGTGTCCCGGGCGCTGAGGTCGTTTATGATCGTGTAGCCGGCCACATACTCATAAGCCTTTTCTTGGGGGACATTCTTCGCCTTCCTGCCGATGACGATGGCCATTTCGATTTCATAATCCAATTGCTTCGTTGAATCACGGGGGTAGGGAACCGGGTCGTAAGGACCCACCACGCACGAGGAAGCCTTCAAAAACCCCACGGGTATCTCGGGAATGGGAACCTTGTTCTCCTCGGCATGATCCCGGAAATTCAGGCCCATGGCGATGATCTTGCCGGGACGGGGAACCGGGGCCTTCAAAATGGTCTTCTTGAGGGGGAAGACCAGGGGTTCCCTCTGGAGTCCCCGGCGGGTTTTTTCCCCTTCTTTCACCCATTGGGAGGCGCTCTTGACCGTCCGGCGGGCCAGGCTGAAAGCTGCCCTCCCCACCCCTAGGAAGGCGCCCATGTCGTCCGGAATCAGCCGGGACGCCAGGGGATAAGGATTCTTTTCCTTTTCGGCTTCCTTTAAATAAAAGGCTGCTGCGGCCTGCAGGCTTAATACCGAATCATCGTTCAGAAGCGCACCCACCATGGGTTGGCTTCCCTTGCCGCCTTTGGGCACAAAAGTGACCAGCTTCATCAGATTCCCCTCCTCCTACGATGCTTTCATCTTTTTATATTAAGAAAACAATCTATTCAAGTGTACCCGCATGGAGGACCGGAGTCAACCAAGATCAGCCCCTGATAAAATCTGCTCCCTCTTCCGTCCCCTTTTTCTATGCTGGTTGGACTAGACGGGTTTTTTCGGCCTATAAGCTCTTTCCTCAAAAACTGGCGTTGGGCAAGAATCTGCTTCTTCTTGACAATCAACCGCGCGCCCATTTATTCTTTTTAAGACTGCCTAGAATCGATCGGAGGAGGGTGGCTATGAAGAAATTTCGATACCATGAAAAGGCCGGGGAAGTTCTGAAACAGGTGGAGGAAGGAGCGTTCCTGGTGGTTGAAGGAAAAGAGAAGACGAACGTGATGACCATCGGCTGGGCCCTTATGGGAGTCATCTGGCGACGGCCGGTTCTGATGGTGGCGGTGAGGACGTCCCGTTATACCTATAAATTGATCCAAGAAGCCGAGAGCTTCACCGTCAGCATACCTTCGGGGGATATGAAAAGACAAATCGATATCTGCGGCTCAAAGTCGGGCCGGGATGTGGATAAATTCAAGGAGTGCGGTTTTTCCCTTACCAAGCCCCAAAAGGTCGCCACCCCGGTCCTGAAAATTCCCGGGTACCATTTCGAGTGCCGGATCATCTATAAGGCCCCCACGGACCCGAAATTCCTTGCCCCGGCCCTGGAGAATCTCTATCCGGCCAAGGATTATCACACCCTGTATTTCGGGGAGATCTTGGCATCTTACCAGATATAACCGTCAGTCGTTACTCGTTACTCGTTATTGGGTTCCGGAAACTGGGTCTGGGTTTTTGGGTGTTAGGTGTTGGGTTGGAGAAAAGATATTGGCTGCATGACGGATCAACGAAACCCGAAAATATTCAGTCAGGGAGAACTGGAGCGGCGGATTCTCCATGGCCTGGCCTGCGAATGGGACCGGGCCCTTTGGGTCCTGGACCCTCCCCAGCGGAAGAAAATGCGCCCTCCCCTCTTCGCCCTCCGGGACCTGAACGGACGGTGGGGAACCTGGTCGGGGGAGAGACGGGAGATTTCCCTGAGCCGGCAGCTGGTTCTAAACTACTCCTGGGCTTCGGTACGCGAAGTCCTTCTCCATGAAATGGCCCACCAGATGGCGGAAGAAATCCTGGGAGGGCGGCAGGAGACCTCCCATGGATCTTTTTTCCAGAGGGCCTGTAATCTGCTCCGCGCAAACCCCAGGGCATCCGATACCTATAAACCCCTGGACGACCGGATTTCTCAGCAAACCCACGACCGAGAAGACCGCATCCTTGTGCGGGTAAGAAAGCTCCTGGCCCTGGCAGAGAGCCCCAACCTGCACGAGGCCGAGGCCGCCATGGCCAAGGCCCAGGAACTCATATCCAGGCATAACCTGGACCTTCTCCGGACGGAGAAGAAGAGAGAGTTTATCAGCCTCCTGGTGGGCAAGCCTTGCCTGCGGCACTTCGTCGAGGACTATGCCCTGGCCAACCTCCTCCAGGATTTTTATTTTGTCCGGGGGATCTGGGTGCCCTGCTACGTTCCCGAAAAAGAAAAGATGGGGCGGGTTCTGGAAATCAACGGAACCATTCCCAATGTAAGGATTGCCGGCTATGTCCACGACTACGTGCGGCGCTTCATCGAAATGAAGTGGAAGGAATACAACTCTGCCGGGGCCCTGAACCGCTACCGCTTGAGCGACTTTGCCCAGGGAATTCTGGAGGGTTTCCGGGCCAAGCTGGAATCAAAAGAAGAAGACCGGAAGAAGGATGAAAAATCCACCGCCCTCGCAAAAAGAGAAGACCCGCTTTTAAAGAAATACCTTGCCTTCCGGTATCCCCATACGGCGATGATGAAAACCGGCAGGGGAAGCCAAGACCCGCGGGTACGCAGGGACGGGAAGCGGATCGGAAAAGACCTGGTGATCTCCAGAGGGGTCACGGAGAGGGCGGGAAACCGGGGACGCCTGCTTTCCGCCTGAGATCCGCGTTCATCCGCATCCCGAAAAAGACCGTGAAACGTGAAGAGTGAGGGGTGAGGGGAAACTTGCAAGCTCTTTATATTTTGTTAGAATTTTATTAAAAATTTTTATCCGCCTTTATCCGTGTTCATCCGTGTCCCATAATGTTTTTTGTCTTTAAGTCTTTGGCGAATATAAAATCTGTGTTTATCTGTGCCCCGATAAAAAATGAATAACTTTATTTCCTTCTTTCTCGGCCCTGTGGATCCCCCGGTTTTCGCCGGCCTGGCTGCCGTCATCTTCAGCGGCGCTTTCATCACCTCCGGATTCGGGGTGGGCGGGGGTGTGCTGATGACCCCCATGGTCCTTCTTCTCCTTCCTCCCAAGTTCGGAATCGGCCTCCTCGGGCCCATAATGCTCATCATCTCCGGAACGGGGGTGCGGCAGTACTGGAAGCAGTGGGACAACCACTGCCTCCTGATCATTCTGCCGGCCATGATGGCCGGGATCTGGTCGGGCACTCACCTGCTGTCGGTCATCTCTCCTGATGCGGTAAGGAGGACCGTGGGAATCCTGGCCGTCTGTTTTGGAGTTCTCCAGTACCTGGCCATCGACCGCCCGAAATGGAAAGAACGTCTCAGACCGACCCCCCCGCAGGGAGTTGGGCTGGGCTTCGCCTCGGGTCTGGCCAGCGCCATGGCCCACGTGGGAGGAATCATCTTTTCCTTCTACCTGGTTCCCCACAGCCGAACGAAGGAGATCTTCGTGGGAACCACGGTCTTCCTCTTTTTCACCACCGGGCTTTTAAAAGTCGGGAGCTTTGTATATTACGGGATATTGACCTACCCCATCCTCATGCTTTCTCTCGTTCTGTTGCCCTCTCTCTTCCTGGGTTCGATCACCGGTAAATGGCTCAACCGGCATATCCCCAATAAGCTCTTCACCCGGCTCATCTGCCTCTTCGTCGCACTGATGGGACTCAGACTCATAACTGCATAGCGCAGAGAGCATAGCACAAAGCGGAGAAATCTCCCCCCTTTCCTAAAAGTGGGAATTTCTGGCCAGGACCGCGCTCCCAGGGAAAATCCCGGCTCATGGTTGCGGCCCTGCCACCTGCGGACCGCTTCTGAAAAGCGATTCATCAAATATTTTTGGATCATCTCCAAATTAGTTGAAGGCCTAAGAGCTTCTATTTTTGAAATGTCAAGTAATTCCAGGGTCCCGGAAGGAAAGTCATATTGCTTGCAATCATGAGG
>Ga0111180_1149_pt1 | contig 15143 bp, 11 predicted proteins | sample DeeMarSWOR324_28_FD_80237 | JGI IMG/M metagenome (GOLD analysis project Ga0111180, IMG submission 80237) | Deltaproteobacteria bacterium SM23_61
ATGAAAGACCGTCCCCCCTTTTTTCTTGATGGCCTGATAGCTCGTCTTGAAGTAGTCTTCTAACACTTTCCTGAAAGTAAACTCCCCGCTGACCCCTATCTTCCCCGGGGATACGCGGATGGGCTTGGGATACTCGATGATTCCCCGGATGGTGGTCACCCCGGTATCTTCTGCGGCCATGACGTGCAGGAAGTTGTCGCTGAAGCTGCCGCCGATGGCCATAATATCTCCGTATTTCTTCTTGTACGGATCGGTCCCCTCCCGGGCGGCCACCACGAAGGGGGGCAGTGCCCAGCCCATCTCAGCCTTGTTCTCCCCTACTACCGGTTGGTTCTGGGTTCCCCCGCCGGGTATGACATTGATCTGGATGTGAGGAGCTTTTTCCTGGATGATTTTGGCAATTCCCGCAGCCATCACGAACCATCCTCCGCCCGTGCCTCCCGCGGTCCAGGTCAGCTGGACCTTTGCTGCCCCTTGGGCTGGGCCACTCATGAGAACGGCCAGGCCGATGACGAATACAACGATCTTGAAGGCAATCTTTTTTTCCATAGCACCCTCCTTTTCTTGGTGGTGAAAGGCGATTCTATGCGCTTATCTTTCCCGGGCCCTCACTTTCTCGAACTCCAAACTCCATTGCTTCTGGGGCAGCCGCCGGTTGCCTCAGCTCTTTATTCACTTGACCTGGCTGACGGTAGGAGCCTCATTGCCGGCCTGCTCAGGGGGAGCCTCCACCGGTTTCGTTTGGGTTTCTCCACAATAGGGACAAGGGGTCCCTCCGACCTTCAGGGCATTGAGCCTATGGAAGGCTTCGTAAATCTCTCGGCAAGCTGGGCACTGAAATTTCAAAAGAGGCAAGGAGCCTTTCAAAGTCTATTTCGATTCGAGTCTTTAAAGCTCATAACGCTCCCGGATCTTCAGGCGCGAGAGGAGTTCCTCCAGGGGGCGCATCTGCTGCGCGCTCAGACTGGGTAAGGGGGGGCGGGGTTCCCCCACGGGAAAACCCAGTAACTTTACCATGGCTTTGATGGCCACGGGGTTGGTATGGGAATAAGAAGCTTCCATCACCGGGAGGTTCTCGAAGTACACCTTCCGACTTTGCCATACATCCTGCCAGCTTTTCCAAGGGCGGGACATCTGGGCCATTTCTCGGGGGATCACATTTCCCGCCACGTTGGCGGTGCCATGGCCTCCCAGGGCCAGAGTGGGAATGATGATGGCATAGTTGGGGGCATCGCAGCACAGAAGCTGCAGCTTTCCTTGCGTTCCCTCCAAAACCGAAACCAACTGTCCGACGCTGGGCACCGCTTCCTTATCGGCCACGAGATTGGGGCACTCCGCGGCCAGTTTGATGATGGTGTCGGGGTTAATGTTCACGCTTACCCTGGCCGGGTTGTTGTACAGGGCGACCGCAATCTGGATGGATTGGCAGACGGTCTTGAAAAATTCAAAAATCGACTTTTGGGGGGGAGCGAGATAGGGAGGAACGACCATCATGACGCCGTCCGCGCCTTGGGCCTCGGAAAAACGGGCCAGTTCCGTCGTTGCCGCGGTGGTAGAACAAGTTACCCCGTGAAAAGCGGGAATTTTCCCCCGGCAGTAAGCACTCATCTCAGCGATTATGGCCTGCCTTTCTTCCATGCAGAGAGAAGGGGACTCCCCGGTAGAGCCCATGAAGATCAAACCATCCGTTCCGCTGGCCACGTGAAAATCCACTAGGCGGCGAAAACATCCCATGTCCACTTCACCCCGGGCATCGAAGGGGGTCACCAAAGCCACCCATGATCCCTCAGGGCGAACCAGCTTTTTATTCATACCCCCCTTCCCCATCCTTGGTTTATTCCTTCAAAATCGTTCGATCTATGGAGATATTAATGTTTGTCAAGCTACAATTGTAAGGACAAAACCGCGGCTGCTTCGTACCGGAAGGCCTGTTTTTTTGGGAAAGATTGGGTTTGTTTTTGGCGATTCTCTAGTATAATGATAATCGGCATCCTTGGACTGCTTGGATCTTGGTTCAAAGGCAAGGATTCTGTGCGGGGAAGCCAGCCGACGGATCTCGGTCTATTCTTGAGGGCTAAAATACCTTAGGAGGAAGCAATGAGTTCAAAAACCCAAGAGAGAATCAAGGCTCTGGAAGTTGCGCTGAACAACGAATCCCGGGAGAGGGATTTTTACCTGAAACATGCCGAGAGGACCCGGAACGCCCTGGGCAAGTCCATGTTCGCCTCGATCGCCAGCGACGAGGACGAACATTACAACCGGATCCTGAACCTCCACAAGCGGCTGATCCAGGAAGGCAAGTGGCCGGAAACGGTGCCCATCGAGGTGAAGGGGACCGAGGTCAAAAACGTCCTCAACAAGTTCATTGCCTCGGTGGATACCTCTTCCAAGGTTGACACGGGTGACATGGAGGCGGTCAAAATCGCCATCGACTTCGAGACCAAGGGGGAAAAGTTTTACAGCGACCTGGCCAAAAACGTCGAGAACCCCGTGGAGAAGAAGTTCTACGAATTCCTGGCTTTCATCGAACGGGAGCACCGTCTCTCCCTGCAGGACACCCTGGAATATTTTCAAGACCCCGCAGGCTGGTTCCGGGTCAAGGAAAAGCTTCACGTCGATGGAATCTGAGCGAAAGCGGTCGGAAGGTTGATGGGTTGCCGGAAGAACCCGCGAACCCGTTAACGGGGTATCTGTTAACGGGTTTCTTTTTTTGCTTGGGAAATTATAAAAGTCTCTGCGCCTTCCGAGGAAAAAATCAACCGCAGAGTACGCAGAGATCGCTGCTGGAAAGCCCCTTGCCGGTTGTGGCCTTCCGGGAAGGGTGGGAAAGAAGACCGCTTTTCCCCCTGCATCCCGGCGTTGAGCATTTGCCATTTCTGCCTCTGCGTGCTCCGCGATCTCTGTGGTTAAGTTGTTTTCAATTTTTCTCCCTTCCTAGCCGGAGAAAGAGAGAGGATAGAAAGATGATAAAAGCGAAAAAACTGGTCGAGATCGTCCAAACTGTTTTTCCAAAAAACATCTGGCTTCCCGCCTTGTCGATCATCCTGGGGGCCTTGATGTGGTCCATTTCCATAAATGGAATCCTGGTCCATCATAAACTCCTCAGCGGGGGAGTCTCCGGGTTGGCCTTGGTCATCTATTACCTGCTTCCCAAGCTTTCCATCGGGCTCATGGTATTTTTGATGAATATACCCATCTTCATCATGGGCTGGACCATGATCTCCGGGAAATTCTTCGCCTTCAGCCTTTTGGGGATGGCATCCTTCTCTTTCTTTTTGACCGTTACCGCCTGGCTGGAGATCGCCGTGGAAAATCCTCTTCTGGCCTGTCTCTTTGCCGGGGTCATCTCCGGGGTGGGGTCGGGGCTGATTTTCCGCGCCGGAGGATCGGGAGGGGGGACGGGGATCATCGCCATGGTCTTGAACCGCAGGTTTTCCGTCCGCGTGGGGATCGTCTCCTTTTTGCTCAACTCCATTCCCCTGGTCCTGGGGGCTTTCCTGATCGACCTCAATGCCGCTCTTTATTCCATCATCTATGTATACGTCTCCGGATCGGTCATGGATCAAATTATCGCCAGTTTCAACGAGCGAAGGAGCGTCTGGATTATTTCTTCCCAGTCTTCCGAGATCTGCGGTCAGATCCTGAACAAACTTCGCCGGGGGGCGACCCTCCTTTCCGGAAAGGGGGCTTATACCCAGTCTCCGGTTGAGGTCATCTACAGCGTGATCTCCCCTTTTGAACTCGCCAAATTGAAAGACCTGGTCATAACCGCCGATCCCAAGGCTTTTTTGATTATCAATCAAACCCAGGAAGTGATCGGGAAGGGATTCGATCAGCCGGCAAGCTTCTGAAAACCGCAAGTCGCCAGTCGCGAGAGCGCAAGGGGATGAAAGCATTTCCGCCTTCACGTTTCACGACTAGCGCCTCGCGGTTCTTAAAATCCGCTTTGCGCGTTTGAGTGCTGGAGGTCAGTATTCCTTTCAGCTATTAGCAGGGGGGTGAGAATCCATGGACCCAAGGCACAGAAAGAATCTTATCCTGCGGGGAAAAATCATCCAGGCCATTCGCCGTTTTTTTGTGGAAGAGGGGTTCGTGGAGATCGAGACCCCGTACCTGGTACCTTCCCCCGGCATGGAACCGCACCTTGTGGCTCTGGAAACCAATGTCCAGACGCCCGACGGGGAAAAGAGGAAAACGTACCTCCATACCTCCCCCGAGTACTGCATGAAAAAGCTTCTGGCTCGGGGCTGGGACAAGATCTTTCAGGTTTGCCGGGTCTTTCGGGATGAGGAGGTCAGCCGTATCCACCAGGTGGAATTCACCATGCTGGAATGGTACCGGGTCCATGCCGACTACCGGAAGATCATGGAGGATTGCGAGGCCCTCCTTGTTTTTCTGTCACGGGAGATTTTGAAAGGCTCGGAATTGATCTATCAGGGAAGGAAGATCGACCTGGCCCCCCCGGCCGAACGCCTGAGCGTGGCCCGGGCCATGCAGCTTTACGGAAAAGTGGATATTGAAAAGAATTACGACGGGCCTTCCCTCCTCGAGGAAGCGAAGGCCGGGGGGATCCGCTTTGACCCGGAGGCCTATTATTCCTTCGAGGAGATATTTTTCAAGGTATTTTTGGAAGCGGTAGAGCCTCGCCTGGGCAGCCCCAAGCCGACGATTCTCTACGATTATCCGGCGTCCATGGGAGCCTTGGCGCGACTGAAGCCGGAGAACCCCTCCTGGGCGGAGCGCTTTGAACTTTACGTAGCAGGCCTGGAGCTGGCCAACGCCTTTTCCGAACTCACCGACCCGGCGGAGCAGCGGAAACGCTTCGAATCCGAGCAGCGGCTCCGGGCGGTCCTTCAAAAACCTCTTTACCCCATCGATGAGGAGCTTCTCGCCGCTCTTTCCCGCATGCCCCCTGCCGCCGGCATCGCCCTGGGAGTGGACCGCCTGGTCATGCTCTTCTGCGATGCACCGGCCATCCAGGATGTCCTGGCCTTTCCTCTTTAAGAACATTTATGGGACACGGATAAACACGGATGAACACGGATTTATATTGGTAAAAGACTTAAAGACAAAAGACTTAATGGGACACAGATGAACACAGATAAACACAGATAAACTCGGAGAAAAGAAAAAGGATTCAGGATTCAGGAGTCAGGACTCAGGACTCAGGACTCAGGACAGTACACCCTGCGGTCGGCGGTCAACGGTCGGCGGTCAGGATTCAAGTTCTAGTAACGAATAACGAATAACGTATAGCGCTTTTCCCTATCCTCCTGCCTCCAACCTCCAACCCCCTGCCCCCTGTTACGAAGTTTTCCCTCGACCGGCGGTCGATTCGATTTTATAATGAAACCGGGTAAATAAAATCGATTCGCCAAAGGGAAAATGGATTTTCAACCAATCCTGGACCTCCTGGAGAAGAACGGGCAAGGGCATGTCCTGGACCACATACGGCGTTTGAGTCCTGAAAAAAGGGAGGTCTTTTGCCGAAATCTGTCCGCGCTGAACCTTCCCCTGGCCTTCCGGCTCTACCAGAATTTTTCGCGGCAAAAGGGCTCCGGTACCCATCTCCCCAACATTGAACCGGCTTCCATCATTCCCACTTCCAGGACCCCGGAGGAGATTCAACGTCGCCAAGAAGCGATCCGTCTCGGTGAATCCCTGATCCGGGGGAACCAAATCGCCGTCCTGATCGTGGCCGGGGGGCAGGGGACCCGATTGGGGTTTGCCGGACCCAAGGGGTTCTTTCCCATTTCCCCGGTGAAGAAAAAACCCCTTTTTCAGCTCTTTGCCGAATCGATCCAAGCCCTCTCGGCCCGCTACCGGGCAAGGATTCCGCTTCTGGTCATGACCAGCCGGGAAAACCGCGAAGAGACCGAGGCCTTCTTCCGATCCCGCGGTTTTTTCGGTTTGGGAAAGGATCAAATTCATTTTTTCAGCCAGGGAATGTTGCCGACTCTGACTCCTGGTGGAAAACTCATTCTGGGCGATGAAACCAGCCTGCTCGCCAACCCGGAGGGCCACGGAGGATCGCTGAAAGCGCTCCACGAATCCGGTCTTGCCGGGCGTTTGAAAGGGCAGGGGATTTCGGAGATATTTTACTGCCAGGTGGACAACCCCCTGGTCAAGATCGCCGACCCGGCCTTTATCGGGTACCATCGACAGGAAGGAGCCGACATCTCCACCAAGGTGGTCCGCCGCCAGAACCTGGAAGAAAAAGTTGGAATCTACGGGATGGTAAACGGGAAGCCGGCAATCATCGAATACAGTGACTTTTCTCCGGAGGACTACCGTTCCCTGGACGAGAATGGGAGCATCCGCTACTGGGCGGGAAACATCGCCATTCACGTGATCTCCCTTTCCTTCGTGGACCGGCTGAACCGGGAGGGATTTGCCCTTCCTTATCACCGGGCGGTGAAAGAAATAGAGGGCCTGGGCCCCGGCGGCAGGAGCGAAAAGATGGCCGGCTTGAAATTTGAGAGCTTTCTCTTTGACTCCATCCCCCTGGCGCAGAAAAGCTGCTGCATGGAAGTGGTCCGGGAAGAGGAGTTTGCCCCGGTGAAGAACCAGACGGGCATCGACTCACCGGAGACGGCCCGGGGAGCCATGACGAACCTTTTCCGGCGCTGGCTGGAGGGTGCGGGGGTTCAGGTGGCCCCCGGGGTGCAGGTGGAGGTCAGCCCGCTTTTCGCGCTCGATCAGGAAGAGTTGGCCGATAAGCTGAAGGGGAAGAAAGTGGTGGTCGGAGAGGACTCCTACTTCGGATAGCAAAACCTGGGGTGATGAAAAAAACACCTAAGTCGCTGCGGCTGCAGATCGGTCTTTTCGGGCGGACCAACGTGGGGAAGTCCAGCTTCCTGAACCTGGTGGCCGCCCAGGACGTGGCCATCACTTCCCCGGTCCCCGGGACCACCACGGACGTGGTGGAAAAGGCCATGGAACTCCTGCCCCTGGGGCCGGTCGTCTTCCTGGATACGGCCGGGCTCGACGATAGCTCGGTCCTGGCAGAGGCCCGGCTGAAGAAGACGGTCAGGATTTTCGACCGGTCGGATGTGATCACCCTGGTGGTGGAGCCGAACACCTGGACCGATTACGAGGAGCGGATCCTCGAAGAGGCGAAGAAAAGGGAGATCCCGCCGATCGTGGCGGTCAACAAAACCGACCTGCACCGTGCCTCGGCGGATTTCATCGAAAAAGTGCATTCCAAAACCTCCCGGGTCCTTTCCTGCTCCAGCGTGGATTTCGATCAGCGGGACCCGGTCATCAACCAGTACAAGAAATTCCTCATCGAAGTCTGTCCGGAGGATTTCCTGAAACCCCCTCCCCTGGTGGGCGACCTCCTTCCCGGGGCGGGGCTGGCGGTTATGATCGTACCCATCGACCTGGAGGCCCCCAAGGGACGGTTGATTCTTCCTCAGGTGCAGACCATCCGCGAAGCCCTCGATTTCGACGCGACGGTGATGGTGGTCAAAGAGAAGGAATATGCCCATTCCCTCTCCAACCTGAAGACCCCTCCCCACCTGGTCATCTGCGACTCCCAGGTCGTTCTGAAAATGGTGGCCGACACGCCCGGGGGAATTCCTTGTACCACCTTCTCCATTCTTTTCGCCCGGAACAAGGGAGACCTGGCAGAGCTGGCCCGGGGGGCGGCGGCCATTGAGACGCTGAGGCCCGGCGACAGGGTATTGATCGCCGAAGCCTGCAGCCATCACGCCATCGAGGACGACATCGGGCGGGTCAAAATTCCCCGGTGGATGAGACAATATGTTGGCGGGGACCTCCGGATCGACGTGTTTTCCGGGAGGGATTACCCGGACAACCTGACGGAGTACCGTCTGATCATCCACTGCGGGGCCTGCATGCTGACCCGCAGGGAAATGCTGGCCCGCATCCAGAAAGCCAAGGAAGAAAGGGTGCCGATCACCAATTACGGCCTCTCCATTTCCCTCTCCCAGGGGGTGATCCGCAGGGTCCTGTCCCCTTTTCCCGCCGCCCTCGATTCATTCCAAAGAGAACTGGAACGATTGTGCAAGACCGGAGAGAACGGCCGTCTCCGGACAGCCTGATTTTGGCCGGTCCACTGGCATAAAGCTTGCATATTTCATGGGTTTATATGAAAAATTTAACCACAGAGCCCCCCCCACCCTGACCCTCCCCCTCGAGGGGGGAAAGGAGGGAGGGGGTGATTACTTTGGGGTGCGGCTTCGCCGCGGGCACAGAAAATAGAGAAAATGGAATATTGGAATGATGGGCCCCCCACCCTGACTCTCACCCTCGGGATACTGGGCATAATTCGTCATGCCCGCGGAGGCGGGCATCCAGTCACTTGCAGACAACAACAATTTAAAGGACCTGGATTCCCGCTCCCTGCTAAAGACATGCAGGGACAGGTTTCGGGAATGACGGCGTTTTCCCCATTCCGAAACAGTCTCCGAGGGGGGAGGGGAAGGGGGGATGATTTCTTTTAGGAGGAGAAACTGGGATGGAATCTCCGATCCACCATAAATTTTGCCGCCCTTCACGGGTGACCTGGCTCTTTCTGCTGGCTTTTGTCGGCGCAGCAGCCCTCGGGGCCGGGACCATGAAAAAAGGAAGCGACGAGATGGAAGTCATCGGGAAAGTCTACCTGATGGGGAATGAGCCCTTCACCCATGTGGCCCTCGAGACGGACGACGGGCAGGTTTACGCTCTGGTGGGGGAGCATGAAAAAGAACTCCGCCGGCTTCAAGGAAAAAGGGTAAAGGTGGTGGGCAAACCGTCCGAGGAAAAACCCCGGGGAGCCAGGGCGATTGAGGTGAAGTCGTTTCGGGTGATGGAAGAAAAGTGAGATTCACATTTGATGCTTTGCCAGATATTCCCCCTCGCTTTCCTTTAGGAAAGGGAAGCGGCGATAAAATCGATTTAGTTCTTTCCCGCGTCATTCCGGCGAAAGCCGGAATCCAGTGTTTTCAAAGCATTAGAAAATTACTGGACCCCGGTGCCTGCCCCGGATTCGATCGGGGGTTCACCGGGGTGACGGCTGAAACCCAATTTTTTCTCAGCGTCAGGGGGATGGGGGGTAATTTCTGCGATGGAATGGCAATCAATTAAAAAACCATATCAAATAGAGAGGAACCAATGAAGAAACCTTTTTCCATCCTGTTGCTCCTGTTGGTCATTCTCGGATTTTCTCCGGGATGGACCGGAACCCTTTCCGCAGCCTCTGGAAAAGCTCCCATAAGCGGCACCCCCATGCTCCGGGAGCAGAAGCTCATGCTCCTGCGTGATTATGGGACTTCTGCCCGGATCAAAACCGAAAAAGGCATCCTGGCCGATACGGAAGGGGATACAATTCTGTTTTATGCTTATAATTTCGGTACCGGGAGTTATTACCAAACTTCGGCAACCTGCAGAAAAATTGTAGCCCTGGGGACCGGTTTTAATCTAAATATCTACGTGGAAGACGCGGAATGGGCGAGAGACCCGACCCGGTTTACGGCCGCCATTTTGGAGGGCATCGGTAATGAGTATAAAAACGTGATCCTTCCCACCGAGACGACCTACTTCGGAACTCCGCCCACCGGGGACTTCACCATTCTCCTTATGGACATCAAGGACAGCGGCGGGGATACGTACGTTTCGGGATATTTTGACTCCACGAATGAGAACAGCGTGAGCAACAGCAACAACCGCCACATGATCTACATGGACTCTAAAGAAGGAACCCCTGGTAATACTACTTTCTACGGGACCCTGGCCCACGAGTTCCAGCACTTCATCCATTACAACTCTGACCCTTTTGAGAATACCTGGGTAGAGGAAGGCCTTTCCGGCCTGGCCCGGTACGTGTGCGGCTACAGCCATCAAACCAGCCATGTAGTTGCCTTTTCCCAGGCACCCACCACCAGTTTAACCTACTGGGAAGACGACCTGGCCAATTACGGGGCGACGTACCTATTCATGCTCTACCTCAGCGAAAAGTATGAGGCGGCTACCATCAGAGCCATTGTGGCCAACAGCGGGACGGGAATCAGCGGAATCAATAACGCCCTTTACTCCCGGGGCTACCCTGTTACGGTGAATGACATTCTCAAGAACTGGGTGGTGGCCAACTACCTGAACGATTCCTCCATCTCCGACGGAAGATACGGCTACGCCGCCAGTTTCTCCGGCATCACCGATGCCCCGGGAAACATCACCGTTACCACTACGATCAGCAGCTATACCGCTTCGGGTAGCGGGACGGTCAATAAATATGCCGCCGATTATATCAAGTTTACTGACCTGGGGGATACCTACAACATCTTTGTCCTGATCCCCTACAGCCTGACGGAAAGCGGCATCCAAAATTATTCTTACACGGGAAGCCTCGGGTCTTTCATTCTTAGCCTGAGCGGCCTCGGCTCGAACCTGGAGGCCAATGGAGTCAAACAGGGAACCTCAAACCCAACACCGGTGGTGTTGTCCCGGGCGGCTTCTGGTAAAGACCTATTACACCCTCAGCCCCCCTGTGGCGGGTTTCATCGCCCGGCACGAATCCTTGAAGGCCTTGACCCGCGTGGCCCTCTGCCCGGTGGTGGGTCTCTCCCGCTCTGTCCTGAATGACCCGGTGGAGGTCGGCCTGGGAGCCATCGGCCTGTTTCTCCTGGTAGGGCTGCTGCTGGTGCGTCGAAAAGACGGATAGGACACGGAGCGAATTTTGGGTAAAAGCAACGGGAAAATTTAATGGGCCACGGATAAACACGGATTTAAATTGGCAAAAGACTTAAAGACTCAATGGGACACAGATGAACACAGATAAACACAGAAAGGGTAAAGGCAACGGCAAAGACTTAATGGGACGCGGATGAACACGGATGAACACGGATTCAACAAAAATTAAGCACCAGGAAATAACCGACAAAATAATAAAAATATCCTATAAAGTCTATAGTCAGCTGGGCTATGGGTTTTTAGAGAAAGTGTATGAGAATGCCATGATGATCGAGCTCAAAAAGGAGGAGCTTCTGGCTGCTTCTCAGTCTCCGATAAAGGTTTCTTATGAAGGGGAGGTTGTGGGGGAGTATTTTGCTGATATTTTGGTTGACAATAAAGTTATAATTGAAATCAAGGGTGCAAAGGGTTTAGCATCGGAGCATGAAGCCCAGCTGCTGAATTATCTCAAAGCGACCGACGTGGAAGTTGGGCTCCTCCTTAATTTTGGACCTAAGCCGGAAGTGAAACGTAAGCTTTTTGATAATTCAAGAAAATAAAATCCGTTTTGTTCAATAGCTATTTAGTCTTTCAGTCGCTGTTTTTACCCGAATTTTATTATCCGTGTTCATCCGTGTTCATCCGTGTCCCATTCGATCTTTTTTCTTTGATTTTTCTTTGGAAATGAAATCTGTGTTTATCTGTGTTCATCTGTGTCCAATATAAAAATTATGGATGCGGCGCAGGCGCGCCGCTTTTATCCGTGTCCCGGTAGAAATTTATGATGAAAGTGCTTTCCCGGCATTTCTGGGTCGTTCATGTGGTCTTCGTGGTTTGCGTGGCCTGGCTCGCGTCCCAGCTCTTTATCCTCCTCATCGAAGACCGGATCGTCAACCTCCCGCGGGCCAACGCGGCCAGGAAATCGTCTGTCCCCGTCGGTAGCGCTCCTGAACCATACGAAAGGTATTCTCCGGTCACGGAACGGAATATCTTCAGCCCCGGGGACCGGGAACAGAAATTGCTCCCCCTGGTGGATCGGGGATCTTCCGCCTCCACCGGAGGGGCCGCCGGGGGGGGCAAGAGGTCTTCACCCGGCAACTACATCCTGGTGGGAACCATAACCGGGCCGGCGGGGAATTCCTGGGCCATCCTGCAGGAAAAGGGGAGCCGCAAGCAGCAGATCTTCCGGGTACATGGAAAAATCGACGGCGGGAAGATCGTCAGGGTATCCCGGAATCAGATCCAGATCGAACGGGAAGGAAAGAGGGAAACCCTGAGACTGTCCGCAGAGCAGACCGGTTTCCGGCCCGCGGGCAAACTCCTTCCCCCCCGACGCCCGGGGCCCTCCAAAGGGGAACAGGTAAAGAGGCTTTCGGCCAACCGGTTCCTGGTAAACCGCGAGGACGTAACCGCGGCGGTGGGGAATATCAACCAGTTCATGACCCAGGCCCGGCTCAGGCCCTATTTCGAGAAGGGGAAACCGTCGGGCTATTCGGTCTCCGAAATCGTGCCCGGCAGCCTGATGGAAAAACTGGGTTTGAAGAACAACGACATCATAAAAAAAGTGAACGGCATGCTGGTCACCCGCCCGGAAGAGGTCATGCAGGCCTACGCCCAGCTTCAGCGGGATTCCAACATCGAGGTGGAGATCGAGCGGGGCGGGCGCGCCGAGGTTTTGCGCTACGAGATCCGGTAGTCTTTTCCATGCTCTGCGCCCTCCAGGCATGAAGAAAAAAATGAACCGCAGAGCACGCGGAGACCGCAGAGTTTTTTCTTGCTAAAGACAAAAAACAAAAGTTTTTTATGGATGTGGACTCCTCTCTTCCTTTCGATCTTCCGGGGATTATTATGGGTCTCATTATTGAATTGACACATCGGAAAGTTCCATTCCTGTTGGCGCGTCATGCCCGCATGTCTTAAGCGGGCATCCAGTGTCTTTCTGGATTCCCCGGTCAAGCCGGGGAATGACGGGGTTTGAGATGACGATGTAGTCATTATTATGAGACTTTTAATAAGACAAGATGATGACCGAAGAGGAGCCGGAGCACGCAGAGAACACCGGGAATTTTTTCAAGGATAAATAACTAACTTGAAACCTGAAACCCTGAAACCTTTTCTATTCTCTCCGTTCTCCGCGATCTCTGTAATTAAATTTTTTTAATTCCGTAAGGGCAGGCTTTAAACCCGCCCGGGGAGATGTGATTTAGCAGGGAGCGTCGTCATGAAAGAATTGATCAAACGTTTAATTTTGGCCTTCTTCGTTCTGGGCGTGATGACCCTGGCCCTGGGATGGGTCTGGCACGCGCAGGGCCAGGAGACGAAGGCGCCGGAAGTCCAGATCCCCAAGAAACCCCTTCCGGAAGACGCCCTGATCACCATGGACTTCCAGGATGCGGACCTGAACGTGGTCATCAAGTTCATGGGGGAACTCACCGGGAAGAATTTTCTGGTGAGCGACCAGGTGCGGGGCAAGGTGACCGTCATCTCCCCCCGGAAAATTACCGTCCGGGAGGCTTACAAGGTCTTCGAATCCGTGCTGGGGATGAATGGCTACACGGCCGTTCAGGCGGACGACGCGATCAAGATCATCCCTTCGGCCGTGGCCCGCCAGTCAGGGCTGGAGATCCGGGAGGGGAAAGAGGCCAAAGACGTTCCGCCGGAAGACCGGATGATCACCCAGGTGATCCCCCTGGAGCACGCCACGGCCGATGAGGTGCGCAACCTCTTTGCTTCCTCGGTCGCCAAGGAAGGAATGATTATCGCCCACAAACCCACCAACCACCTCATCATCACCGACCGGGCTTCCAACATCCACCGCCTCCTCAAGATCATCGAGCAGATCGACGTGCAAATCGTGGAGGAAAGGATTACCGTCTTCCCCCTGGAGTACGCTTCGGCCAAGAGCCTGGCGGACAAGATGAACCAGCTCATGGCCGTGGACCGGCCGCAGCCCGCCCCGCGGAGACCTCCCGTGCCGGTCGCCGAGCAGCGGGTGGTGAAGATCATCCCGGAGGAGCGGACCAACAGCCTGATCGTCCTGGCCAATGAACAGGACACCCAGGAAGTCCGTAAGCTCGTCTCCCTGCTGGATACGGAAGCTCCCAAGGGGAAGAGCCAGCTCCACGTCCGCTACCTGGAGCATGCCCGGGCCGAGGAGCTGGCCAAGGTCCTGAACTCCATCGTCACCGGGAAAGCTAAAGCGGCGGCGCCTCCGGGCCGGCAGCCGCAGGCCGGGGCGGCGCCGGAAGAGGTCTCCATCACCGCCGACAAGGCCACCAACTCCCTGGTCATCACCGCCTCGCCCCAGGAGTTCAAGGAGCTGGAGGAAGTCATTGCCAAGCTCGACATGATCCGTTCCCAGGTCCTGGTCGAATCCATGATCGCCGAAGTCTCCATGGAAAAGGCCCTGCAGATCGGGGTGGACTGGAGGATCATGGACCAGCCGGTGGAAAGCAGCGTTCGGGGGTTCGGGGGGAGTGATTTTGGGTTGATCAGCGGGTCCCAGAGCGGGGTTTACCCCAGTTCTACCGGCGACACGGGCCTGCTGCTGGGCGTGGCCAAGGGGTTCATTACCATAGGGGGGGTGCAGGTTCCCAACATCGGGGTGCTGATCCGGGCCTTTCAGAAGGACACGGATGCCAATGTCCTTTCGACGCCTCACATTCTGACCATGGACAACGAGAAAGCCAAGATCATCGTGGCGGACAACGTTCCCCTCCTGAAATCCGACCTCACCACCCCGCTGGCCACCTCGACCACGACGGTTTCCAATGTGGCCGTGTCCCGAACGTACGAGTATAAAGATATCGGGATTCAGCTGGAGATTACCCCCCACATCAGCAAGGGGAACATGGTCCGCCTGGAGATTTCCACCGAGGTGAGCAACATCCTGTTCCAAGACCCGGCCAACCCCGGTTACGTGACCACCCGGAAGCGCCAGGCCACGACCACGGTGGCGGTGGACAACGGGCAGATCATCGTCATCGGCGGCCTGATCCGGGACGAGAGCTCGGACACGACCAAAAAGGTGCCCTGCGTGGGGAATATTCCTGTCCTGGGCTGGTTGTTCAAGAATTTGGCCGGGACCAGCACCAAGACCAATCTCCTGATCTTCATCAGCCCCCAGATCATCCGCACGGCGGAAGACCTGGAAAAGGCCACGGCCAAGAAAAAGAAGGACTCCGAAGAGAACCTGCAGAAGCTGAAGAAGGAGCGAGAAAAAGAGGTGCAGGATACTCTTGATAAGCTGGTGAAATGATCAATAAGCATATTGGACACAGATGAACACGGATAAACACGGATAAACACAGATAAACACAGATAAACACAGGTTCTACTCACAACTCACACCTCACATTTTACGGCTTTTATTGGGACGCGGATGAACACGGAGAAGAGAAATAAGGATTCAGGAATCAGGAAAAAACAATGGGGAATCGTTATTCTTTATCAGTAGTGTCCCAACGTTGAGT
>Ga0111180_1052_pt1 | contig 14913 bp, 12 predicted proteins | sample DeeMarSWOR324_28_FD_80237 | JGI IMG/M metagenome (GOLD analysis project Ga0111180, IMG submission 80237) | Deltaproteobacteria bacterium SM23_61
CCGCTGACCTACGGGGCGGTGAATTATTTGAAGCGAGTCGAGCGGGAAGACCATTACGACCGAGAAACGGATTTCAACCCCCTGAAATGGAAGGACTGAATATTTCCTGCGAGGAGAGGCTTAGAAGTTTAGGTCTGACAAACCTAACCCGGCAAAGCCGGAAGCCAACAGGTCTGAGGCATTGAAAAATCCGAAATCCGAATATGGAATCCCGCGAAGCGCGGGACGAACCGAGCGTGAAATTCAAATGTTCAAAAATAGAAAACCAGGAAAAAACATTTGAATTTGGAACCTTTGGATTTGTTTCGAATTTCGGATTTCGTCCCTCGAGTTTGGAATGGGCCCTTTCTCGGGGAAGTTTTGATGCCATCTTGCCAACAACTGGACGCTTAAGAGGCTAATGGGAGAGAGGAGAAAGGTTTTTTAAAAAGCTGCTCAGTTTGTTCATGTCCTCCGCAGAGATATCCACAAATTTTATCCCGCAGCGGTATTCCGAGTCTTTCAATTTTTCCATCCAGATAACCTGAGATACCATTTCCACGGTATTCACGGAATTCATGCCGCAGTCGGAGGAAAAGAATAACCTCAGTTTCACCAGATCGCCGACTTGGAGAGGCCGGCCAAGATGGACGATTAACCCTCCTTCGCTGGCATTGCCCGTATACCCCTTTTCTTCTGTATTGGATGTGGCCGGGTAATATTCAACCGGCAAATTCAACAAGAACCTGGGATGTGCCCTCTCCACGAATTTGGCCACCCCATAGCGCTGCCTTAATTCTTTCTCCCGGTTGGCCATCTTTCCTCCGTTCTTGACCCCAAAAAATTTTGTTCAAAACTACTATATATTGTGTGTATATGCATTATCCAATACTATATATTGGGTGTCAAGGAAAAAATGCGCTGACCGGAAATATCTTGAAATTAATAAGAAATTCAATAGCCATGGCAAGGCCAAGGCCCTTTTTTGGGAAAAAAGCTCCTTCTTGCTGTCGAAAAGACTCGTTCCGGTGCCAAGGGGACCTATGCAAGAAAATAGTGAATCTATGGAGGCCGGCCCGAGTGCCCATGGGCGGGGGATGGAGAAGAAAGGGGTCACCGACAGATCAAAACTGGCGAGTCGCTTGCAAGATCAGATTTTCCCCCCGACGGGAAAATCGGTAGGCTGCTTCCGGAGGCATTCAGAGCCGTAGTTGTTTAGAAAAGATACTCATTCATCAATGGTCGACTAGCGGATGGTTCTCCCCCTTGGTTATTGAAATCAACCTTCAGGGGACTCCTTCTCATCCTCTTTCCATTTTTCCAGCATTCGGTGGAGACGCAGGATTTTCTCTTCGATTGTGTCTGCCCCCTTTTCCTTCCATTCCATGACCTGAAAAACCACTCCGCATAGGTCCCGAGGGCTGAGAAGAATCTCGTTGCGGACACCCCCGGGTTCTTCGCGATGGGGGATCCGGATGCCCTGTTGTTGGAGTTGAGCCTGGAACGCTTTAAGGTCCTCCACCTCCAGCCCGATATGATGGAGCCCCTCTCCCCTTCGCTCGATGAATTGGGCCAGGAATTCATCGGGCTTGGCGGGCTGATCCAGCCCGATGAGGGTATCTCCCAGCCTCAAATAGCCCACGCACATCTTGGACCCGGAGAGGACGATTTCCTTCCTGGCGATGAATTCGGCCCCGAGAATACGGGTGAACCTCTCAATGGCTTCGTCCAGGTTTTTAACGGCTATCCCGATATGGTCGAGCCTTTTGATCTTTGCCATCGGTTCGCTCCATTCTAGCCGGGGGTCTGAAGGGCGCCGGGCCCTTTCCCTCAAGCCTTCTTTCCCAGGGCTTTCTGGCAGGCATTGATGATGGGGATAGTGAAATCTTCGGGGCTCATCATGAAGGCCTCAAAACCGATCGACTGGGCCGTCTGCTCGATCCTTTTTCTGATGGCCTCGGGATCAGCAGCCTCCAGGCCAACCAGGTTATTCGCAATCTGATCGTCTCCATCAATGGGCTTGATGAAGTAATCTCCTGAAAGCATTACTTCGGCGACCTTTCCTGTCCCGTCCACGAGAACATGGGCACATACGAGCTTCCGTGATTTATGTCGGCTCAACCCAAGCCGGTAGCCTTCCGGGAATTTTTCAAATCGTTTGGAGCTGGACTTAGAAAAAGTCCAGTCCTCGGAGGCATATTGGCTCAGATAGGAATCATAGAATTCCATCCCCATCTTGCCCAACCCTGTGAACTCAACTTTGGTCGCCAAGACTTTCTCCAAATGAAGGGCAATGGCGGTTACCAAGGCCTTTCGCGAGATTTCTTTCCCGGCCTGCTCGTGGAGACTGGTAGCGTAATCACGGATATCCTTGGCGGCTTTATCCCTGAACTTTTCTTCGGGAGTTTTCAACACTGCGGAGGCGATGGAGATGTCCAATTCATCCACGTTCAAGAATCCACCCATGTTTACGCACCTTTCACCATGAGGCAGGACGGCAAATCCCCCCAGCTTGCGACTTCCCACCAGCAGATCGCCCATATGTTTGTAAAAGGCTGCGGTCACTCCCGTGGCATGAACGGCCTGGAGAAGGATCTTTCCGATCATCACGCGAAGAGATTCTTCCATGCTTGGGAAGAGGTCCTGGCCAAAGGCCATGGCGAATTGAAATGAGTTTGGTCCCCATATTCCCGAGCCTCCTCCGCCAATCTTGCGGAAGATTGGGACTCCCAGCTTGGCGGAATTACCCATATCCACGTCATCGTCTATGTTGATGTGTCGGCCTACGGCCACGAAGTATCGATTCACTGCGTAGATCATGAAGGTATCGGGAATCTTTCCTTCAGCCCGAAGATCATTGACCAGGGGACGAGTCACGATATAGTCCAGGGGGCTGGCTTCGGGCCAGTAGATCATCCGCCAGGGTTTCATCTTAACCCCCCTCCTTGGAGATTTGGTTATAGACCTCCCGCTGAATAACCAGACGCATGATCTCGTTGGTTCCCACGGCGATCATCCCGCCCCGTACATCCCGGAAGTGACGCTCAACGGGAAATTTGGTCGTAAACCCAATTCCTCCCATGATCTGCATGGCTTCGCTTACCACCCAGAAGGAAGCCTCGGCCGAAAAGAGCTTGGCCATGGCTGCTTCGCGGGTTACATTCTCTCCCTGATCGAACATCCTGCCCGCCTTTATGCGCAGGAGGCGGGCTGCTTCGATCTTGGTGGCCATGTCGGCGACTTTGAAACTGATGGCCTCGAATTGGCGAAGGGGGCGGTGAAAGGCATGTCTTTGCGTGGAATAGCGAACGGCGATCTCGTAGCAGGTCCGGGCTGGCCCAAGGAGGCCTGCGGCCACAACGATTCGCTCTGCATTTAGCATCTCCATCAGTATGGGAAAACCCCTATTCTCTTCTCCTACGCGGTTTTGAACTGGCACCCTGACCTGGTTAAAGACCAATTCGGATACGATTCTCAACCCCCGCCATCCGAGGGTATCGAATTCTTCGGAAGTGACGATTCCCGGGTCTCCCTTGGGGACCAGAAAAATACTCATACCCTGGGTCGGGTGGACATCGGGGTTGGTGATCGCGAAGACCAGAAAGACATCGGCCACGCCGCCGCTGGCCATGAAGCGCTTTTCGCCGTTTATCACGTAGGTATCTCCATCCCTTGTGCCCCGAGTCTTGATCCGGGCGGCATCCGAACCGGTTTCCGGTTCGCTGATGCATTCGGAGACGATGATCTCAGCTTTGCAGATACCGGGAAGGTACCGTTGCATTTGCTCCTCGCTGCCGTGTTGGTAAAGAATATCCATCACATGGTGGGGAACGCTGCGGGCGCAGGCCAGGGCGTAGGATTGGGCTCCGGCTTCTTCGTTGATGATCGCCTCATGGATCATGTCCTTTCCACCCCCCCCGTATCGGGAGGGGAAACGAACCCCGATGTAGTGCCGGTGGGCTAATTTCTTCAATAAATCGAAGGGATATTGATTCCTGCGATCCATGGATTGCACATGGGGGGCGATCTCCTCTTCGAAAAAGCCCCTGGCTTCCTTGGCGTATTGTCTCTCTCCTTCGGAATAGAAGAGCGAAGACATAAATCCCTCCTCCAATTTGATCATGGCAGGCAGTTATGCCAAGCGGCGCGCCGAAATAAGGGCAATTGACGAATTGCCCCTACAGGACCGCCGCCACCTCCGCCCTGAAAACCCTCCTGGCACAGGAGGGCAGCCCTGTCATGACAACCTTGCTGGCCTTTTCGGAAGGGGAAAAACTCTCGGGAAGTAAAAGCACTATAGGATAAAGCCGTTAGGCTGTCAACGGATAAACCAGAAATTCCTTGACATATCTTAAACAATATTGTAAACAATTCTGAAAACCAACGGGGTAGCCTTATGTCCCGCAACAAATCGTCCTCGCCCAATCAGCCGCTGCGCAAAACCATATATACCGCCCTGAAAAGGCAGATTCTCTCCGGCCAGGTGGCGCCGGGAGCACGGCTCGTCGAAACCTCCTTGGCTGCCGAGTTGAAGGCCAGCCGGACCATCATCCGCGAGGCAATCAAGCAGCTCGAACTCGAAAATTTAGTGAGGGTTACTCCTTACAAAGGGACGGAAGTGGCCCGGTTCTCTCTGGAAGATATCGAGGAGATCTACACCATTCAAGCGGCCCTCGAAGGGATGGCAGCAGGCCTGGCCACCCGAAGGATAAACAACGGGGAAATCAAAGGACTCCGCCGGATTCAAGCCAGGCTCCGCGCGGCCATCCGGGAAGAGCCTGCAACCTGGCAGCGGCTCAACGTGCGTTTCCACCAGTTTTTTCTGGAGAAATGCGGGAACCATCGCTTACAGAATCTGATCAACAATCACCGCGACCAGTTTGCCCGGTATTGGCGGATCATCCTTTCTATTCCCGGGCAAAGAGAGAGGAATACTCGGGACCACGAAAAAATCTTGAAGGCTCTGGAGAAAAGAGAGCCTCTAAAAGTCCGTCTGGCCATGGAAGATCACATCCAGCAAGCGGCTGTGAATTTGACAACCTTTTTGCAGAAGCATTCCTTTTTGATATAAAAGATCGAAAGAACTGATGTCCAAATATCACCTTTCGCCTTCCGGAGCGATGCCATGGTGATCGGGGAAATTCTCGGGGTCAATGCTACGAACTTTCCGGATAAGATTGCCCTGATCATGGGAGAGGAGCGCTTCACCTACCGGCAGATAAACGGGGAAAGCAATCGCATGGCCAATGCACTGATCCGGGATGGGGTCGGGGAAGGATTCCGCGTGGCCGTCCTGGAAAAGACTTCGGCCCGGTCTATTGAGATGATATTTGGAGTAGCCAAAAGCGGAGCGACCCTGGTGATGATAAACAACCTCCTGCGACCCCGGGAGCTGGAATTCATCCTCCAGGATTGTGAACCCTCTTTCCTTTTCCTGGGGGAAGATTTTATCGATCCGGTACTGTTTATGCGGGAGAGGTTGCCCTTCATTCAAAGGTACATCTCTCTGGGCGAAGGAAGAGACGGAGTCCTGTCTTTTAGCCAGTGGATCGAAGGGGCCTCCAGGCAAAACCCAGAAAAGAGAGTGAAGGAAGATTCAATCTTCAACCTGCTTTATACGGCGGGCACCACGGGCGTTCCTAAGGCAGCGATCTATACCCACAACCGGTTCTGGCAAAACCTCCTGAGCACGGTGATCGATACATCGGGCATGGGTTACGATGACATCTGGCTCGGACCCGTACCCCTTTATCATATCGGCGGGTTTGCCACCGTGATGAGGGCTTTGCTGATGAGCAATACGATCATACTGCGGGATTCCTTCGATCCCCGGGCCTTCCTGCAAACCCTGGAAAAAGAGAAGGTCACGATTCTCTATGCCTATCCAACCATGATTCACGCCCTGGTTCATCATCCAGAAGCGAAAGAATTCGATTATTCCTCTCTACGCTTGGTCGTTTACGGCGGGTCGGCCATGCCTCTGGCGACTCTAGAGAAAGCCTTTGAAGTCTTCCGGTGCGACTTCCTCCAGAGGTACGGGGCGACGGAATGCTGCGGGAGCGGGATCTCGGTTCTCTCTCCCCGGGATCATCGGCAAGCCATGGAAGGGGGTGATAAAAGCAAGAGACGATTGAGTTCAGCGGGTCGGCCTACACTGGGCACAGTAGTAAAACTCATGAATGGGGAAGGGGGAGAAGTGACTCAACCCGGGTCCGTGGGTGAGATCGTGGTCAGGCTGAATGCTCCCATGGAAGGATACTGGCGCCGCCCGGAAGATACTTCGGAAACCTTGAGAGACGGATGGTTTTATACCGGGGACATCGGAATGATGGATGAGGAAGGGTACCTCTACATCGTGGACCGGAAGAAGGACATGGTGATCAGCGGAGCGCGCAATATTTACCCGAGGGAAGTTGAGGAAGTCCTTCATTCTCACCCTTCCGTGCTCGAAGCAGCGGTCATCGGCGTCCCGGATGAGTATTGGGGAGAGAGTGTAAAGGCCATCCTGGTTCTCCGGCCGGGAAGGGAGGCCAGCGAAGGAGAAATCATCGCCTTCTGCAAGGAAAACCTGGCCAGCTATAAGAAGCCTCGCTTTGTGGAATTTGTCTCTTCCTTGCCCAAGAATCCAGGGGGGAAGATTGACAAGAAGGAATTGAAACGTCTGTATGGAAGAGTCGGCAAAAAGGAATCCTTTGAAATCTACTGAGCAGGCTATTTTGCTGGCGGAGTAAGGAACCACAAGTCACCGCTTCCCGGCCCTCCCTTTCGAGGGGGAGGGTGAGGGTGGAAGGGTAGCGTGAAGAATGAGCAGGGGAGCTTAAGAGGGAGGAAAAAAAATGAAAGGAGGGTTTTCTATGTGGGAAAAAATTCGTCGGGTTGCAGGGATCACTTCTATTTTTTTCATGATTCTCGGGGTTTCTTCTCTTTCTGCGGTGGAAAAGCTGCCCAATCTGCCCGAAATGATGTTCTGGGTAGCGTATGATGTGGGTTCGACCGGCTATGTCCAGAGCGCCACCATCTCTAATGGGTTAATGAAAAAATACGGGGTCAAAATTCGGGTGATTCCCTCTGGAACCTCGATAGGCCGTTTCATGCCCTTACTCACCGGGGCGGCAACCTATTCCAATATGGGCGATGAGTCGGCCTTTTATATTGAAGGCCTTTACGAATGCAACAGAATGGGGTTGGGGCCGCAGCCCTTGCGGCAAGTCCTGGCCGTACCCTTCGTAACGGTCATGGCCGTCACCAAGGAATCCAGGATCACGACTCCAGATACTCTGAAGGGAAAGAGAGTCGCCTGGATTCCCGGAGCCTCGACCCTAAATGTTAAAGCCATCTCCACGCTGGCTTTTGGCAATCTGAGTTTCAAAGATGTGATCAAGGTTGAATTTCCCAGTTATGCTGCTTCTTTGAAAGGATTGATAGAGGGAAAGGTGGATGCAGCCATCGCCGGCCACGATGCGCCCATTCTGTATGAACTGGAAACCTCCCCCCGGGGATTGTCTCATGTCGTCTACCCTCACAAGGATAAGCAAGGATGGGCTCGAATGCAGGCCATTACCCCTTGGCTGGCCCCCACGCTATGGGATGATGGACCGGGTTTCAAAAAAGGGAAACCCGATGAGGTCTGGTCGTACAGGTATCCCAACATGGTCACTTTTGAGAAAACCAGCGCAGCCGAGGTGTACGCCTTGGTAAAGGCCATCAACGAGGCTTACCCGTTATACAAAGATGCCCATAAGATGATGCCCTACTGGATAGCGGGGAAGGCCGGTGTTCCTCCCGCCAACTGCCCCTTTCACGAAGGAGCCATAAGATATTACAAGGAGGTTGGGGTCTGGAAGCCCGAGCATGACGCCTGGAATAACAAGCTCATTCAGCATATGAAGGATGTAAAGATCGAATGGGCTGCGCTGGTTGCTGAGGCCTTGGTGAAAGGCGTCAAGGAAAAAGAATTCTCCAAATTGTGGTTAAAAAAACGTGAAGACAAAGGATGGATGGTTGAATACTGAGCGGAAACAAACCCAGGATGGTGGCCGGGGGAATATTTTTAAAAGTGTTCCCCCGGCCTGAAAGGAAAGGCCTCCCATGATCATAAGCGAGAGGCACCGTCAGCTCAAGGGCCTTGGATGGGTATTTCTGCTTGTTTTTTCCGCCATTGGCATCATTCTGGCGATTCTCCAGATTTTCCTCCTCAAACCTTTTGGCTTCATGCTGTTGGAGACGGCTTATCACTATTCCCTCATCGCTTTCTATGGGTCCTTGGTATTTCTTATTTTCCCGGCCAGCAAAGCCAGCCCAAAGGAGAGAGTCCCTCTCTATGACTATTTCCTATTCTTCCTCTGCCTCGCCGTTTCCCTCTATTTTTCCGCTGTGGCCCTGAAGGTTATCGAGCGGGGATGGGAATTCGTCGCTCCTCCCTTGCCCACCGCATTCGGCCTCATTCTCTGGTTGCTCATGCTGGAGGCGGTTAGAAGAGTAGCCGGGGGAGTCTTGATGGGGACCTGTCTTTTCTTTTCCTTCGTTCCTCTCTTCGCCCATCTCATGCCCGGCTTTTTGGAAGGGCGTGATTTCTCCCTTCTGGCGACTGCCCGGTATCATGCCATGAGCGTGGAGAGCATCCTGGGCATCCCCATGAAAGTCGTGGGATCCCTTCTGATCGGCTTTATGATCTTCGGCGTGGTTCTCCAATCCACCGGAGGGGGCAGATTCTTCATTCATTTTGCCCTGGCCGTATGGGGCCATTCCCGAGGCGGTCCGGCCAAGGTGGCGGTCATCTCCAGCGCCCTCTTCGGGACCATGAGCGGAAGCGTGATCTCCAACGTGGTGTCCACGGGATCGATGACCATCCCTACCATGAAACGGTCAGGCTATCCCCCCTTTTACGCCGGGGCCGTCGAGGCCTGCGCTTCCACCGGAGGGGCTCTCATGCCGCCGGTCATGGGGACCGCGGCCTTCATCATGGCTTCCTTTCTTTCCACCCCTTACTGGAAGATCTGCCTAGCGGCGCTCGTCCCGTCGGCGCTTTACTACCTGGGTCTGTTCATGCAAGCGGATGGGTACGCGGCCCGGGCCGGGCTCAAAGGATTGGACCGGAAGGAGCTGCCTTCCCTATGGATCACCCTCAAAGACGGCTGGTTTTACCTTTTTGCCCTCTTCACTTTGATTTATCTTCTCCTTTACTTGAGGATCGAGGCTTGGGCTCCTTTCTACGCCTCCGCTCTCCTCATTCTGCTGGCCATGACCAAGAGAGAAAGCCGCTTAAACTGGGCGAGCCTTCTGCAGCTGCTCATGGGAACGGGGAGATTCCTATCCGAATTGGTGGCCATTTTGGGGGCTATCGGGCTGGTCATCGGCGCCCTCTCGATGACCGGCGTGGCCCATTCCTTTTCCCGGGAGTTGGTCAGCTTTGCCGGAGGGAACATCGTATTGCTCCTCTTGATCGGAGCCTTCACCAGCTTCATTCTGGGAATGGGAATGACGGCGGCAGCTTGCTACATTTTTCTGGCCATCGTGCTGGCCCCGGCGCTTACCGAGAGCGGCTTGAATCCTTTGGCCGTGCACCTCTTCGTCATGTACTGGGGTTTGGTCTCTTTCATTACTCCTCCAGTGGCCCTGGGGGCCATTACCGCCGCGAGCATCGCCCACTCGAATCCCATCAAGACCGGCATCCAGGCTATGAAATTGGGAGCGGTCATTTACTTTGTCCCCTTTTTCTTTGTGTTTAATCCTGCCCTGGTTTTACAGGCGCCGCTCCAGGAGATTCCTTTTCCCCTGCTGACCGCCGCGATTGGGGTCTTCCTCATTAGCGGATCGCTGGAAGGGTATCTGCAGGGGGTGGGCCCCATCACCTTTCCCTACCGAATCTGGCTGATCATTGCCGGAATGCTTTTGGCTGTGCCTGAGTGGCGGACCGACCTGGTGGGTTTATGTTTAGCCGCGGTCGTGGTGGGGCTTCGTTTTTGGAGGAAAACGAATCAAAGGGTCGGAGAGAAGCCGGTTTCGCCGGAAGTGGGTTAGGACTTGTTTAAAACGCCTTGGAGTCGGCTAGGAGCCTGGGAGGATGAAGGGATTTGCGTTTACCGGATATCCTGCGGCGTTCAGCGACATTTTACCGGGATCGGGCGGCCTTGGTCTGTGAGTCCCGGCGGTTCACCTACGGTCAGTTCATGGAGCGGGTGAACCGCTTGGCCGATGTTTTATCCGCATCGGGAACCGGGCCGGGAGACCGCGTCGCGGTCCTTCTTCCCAACTGCCATCGGTTCGCCGAGCTTTTTTTGGCCGTTGCCCAGGTGGGAGCAGTGCTGGTTCCCCTCAATATCCGGCTGTCCCCGGAAGAATTGGCGGGACTCATCGAGCACAGCGAAACCGTGGGGCTGCTTTCGGCAAATCCTTTGCGGAAAACCCTGCGGGCGATGGGCAATACACTGGCCAAACTGAAGTTTCTGATCGGCATCGATCTGGAAGAGGAAGGTTTTAAAGACTATGAAGCCCTTATCGAAGCAAACCGTTTCTCCGGGAGGGAACTGGACTTCGATGACGGCGGGATCGCTATTCAAATGTACACCAGCGGCACCACCGGAACCCCCAAGGGGGTGCTCCTGACGCACCGGAACCTCATGGCCAACACCCTCACCGGAATCTTCGAGCGGAGGTTCACTCCCCAGGACGTCTTCTTGAATGCCGCGCCCATGTATCACATCGCCGATATTGAGTACTTTCTTCAAATCCTCTCCGTGGGCGGCACCAACGTTTTCCTCGAGCGTTTTCAACCGAATCTTTTCTTGGAAACGGTGCAGAAAGAAAAGGTAACTTCGACCTGGATTGTGCCTACGATGATCTATGACCTCCTGGCTGTGTTTGACCCGGGCAGATATGATCTATCCTCTCTCAAGACGATCTTCTATGGCGGCGCCTGCCTTTCTCCCGGACTTTTCTGGCGAGCCAAGAAAACGCTTTCCTGTGAATTTTCTCTGGGCTTCGGGTTGACCGAGGCCAGCCCCCTCGTTTCCATGCTGAGGCCGGAAGACCACCGGGGTGATCCGGAAGGAGTGGAGAGGCGGCTGCGGTCGTGCGGTCGGAAAGTTTTTAACGTCGAGGTGCGCATCGTTGATGAAGAAGGCAGAGAGGTGCCTGTGGGGCAGGTGGGCGAGATCGTGGTCCGCGGGGCCAATGTAATGAAGGGGTATTGGAAAATGGAGGGGGAGACCCGGCAGGCTTTGCGCGGAGGATGGCTGCATACGGGTGACATGGGCAGAATCGATGAGGAAGGGTATATTTTTTTGGTGGATCGGAAGAAAGACGTGATTAAGAGCGGCGGGGAAAATATCTATTCGCGGGAGGTGGAGGAAGCCATCGCTTCCCATCCGGCGGTGGAAGAAGTGGCCGTGGTGGGAGTGCCGGATGAGCGCTGGGGTGAGGCAGTGAAGGCCGTGGTGGTGCTGCGGGAAGGGGCGGAGTGCTCCGAGAGCGAGATCCACGAGTCTTGCCGCGGCAAGCTGGCGGCCTTCAAGCAGCCCAAATCGATCTCCTTCGTGGAAACCTTACCCAAGAATATTACCGGCAAGATTCTGAAAGCTGAACTCCGAGAAAGGTATAAGCAGGCCAGTGGAGCGCCCCATGAATTTTGATCTCTCCGAGGAGCAGCGGATTTTTCAAAAAGCGATCCGGGATTTCGCCGAAAAGGAAATCGCTCCCCTGGTGGAAAGGGCTGAAGAGGAGGAAGTTTTCCCCCTAGAACTCTTTCCCCGGATGGGCCGCCTGGGATACCTGGGGATCCGCTATCCGGAGGCCTACGGCGGAAGCGGCGCCGACAAAATTGCGGAGTGCATCTGGGCGGAAGAGCTGTTTCGTATCTGCCGGGGGATTGCGACCTCATTGTTCGCCCACTGCCACCTCGGAACCTTCCCGATTTTCGGGTTCGGTACGGAGGAGCAGAAGATCCGTTTCCTCTGCCCGGCGAATCGGGGAGAGAAGATTGCCGCTTTCGCCTTGACCGAGCCCAACGCGGGTTCGGACATTCAGTCCATTGAAGCGAGAGCGACAAGGTCGGGGAACGCCTATCTTCTCCAGGGCTCCAAAATGTTCGTGACCAACGGGACCTTTGCCGATTATGTCCTGACGGCGGCTTATACCGATCGAAGAAAAGGGTTCGAAGGGATCAGTCTTTTGGTGGTCGAGAGGGGAACTCCCGGGTTTCAGGTCTCCCGGAAGCTGAAGAAGGAAGGAAGCCGATCCTCCGAGACCGCAGAGTTGACCTTTGAGGACTGCCTCATTCCCGAAGAGAACCTGCTAGGCCGGCGGGAGGGGGGTTTCCGGGACATATTGAAAACCCTGGTGGAGGGAAGAGTGGTAGTGGCCGCGGGGGCCACGGGGGTAGCCCGGGCAGCCTTTGAAGCCGCCCTCCGGTACGCCGGGGAACGGGTGGCCTTCGGCCGACCCATCGGACAATTTCAGGCCATTGGGTTCAAGCTGGCGGACATGGCCACCTGGATCGAGATCTCACGGACCATGATTTACCGGGTGGCCTGGATGATCGATCAGAAGAAGCCCTGCACCCTGGAGGCTTCCATGGCCAAGCTCTTCGCCACGGAGATGGCGGAGAGAGTGACCAGCGAAGCGATGCAGGTCTTCGGCGGATATTCTCAGATGCGGGAATTTCCCGTGGGCCGGTACTGGAGGGATGCCCGCCAGCTTAAGATCGGCGAGGGGACCTCGGAGATCCAGCGAAGGATCATCTGCCATCAACTGGGGCTGAAAACCGACTAGGGGAGGAAGAGCATGAGCCGCATGCCGGAACGGGTGAACATCTGTGAATGCTGGGCCCGGGACGGGATCCAGGGAGAGGACCAGTTCATTCCCACGGAGAAAAAGATCGCCATCCTCAACCGGATGGTCGATGTAGGCTTCAAACGGATCGAAGCCACTTCCTTTGCCCATCCCAAGCTGGTCCGCCAGTTCTCCGATTCCCTGGAGGTGCTGAAGGGGATCAAACGCCCTCCGGAGGTAACCTTTATCGCCATCATTCCCAACGACAAGGGTCTGGACCGGCTCCTGGAGGCCTGCCATCAGGGCTACGGGGTGCAGGAGATTACCGCCATTCTGTCGGCCAGCGAGGATCATCTCCTGGCCAACCTCGAGCGTACCTTCGAGGAAGCCCTGCCCCCCCTGGCGGACCTTGTGAAACGGGCCCGGCAGGCCGGAATCAAAGTCATCGGCTGCATCGGAACCGCCTTCGGATGCCCCCTGGCCGGAGAAGTCCCCCTGGAAAAGATCATCGAGCTCACCGACTGGTACCTGGACAAAGGGGCCACCTCCATCATGCTGGGAGATACCACCGGGGAAGCCAACCCGCGGCAAGTCCGGGAGATTTTCGGCCGGATGAAAGACCGTTTCCCGGGAGTGGACTTTATCGCCCATTTTCACGACACCCGGGGAATGGGACTGGCCAACACCCTGGCCGCTCTCCAGGAGGGAGTTGTCCTGCACGACAGCTCCTTCGGCGGGATGGGAGGGCAACCGGCCACCCGGCGGCCCAAGTACCACAAGGGATTCGCCGGCAACGCCTGCACCGAAGACATGGTGCTCATGATGGAGGAGATGGGGATTCAAACCGGCCTCAACATTGATGAGGTAATTGATACGGGGATTATGGCCGAGGAACTCTGCGGCCGAAGCCTGCTGGGGCACGTGACCCGCAGCGGTCCGGTGCGCCACCGCAGCCCGAGGCCTTTTTCTCTTCAGGAGTTGAGGGTCAACGGAGAGATTGCCCCTGCCCTGCTGTTTGCCGAGAAGGTGAAAGAAAGCCTGTCCGGGCAGGCTCTCGCCGGTTATGTGATCCGTGAGGCTTTGGCCAAGAACTGGCCCGTCCCGGAAAGTTTGAGGATTTCCACCGATGGAGTCTCGATCCGGGGAGAACTTGGAGGAAGGGACATCCTGGTCACGAGGTTCAAGGTGCTGGAGATAAAGAAGGAAAAGAATGAAGGAATCCTGGAAGTCCTGAGCCAGAAGGCCAACGGGGATGTCTTCATGGAAGGAAAGACGATACTTACCTTCTCGGGATAGACCTGAATTGCCGAAGTGATTTGAAAGTGGAAAGCGCATGAAATCCGAATATCGAAATCCGAAACAATCTCGAAAGTTCAAAAGCCGAATGATCCAAACAAAAAATGAATGCAGGGGGTGCACGGCCGTGCGCCCTGTTTTGGGTGTAGAGGGGTGAATGCTATGGCGAACCAGGAGAATAAGCCGGAGTTGCTGTTTGCCGATCTTCCCCCGGGCCGGACTTTCAGGACCCTGGAATATCCGGTCACCCAAGAGCTGGTCCAGGAATTCATGGAGACGGTGGGAGACCGTGATCCCCTGTACCAAAAAGACCTTGCGCCCCCGGGGCTGGCGGCGATCTATGCCCGCCTCTCCTACCTCCAGGGCCACACCATGCCCTCCGGGGGAGTGTTGGCCAAGCAGGAATTCGAATTTCAAAATCCCGTCAGGATCGGCGATACCCTGAAGGTCCAGGCCAAGGTGGTCGAGAGCTACCTGGATGAAAAGGAAAGAAAGAGAGTTAACTTTCTGATCGAGGCAAAAGATCAAAAGGGGATGCCGGTCAGCACGATCCGCCTCCAGGCCATATGGCCGAAGTGACCCCCCCATCCTTTCCCTCCCCCTCAGAGGGGGGAGGGTAGGGAGGGGGTGCGAAGGAGAAGGGAAAAAATGTTACGGAAGGTGAAACCGGGGGATTCTCTTCCGGTGATCGAGAAGGAAATCGATCAGGACCGGATTCTGCGGTGGGCCCGGATCTCCGGGGATTTTAACCGGCTTCATGTAGACCCGGAGTTTGCCCGGCAGACCCGCTTCGGCGGGACCATCGCTCACGGCCCCATGTCGCTCGCTTTCCTGAATGAGCTGATGATGAAATGCTTCGGGATGGGCTGG
>Ga0111180_1078_pt1 | contig 14719 bp, 13 predicted proteins | sample DeeMarSWOR324_28_FD_80237 | JGI IMG/M metagenome (GOLD analysis project Ga0111180, IMG submission 80237) | Deltaproteobacteria bacterium SM23_61
TCCTACGGGTTTACGGTAATCCCCCTGTTCATCTTCATGGGGCAGATCGCCTTCAACGCCGGCATCGCCAAGCGGCTGTACGACACGGCCTACAAGTTCATCGGCCATATTCCGGGGGGACTGGCCATGGCCACGGTGGGCGGGGCCACGGCGTTCAAAGCCATCTGCGGCTCTTCCCCGGCCACGGCCGCGACCTTCGCCAGCGTGGCGGTCCCCGAGATGGACCGCTACGGGTACAGCAAGAGACTTTCCACCGGAATCGTGGCCAGCGTGGGGACCCTGGGGATCCTCATGCCCCCGAGCGTGACCCTGATCGTCTTCGGAATCATCACTGAGCAGTCCATCGGGAAGCTTTTCCTGGCCGGGTTCATCCCCGGCCTGCTGATTGCCTTCTTTTTCATCCTCATCATCGGGGTGTGGTGCCGCATCGATCCGGCCCTGGGCCCGAAGGGGGAAAAATCTTCCTGGAAGGATCGCCTGAGCTCCATCCCGGAGGTCCTGTGGGTGGGAATCATCTTCGTTCTGGTGATCGGGGGCCTGATGAACGGCTTTTTCACCCCCACCGAGGCCGGCAGCATCGGAACTTTCGCCGTTCTCCTGCTTTCGGTGGTGAAGAAGGACCTGACCTGGAAGGGGTATGTCAAGTCCATCCAGGAATCCCTCCGCACCGCCTGCATGGTCCTCATGCTCATCGTGGGGTCCACGATCCTGGGCCACTTCCTGGCGGTGACCAAAATCCCCATGCTGGCCGCCGACTGGATCATCGAGCTCCAGTTTCCCCGGGATATGACCATGGTCATCATCGCCCTCATTTACCTCCTGGGGGGGTCCTTCATCGACGACCTGGCCTTCATGATCCTGGCCACCCCCATCTTTTACCCGGTGGTCCTGAAGCTGGGCTATGACCCCATATGGTTCGGGATGGTGATCGGGATCACGGTCATGATCGGAGTGGTGATCCCCCCGGTGGCCATCAACGTCTTCGTGGTCAAGAACATCACCAAGGTGCCCTTCGGGGTGATTTACCGCGGCGTTTACCCCTTCCTGATCAGCCTGGTCGTCTGCGCCATTCTGCTCTTCTTCTTTCCCTCGCTGGCATTGTACCTGCCCGGCCGTTTTATGGGATAGGCCCTGCTTCAGGCGGGACGCACCCCCTGGGCGGAGAACATCGCGGTAGCTTTTTCACCCACTCGATTGGGAGAAGAGCCTTATGTAAGGAGGCACGACAATCCTGTCGTGTTGGAGATAAGTAGACGAATATAATTCTTTGCCTGGGAGCCAGCGGAAGAGCCGCTGCGCTTGCCAAACGGAAGGGTTCATGGCTTCTTTCCCGCAACACTTAGAACCGCTTTGACGACTTTATTGTAGGTGCCGCAGCGGCAAAGGTTCCCGGCGATCGCTTTTTTCACTTCCATCTCCGTGGGCCGGGGATTTTCATCCAGGAGGGCCTTGGCGGTCAGGATCATTCCCGGTGAACAGTAGCCGCATTGAACCGCCCCATGACGAATGAAGGCCTCCTGGAGGGGGTGCAGGCGGGACCCATCCGCCAGTCCTTCAATCGTCAGGACTTCTTTCTCATCTGCTTCCACGGCCAGAACCAGGCAGGCCTGGACCGGCTGGCCGTTCAGGAGGACGGTGCAGGCTCCGCACTCTCCATGGTCGCATCCCTTCTTCGTTCCGGTGAGTTCCAAATCTTCCCGCAGAAGATCCAGGAGGGTTTTCTTCGGTTCCACGGAAAGATCGTAGCGCTCTCCGTTTACGGAAATCTGAATGCGGTGGTTCATGCCGGGGTTCTCCCTTCCCCAAGGTCCATCCATGCCTGTTTCAGGGCTCGATGCGTGAGCACCCGGACCATCTCCCTTCGGTACTCGCCGCCCGCCCGGATATCGCTGGTAGGGCGAGCTTCCTCCGTCGCCAGGTGAGCCGTTTGAGAGATCAGCCCTTCATCCACCTTTTTCCCCCGCAACATGGTCTCGGCTCTGATCGCCCGAAAGGGGATGGGACCTACCGCTCCCAGAACGATTTTCACCTCCTGGCATTTTTGCAGACCCGGATCGAAAGAGAAGGCCACCGCCACTCCCACCACCGCCAGGTCCATGGCCTTGCGGACACTGTGCTTCAAGTAGCAACACCCGGAATTTGCACTTCGGCCAGAATTTCTCCCGGTTGGAGGTTGCTTCTACCCGGGCCGGCAAAAAAATCTTCCACGGCCATGGAGCGCTCTCCCCCGGCGCCGGCGATTCTTACTTTCGCACCCAAACTGATCAATCCCGGGATCATGTCCGCTGCGGGAGAGGCATTGCAGAGATTCCCCCCGATCGTGGCCCGCCAGCGAATCTGGTAGGATCCCAGAGAAGATGCCGCCTGAGCAATGACTCCAAATTTTTCCTGGAGGAGGGGAGAAGTCTCCAGGCGGTGAATCGTGGTCAGCGTCCCGATGCGCAGCCCGGAAGCCTGGTCGTAGGAAACCTGATCCATCCCCGGAATTCCCTTGAGGTCGACCAGGATTTTCGGCTGGAGAGTCCGGTTGCGCATCTGGATGAAAAGATCCGTCCCCCCGGCGAGAACCTTCGCTCCTTCCCCGTATTCCTGGAACAGGCGAAAAGCCTCCTCCAGGGTGGATACCTTCCGGTATTCGAAGCTCTTCATTTCTTCTTTCCCCCCTTTTCCTTCAATGCCTTCAGGACCTTCTCCGGGGTGATGGGCAGGTCCTTGATCCTGACCCCGATGGCATGGTAAATGGCATTCCCTATGGCCGGGGCGATGGGGGCCAGAGCCGGTTCTCCCACCCCTTTGGCTCCGAAGGGGCCGTCTTTGTGGGTTGCTTCTACGAAAATGGAAGTAACCTCGGGTGAATCCATAGATGTGGGGATCCGATAATCGCGAAAGTTCCGGTTCACCGGCGTACCGTCTTGCACCACCATTTCTTCCAGGAGGGCAATCCCCACGCCGGTAACCACGGCCCCCTCCACCTGTTGCTCGCAATTGAGCGGGTTGATCACCCTGCCGAGATCGTGGGCGGCGACAACCCTCAGGATCTCCACTTTCCCGGTTTCAGGGTCCACCTCCACCTCCACCGCCTGGGCTCCGTAGAGCCAGAAGATGGAGGGAAGAGCGCCCTGGCCGGTTTCCTGATCCAGGGGGGTTGCCTCGGGAACCGAAAAGGTTCCCTGGCCGATGACCGGCCTTCCCTTCCCGTAGGTGACTCCCATGCGAATGGCGGAAATGGGGGTTCCGGGCCCCTTGACCCCTTTGACGTAAAGGAAGCCGCCCCGCGACTCCAGATCTTCGGGCCGCACCTCAAGCTGCTCGGCCGCGACCTCAAAAAGCTGCTTCCTGGCGTCCGCCGCAGCCTGTTTCACCGCATTCCCCATGTGAAAGGTGCTCCGGCTGGAGGCGGTTCCATGGTCGTAGGGAGTCACGTTCGTATCCGCTGAGACCACCCGGACGTTTCCAACGTCCGCTCCCAGCTCTTCGGCGGCGATTTGCGCCAGAACCGTGCTCGATCCCTGGCCGATATCCACTGTGCTGGCTAGGACTTCCACCGAGCCGTCCTCGCTTACTTTGATCAAGGCTGCGGAAGAGGAGGGTGTCTGGGTCATTTTATAAAGAGTACCGAAGCCGATTCCCCGGTACTTCTTTCGCTTCTTTCTCCATTCGATCGCCTGGGCCGCTTTTTGAATGCATTCTTTCACGCCCACGCTGTGAAGAACCTGTCCGGTGGCCGAAAAATCCCCCTCTTCCAGAGCGTTCTTCAGCCGGAACTCAACCGGGTCCATCCCAATCCCTTCCGCAAGGATGTCCATGGTGGAATCCATGGCCCAGGAAAGCTGGGGAACTCCGAACCCCCGGAAAGCCCCGGCCACCGCTTTGTTGGTATAGACGCAAAGGGAATCACTCCACACATGCGGAATTTTGTACGGACCGGTGATGGCCATGCCCGAGCTGCGGGCGACTACTGGACCTGCATCCGCGTAGGCTCCCGTGTCGAACACCATCCGGGTCTTCAAGGCTGTGAGGGAGCCATCTTTCCGGACCCCGGCCTTGATGGTGGTGATGGTTGGGTGACGCACCGAAGAGGCGAAAAACTCCTCCTCCCGGGTCAAGGTGAGCTTTACCGGCCTGGAATTCTTTACCTTCATAGCCAGGACCAGGCAAAGGGGTTCCACCTTGACCAGTACCTTCCCGCCGAATCCTCCCCCTACAAAGGGGACGATCACCCGGACCCGGTTGATGGGCAGGTTGAGAAGACGGGCAACCTCCCTCCGAACCGTGTAAGGGTGCTGGGTGCTCGACCAGAGGGTGACCTGCCCGGAAGGATCCCACTTGGCCACAGCCACATGCGGTTCCAGGTGACAGTGCTGAATCATGGGCGTGGTGAAAGTATTCTCCGTCAAGAATTCCGAACGGCGGAATCCTTTTTCCACATCCCCCTTCCGAATCTTGAAGTGGTTGCATATGTTGGTCCCGGGCTCGGGGAAAACGATGGGACTGGCCCAATATCCATCCAGTTTTTCATGAACCAGGGGAGATCCAGGGCGCAACGCCTCCAGGGGGTCAAATACTGCGGGAATTTCTTCGTAATCTACCCGGATGAGCTGCAAGGCCTCTTCGGCCGTATCTGGATCGACCGCCGCCACCCCGGCGACCGGGTCGCCGATGTACCGGACCTTATCGAAGGCATAGGGAGGCTGATCCTGAATGACCACCCCGTAACGGACCATCAGATCCCGACCGGTGGCCACCGCCCGGACTCCTGGAAGCCGTTCCGCCCGGCTCGTGTCCACATGTAAAACCCGGGCATGGGGGAGGGGACTGCGCAGGACCTTGGCGTAAAGCATTCCCGGGAGCTTCAAATCGGTTCCATAGATCGCCCGCCCCGTGACCTTTTCGAAGGCGTCGATTCGAGGAACGCTGGTCCCGATCATTTCATTTGATTCCATCCCTGACCTCCAGCCAGGCGGCGAGAAGCCCCCGCGCAGCCTCCGGGGAGTCTCTTATTTTTTTCCCAGAGAGCCCAGCAGTTTCAAAGCGTTCTCCCCCATGATCAGCTTCTTGTCGGCATCGGAAATCTTGGCGTATTCAATCCGGGCCATGTCGAAAGCCGGATCATGAAAGGGCATGTCCGACCCATAGAGCACCCGGTGGGCGCCGATCTCCTTGACCGCCTGGGTCACTTTTCCTTCGGCCGAAACGCCGCAGGTTTCCAGGTAGATATTGGGACATCTTCGGGCCATGTCGATGGCCGCGTCGTTGAAAATGACGTCCACGAAACCCATATGGGCCATCACGATGGGAATATCGGGAAAGTCCATGGCCAGCAGACCGATCTGCCAGGGGGTGGCATAGAGGGAAGGATCGGAGTGAATCATCATGCAGATCTTGAGCTCCCGGGCTTTTTCCGCGATCGGATAGACCCATTCCCGGTCGTTGGCCGCCACCCCCAGGAAGGAGGGATGCATTTTGAGCCCCTTGAACCCGTATTTCTCCACCACCATCTCCAGCATGTCGCCTACGTTCTCTTCCCTCGGATTGGCCAGGAAGAAGGGGAAGAAGCGATCGGGGAATTCCTGATAGGCCTCCAGGGCATCTTCATAATACTTGGGCTTTCGTGGAGACGCCGCCGGCAGTAATACTGCCTTGTCGATCTTCCGTTTATCCATCAGCTGGACAATGTCCTTGGCCGAACCCGATTTCCCCGAAAATACCTTGGACTGGCCGATGTGACAGTGGAAATCAATGATCATAGACGAGCCTCCTTCATCAGGATTACCTTTGGTGAAAAAAACATCATGGTGCGGACGGTATTCGAATTCTCCAGCCTGGCTTTTTCCTTCCTCCCTTTTTGATTCCAATTAATGAAACAATGTTTTTGGAATTATTTTTCCTATATCAGATGCCGGATGATGTCAAGAGAGAAATAGGGAGAGGTTATGTTGTAAACAGACATGGGTGACATTTTAAGCCTTTTAACGCGGGTGGTAAAGGAGGATATTTCTTTCCTAGCCCTTTCTCTTACGGGTATAATGAATGAGCCTCTGTTTTCCAGGATGGAAGGGGCATGAAATCACTGTCGGCCGGAACGATGAGAGACCGCTTAGAAATCAAGGTGGTGGTGAAAGGCGGGGGGGAGATGGCAACCGGGGTGGTTCACCGACTGGTCCGCTCCGGGCTCCGGGTCTGCATCACCGAGATTCCGACTCCCCTGGCGGTCCGGCGGGAGGTGGCCTTTTGCGAGGCGGTCTTCGACGGCCAGAAGGAAGTGGAAGGAATGATCGCCCGCCGCGTGGGGGATGAAAAGGAAGTCCGGGGGGCCTGGGATGAAGGGAGGATCCCCCTCCTGGTAGACCCGGAATGCAAAATCCGTAAAGTGCTGAAACCACAGGTGCTGGTGGACGCCATCATGGCCAAGAGAAACATAGGGACGCGGATGGGGGATGCTTCCTTGGTAATTGGACTGGGGCCTGGGTTCCATGCGGGGAAGGATGTCCACCTGGTGGTGGAAACCAACCGCGGCCACAACCTGGGGCGGGTCATCGAAGAAGGGGAGGCAGAACCGGACAGCGGAATTCCCGGCGAGATCCGCGGGTACACCTGGGAAAGGGTACTGCGGGCTCCGGGAAGCGGCCGATTGCTGGCCAACAAAAAAATAGGAGACCCGGTAAAAAAGGGGGAACAGGTTGCCCGGGTGGAGGGGGCCGTAATTGAAGCCGGCATCGACGGGGTCCTGAGGGGCATCCTCCGGGACGGCTTTTCCGTCCATCAGGGGATGAAAGTCGGAGATATCGATCCCCGGGGGACTCGGGCCCATTGCTTTACCATCTCGGACAAGGCCCGGGCTGTGGGAGGAGGGGTCCTGGAAGCGATTCTGATGGGGTATGGCCAACTCTAGGAGATAGAGCCGATGCAAGACCTGTACGAAGAGGTCGTGAGAATCAGGGCGGAAGGAAAAAGGGGGGTCCTGGCTACAGTAGTCCGCACGGAAGGCTCGACGCCGCGGGAAGTGGGGGCGAAAATGCTGGTTCACGAGGACGGCTCGATCTCGGGGACCATTGGAGGGGGGCGCCTCGAGGCGGCGGTCATAAAAGAAGCTTTGGAAACGCTGGACGCCGGAACCCCCCGCGCGGTCCACCATGATCTTGCCGGCCCGGAAGCCTCCGAGGCGGGGATGATCTGCGGGGGGGCGCTGGAGATCTACCTTGAACCCATCTTTTTGGGTCCCAAGGTTTTTCTTTTTGGGGGGGGCCATGTAACTCTGCCCTTGGCCCGGCTTTCGAAAATGGCGGGGTTCCGGGTGGCGGTGATCGACGACCGGCCTGAATTTGCCAGCCGGGAGCGGTTTCCCGAGGCGGAAGAGGTAATTGCCGAAAAATTTTCCTCGGCCCTGAAAAAATTGAAGACCCAGCGCGAGAGCTACCTGGTCATCCTTACCCGGGGCCACGGCTACGATCAAGAGGTCCTGGAGTGGGCTTTGGGCACGGAGGCTTGCTACATCGGCATGATCGGAAGTCGGAAGAAAGTCGAGACGATTTTCAGCAACCTCAAGAAGAAGGGCGTATCAGCGGAAAAGCTGAACTCCGTCCATGCGCCCATTGGCCTGGACATCGGGGGCAAGACCCCGGAAGAAATCGCCGTGAGCATCGTGGCGGAAATGATCCAGGAGCGGCGCAAAGGGAAGGGCAGGGGGGTATGATTTCGGCCATCGTCCTGGCGGCCGGGGAATCCAGAAGGATGGGGGAAACCAAGCTGATCCTGGACTGGCAGGGGAAGCCCATCCTGCAACATGTTCTTGACGCTATGCGGGATTCTCCCGTGGGGGAAGTAATCCTGGTCCTGGGACATGAAGCCGAGCGGATTCAGGGAAGGATCCAAGCTCCGGAGGTCAAGATCGTCATCAACCCTGATTATCGTGAAGGAATGAGCACTTCTCTCCGCCGGGGCATCTTGGCGGCAGACCCAGACACCCAAGCCTTTCTGGTGGTCCTGGCCGACCAACCGGGAATCAATCCGCAAATCATCGCTGAGTTGATCCTGAATTTCCATCAGGGTTATCCGGGGAAGAACATCATCGTCCCTGACTTCAGGGGACGCCGGGGACATCCGGTTCTTTTCGGGGCGAAATACCGGGAAGAAATCCTGGGCTTAAAGGGGGATGTGGGCGGACGGAAAATCCTGGCCGAGCACCCGGAAGACATCCTTACGGTGGAAATGAATGGCGATGACGTTCTCGTGGACATTGATACCCCCGAAGATTATAAGAGGCATCTGCCTTCATCGGCGTCCCCTAAATAAATGAACCTGAAACAGGCCTTTTCTCTGCAGGACCGTGAAATCATCAGCCTTGTGGGCGGGGGGGGGAAAACAACCCTTTTGTTTGCCCTGGCTGATGAACTCTCGATGGAACGGAAAGGAGTCATCGTAACAACCACCACCAAGATCTGGGAGCCCGCTCCCTCGCCTACTTTTTCCCTATTCTGTTCCTCTCAATTTGCCCTGGTAAAGCAATGGGTCATCGAAAAGCTGGGAAGTGTCCCCTATCTGGTCATTGCCCGGGAGAAGCTAAGCAACGGAAAACTGAGGGGAATTCCTCCGGCATGGGTTGAAGAACTCGATACCTTGCCCGGGGTCTCTTTCCTAATGATTGAAGCGGACGGAGCTGCAGGCCATTCTCTCAAAGCTCCCCGGGAGGACGAACCCGTTCTCCCGGCTCATTCCAGCCTCCTGGTTCCGGTGGTAGGTATTGATGCCTTAGGCTGTCCCCTGGATGATGAACATGTTTTTCGGACGGAATTGGCCATTCGTCTTCTTGGCTTGACTCCGGGGACCGAAGTCACCGGAGAAGTCGTAGCCCGCCTTCTGGCGCATCTCTTGCGGGATAAACCCCCGGGAGCCCGGGTAATCCCCTTTCTCAACAAAGCGGATCTGCCCGGCGGTTTGGAGAAGGGCAGGGCCTTGGGTCAATGCCTTCTATCCTCCCAGCTGCTGGGGATTCAGCGGGTTGTCCTCGGATATGCGCAACGATCCCCGCGGGTAAGGGAAATCCTCGAAAAGCCAAGAGGCTGAAGATCGAATCAAAGAAGGATTCCTTAGATCCGCAATGGGAAGGGAGATTTTTCCTTGACCCTGGCCTGCCGGTCCCCATATACTTTCCTGGAGAAGAGATCCTGAACCATCGTCGAGTCGGCCGATTCTCCTGCGAACCGGGCAGCATTCGGTTCCGGGCGGGCGGGTCGGGATTGGAGAATAGAAAATGGGAAAAGCATCCCGGGTCTTCAAGATTCAAGAAATGAAACCGGTGGACCGCGGCCCCGGTTTGAGGGGCTGGCCGTTGGTGACCGGCGAAAGCGGTTCGGAGCATCTGACCACCGGGATCACCGAATTCCAGCCGGGCGCCTCCCTGGCCATGCATACGCACAATTGCGAGGAGCAGGTCACGGTCATCGAGGGGGAGGCCACCGCGGTCATTGATGGAATCTCCCACCGGGTAACCCCTCCGGATACGACATTCATATTCCCGGGGGTGCCCCATCGGTTCATCAACGCCGGCGAAAAGCCCATGAAGATTTTATGGGTGTACACGACCACGCATGTGACTCGAACTTTTGTAGACCCGGGGAAAATAGAATAGGAATTCTTATCCGCGTGTATCCGTGTTCATCTGTGTTTATCTGTGTCCCAATATAAAATTGTGCGTTTGCGGTTCCGCCGCTCCGGGATCTCGGTGTGCCCTGCGGTTGAATAATATCGAAAAAGGACCTGCCCGATCATGGATTACGTCCGACCTTCCATCGCCTCAATGAGAGGCTATGTTCCGGGGATCCAGCCGGATCCCTCCCAAAAATACATAAAACTCAACAGCAACGAGAACCCCTATCCGCCCTCCCCGCGGGTGAGAGAAGTGCTTCAACGGGTGAATTTCGAAGATTTGCGGATCTATCCCGACCCGATGAGCCTGGAACTCCGGGAAAAACTGGGCCGCCTGCACGGCTTCTCAGCGGGAGAGGTCATCTGTGGAAACGGTTCGGATGACATCCTGAACATGGTCGTGCGGACTTTTGCCCAGCCCGGCGAAGGGATCGGCTTCTATGAGCCCACTTTTCCCCTGTACAGAGTGCTGGGCGTGATTCAGGGGGGCCGGAACCTGGCCCTTCCGGTGGCCGAACCCTATGACCGGCCTCCGGACCCACCTTCGGAAGCAAGAGTCTTTTTCCTGGCTAACCCCAACTCTCCGGTAGGATTCCTGTACCCCCTTTCCCTGGTCCAGGACCTGGCCCGGAAGATTCGGGGGATCTTCGTGGTGGATGAGGCCTATGTTGAATTTGCCCCGGAAAATGCGTTGAGCCTTGTCCGGCAGATGGAGAACGTAATCGTGACCCGCACGGTCTCCAAATCCTACTCCCTGGCCGGTGTGCGGCTGGGTTATGCCATCGGAAGGGAGAGCCTGATCCGGGAGATGTTCAAGGTGAAAGATCCTTTCAACGTGAACCGTTTGACCCAGGCGGTGGTGTCGGCGGCTCTGGAAGACCAGGATTACTTCCGAAAAAATATTTCCCGGATCGTGGAAACCCGGGACTGGTTCACCCGGGAGGCGCGGGCCCTGGGATACCGGATCATTCCTTCTCAGGGTAACTTCGTGTTCCCTCAACCGCCGCAGAAGGGGAGGGGGGGCCAATTTTTTCGAGCCCTCTTCGATCGAAAAATTCTAACCCGTCACTATGATGAAGAGGGGCTCCGCGACGGGGTTCGGATGACCATCGGCACCCGCGAGGAGATGGAGATCACCCTTCAGGTAATGGGCGAAATAAGAAAGATACTGGAATAATGGAAGTTTGAAAAAAATCAAGAACTTGTGAGCATTATTCCATCATTCCACCATTCCCTTATTCCCTTTTAAGGAGATTCTATGGCCATTTCAGCGAAAATCCGGGATCACATGGAGCGGGCTTCCTGGATTCGGAAGATGTTTGAACAGGGTTTGGAGTTAAAAGCCAAAATCGGGGCGGAAAAGGTCTTCGATTTTAGCCTGGGCAACCCGAACCTGGAGCCGCCGGAGAAGGTACGGAAGGCGATTCTGGAGGTCATTGGAGACGAGCGCCCGGGGAAACATGCTTACATGCCCAACGCCGGGTTGAAGGAGACCCGGGAGGCAGTGGCCGGGTTCCTCGCCAGGGAGCACGGGGTTCCCATCACCTGGGAGCAGGTCATCATGACCTGCGGGGCCGGCGGTGCCCTGAATGTGGCCTTGAAAACCATCCTGGACCACGGGGATGAAGTGATCGTTCTTGCCCCTTATTTCGTCGAATATTTCTTTTATATAGATAATCATAATGGTATCGGTAAGTTAGCTAAAACAAACGAAGATTTTACTTTAAATTTGGAAGAGATAGAAGCGGCCATTACTACCAAGACCAAGGCTATCATTTTGAACTCTCCAAACAACCCCTCGGGCCGAATTTATGATGAAAACAGCTTAAGGAATTTGGGAAAGCTCTTCGAAACAATCAAACAAAAAAATAATCAGACCATTTACCTCTTATCCGATGAACCCTATAGCAAGATTGTTTATGATGGGGCGAGGGTTCCGAGTATCTTCCAGGCTTACGCCGACAGCATTATGGCCACTTCTTATTCCAAGGACCTATCTTTGCCCGGGGAGCGGATCGGATACCTGGCTGTAAATCCCCGGATGGAAAACTGGAAGCAGGCCATCGACGGCCTCACGTTTTGTAACCGGATTCTTGGGTTCGTGAATGCTCCGGCGCTCATGCAGCGGATTCTTCCCCAGCTTCAAGGGGTCACCGTAAATGTTTCGGAGTACAAAGGGAAGCGCGATCATCTGTGCCGGGGGTTGGCCGAAGCCGGGTATTCCTTCGTCAAGCCGGAAGGGGCCTTTTATCTGTTTCCCAGGTCTCCCATCGCCGACGACGTGAAGTTCGTGAATATTCTCCTGGAGGAAAACATCCTGGCCGTTCCGGGGAAGGGTTTTGGAACTCCGGGGCATTTCCGTCTCGCTTACTGCGTGGCAGACCGGGTCATCGAAGGGTCGCTTGAAGGCTTCCGCCGGGCCATTCAGAAAGCCACAACCTAAGCCTCCTCACGATTTAATGACCAAAAGGGGCCAGACTTTTGGCGTGCCTTGAGGAATTACTTTAGATCCTTATAACGTCCGATAATATATATTATGTAAACTTGGAAGAAAAAGTTTACATAATATAACAGGAGTCTAGAAATCCCTTGAAGTCTGGCCTTTTAGACCTCTCAAGCGCGAGCTTGAATAAATTAGCCACAAAGCCCCTTGAGGCGCCTCCCCTTTTAAACATGGTAAACAGCCCGGGGCCTGGCTCCCGCGACACCAGGGTCCAGCTTTGGCAATGTATTTCTAAAACGCCGCCCTGGAAAAACCAAAATTTACCCATATAATCTCAGCGGCGCTTGAAAGGATACAGCTTTCTCGGCAAAGGCCTAAGGAAACCTTCCGGACCGATGTTCCCCTCCCCTTTCATCCCTTTTATCGGGACACGGGTACACTTGGTTCGTTCACCTTTGTCAAGCGATCCATTCGCTCCCCGGCGGGAGCCAACCCATTCGAATTTACAGGTTGACAAATTAAGCCAAATTCTATAAGAGTTTTAACCTTGAGAAACGATGAACAGCAAATTTTGGCTCATCTTCAAAATCGTTGAAAGCCAAAGAGCTGGTCTTTTCAGAATGCCCTGTGATTTCATGGGCCCGGAAGAAAAGTCATCTTGCTCGCAATCATGAGGCGCATATCTCTCCCCACCGGTGGCGGGGGTATCGGCTATTTCTTCGAAGCTTACTTATTCCGCCCCCGCTGGGCTTTGCGGATGACCAAAAGGGGATTCCTGGAAAGCGGATCTCCCGCCGATGCTTGCTGCGCAATCTGACTTTCCTTCCGGACCCTTGGCAAGCTTTCATGAAAAATTCGGTCAACGAATTTGGAGATGACCCTAAATTTTTAACTTTGCAAAAGTTTGATTTTTTAATTAGAATTTGACGGAATAGCAGGAATCCGCCGCCGGCCCGGGGCAAGCCGGCTGACAGCGAGATGGAGTTAGGGTTCTCAACCAATTAGAGGCCGAGCGGAAGTCCGGCCTGAGTTCAGAAAGGGGGACTGTATGAGTAAGAAGGTATTCGTAGCCGTAGCGATTCTGGCCCTTTGCGTGGTGATGGCCCTTCCGGGCCCGGCCAACGCACAGAAAAAACGTTTCTTCGGCATTGCCACGGGTGGTATAGGAGGGGTTTATTATCCTTTAGGAGGCGCATTGGCGCAGAGCTTGACCAACAAGATCCCGGACATGGTAGTAACCGCTCAGACAGGGAACGCCTCTGTGGCCAACGTAAACCTGATCTCCCGGGGGGAGGTGGAGTCGGGCATTGCGCAGAACAACGTCGCCCTGGCCGCCTACCGCGGAGACAAGGCATCCTGGAAAACTCCCCAGGTGAAAAACCTGAGATGCATCGCTTCTCTTTACCCTGAGACGGTCCATACGGTGGTCCTTTCAAAAACGGGGATCAAGTCGGTCCTCGATATGAAAGGAAAACGGATCATCGTGGGGGACAAGGGGAGCGGAACGGAATTCGACTCCCGCAGGTTCCTGGAAGCCATGGGTTTAACCTACAACGATATTAAACCCATTTATGTCTACTACGCAGCCGCCGTGCAGAGGATGCAGGATGAGCAGGCCGACGGCCTTTTCTGGACTGCCGGAGTTCCCACCTCCAGCATCATAGAAATCGCCACCACCAAAGATGTAACCTTCCTGGCTTTCCCGGACAACGTGATCAAGAAGCTCCAGGCCAAATATCCTTATTACACCGCGGTGACGATGCCGGCCAATTCCTACCCGAAGCAGAAAGAGCCGGTAAAGACCGTCGCCATGCTGGCCATCTGGGTGACCCGGTCCGAAGTACCCGAGAAAGACGTATACGACGTTGTCTACCAGTTATGGGAAAAGACCCCCCTCATCTACCGGGAGAAAAAAGAGACAGCCAGCGGGGCGGAAGTGTTGGCCAAGGTGCACGAGCAGGGAAAGAACGTGAAACTGGAGAACGCCCTTCTGGGGGTTACGGTCCCGCTCCACAAGGGCGCCTATAAGTACTACAAGGAAAAGGGAATCAGCATTCCCCCCGCCCTGGTCCCTCCGGAAGCGAAGTAACCGGTTGGATACCGAAGGCCCGGAGACGAGCGGGATTTGCGGAAGGCCCCGCATAGCAAAGAGTAATCCCCTATGCGGGGCTTTTTTTGGATGCGATGCGCAAAGGGGTCATCTTTTTTCTTCTGCTCCTCCTGGGGTTGGGGTTTTTTGCCAGCCAGCACTCTTTTTGGGTTCTTTCCCTGGCGACTGCGGACAAAATTCTCTGGCTCCGGGCCGTCGAACCCGGCGACTCCTTTCGACTGAAGTACCTTCACTCCATCGCCCTGAGCGATGTCTGGGAAATTTTCCAGATCGATCCGGAGCATCGAATCGTGCTCATCGAAACTCGATTCCAGGGTCAGGGGGCCGGCCTGCCTTACCAGTTGGCGCCCGGGGAGCGGCTTACCCGGGAGGGCCGTTGGTTCCGGATTTCGGGGATGAAGCGCGTGGTCCCTTCTATATCCTGGAGGGTCCAGAAAGAGTGGCGGGATCGGTTCCGTTTCCAGGAGGAGCCGGAGATCAATTTTTCCTCCCTTGTGGGGAACGGCCTGATCCTGGTTCGG
>Ga0111180_1060_pt1 | contig 14646 bp, 14 predicted proteins | sample DeeMarSWOR324_28_FD_80237 | JGI IMG/M metagenome (GOLD analysis project Ga0111180, IMG submission 80237) | Deltaproteobacteria bacterium SM23_61
GGCTTGGGCTCGCCCATGGCCGAGATCTTGTCCACCGCCCGAGTCACCTTGTCCATGGCTTCGGTGGCCTTGTCGAAGTCCGTTAGGATTTTCAGGATGCTCATCTCTTTTCCTCTCCCTCGTAAATATTTAGGGTAATCAGGAGGAGGTCCGCGGGTCCGGGGTTCTTGTATCCATGTTTCTTTCCGGCCAGAACGGTGAGGGCGGTTCCTTTCCGGAAGGGGATTTTCTGGTCCTCCAAAAAGGCCTCTCCCTCACCTTCCAGGATGTAAAAAATGTGCGTGTAAGGATCGACATGATCGGGAAACTCCCCCCCCGGCTTGGCCAGGGTTAGACTGGCCTTGAACCCGGATGGAAAAGCCGTTGCCGAGAGGCTCTTGCGGAAGATATCCCTTGTCTTCCCGCCGAAGGGCTCCCACGGAATTTGCTTTAGCTCCAGCCACTCGGAGTTGCTCATGGCCACCTCCTCCTGCCGGCTGTGGGATTCTCAGCGGGTTATTCCCTCAATTGCCTCATCCGGATATCCTCATCAACCGAAAAGACCGTCGAACATTTTGGGCAGCGGACGATGGTACCTTTCGACCAGGCCCAGGTGCAGCCCGACGCCAGAACCGCCCAGATCCCGACGATGAGAAGAAAACTCGCCAGCCTCTTCATCTCGCACCTTCCCTGCCAAAGGACCTTCCCTGCCAAAGGGATATTGCTGAGGGAATAATGGAGTATTGGAAGGTTGCATTCTTGTTGCTTATTTTCCTACCCATTATTCCATCATTCCATTATTCCAATATTCCAGTGCTTTTCAGGTTCCAATACTCCTTTACTTGATGTACCCCATCATCTGGCCGATTTTCTTGTAGGCCTCGTGGAGGGGATATTCGGGGAGCAAGGAATATCCGACGGGGAGCTTGGAGCCCGTCTTCTCGATGGCCCGCAGGCCCACCATCAGGTCATCCAGCTTTCCCCGGGGAACGGTAAAGATCAACTCCTCATCGCCGGCCATGGCCCGGTAGTGGTCTCCCCGGCAGGGCACCGCCACCTGGCACTCCCCGGTTTTGATCGCCGGAACGACGCCGTAGACGCAGGCGGCATGACCGGAAATCTCGCATTTCAGGTTGTATCCGTCCTTGTATTCCCTTCCCAGAAGCAGGAGGCACAGCTGGGACGAATCACAATAGACCATGACCACATCGGGCTCGAAATTCGTCCCTTTCAAGGGTGCGCAGGCAAGGGCGGCGTACTTTCCTACTTTCAACCGGGGGAATTCATCGGCGTAATGTTTTCCCGCCTCCAGCGTGGCCACATCTCTCGGGTACCGGTTGTGCCCCTGCATGAAATAATCCGGGGGCTCTCCCAGCCCATACCCCACCACCGGCTCGAAACACCAATGGTCTTCTTTCCCCATGGCCATGGTTCTTCCTTCCCGGCGGGCCATTTGAAAAACCTGGCAGAGGGAAAAATGATGGCCGAAGTCCTTCAGCGGCCTTTGCGCTCCCTCGGGAATATCCTTTTCCTTTTCCAGCATCTTGATCGCGATGGGAAATGTTTTCAGCCGCAGTCTCCGTTCCAGTTCCTCCCCGTATTCCCGGTATCCTTTCAGATCTGGCATCCTGGCTTACCTCCTGGTTTTCGTCTTGCGCTTCGGTTTGCGGGCCGAAGTTTTTCCGGGTTTCTTTTTGGGAGCCTTCTTGGGAAGATCCAGTATGACCTCGCCGGCGATCCGGGCCGCAACCCCGCAGACTTCGGGGCACCCGGTCCGGCTGTGGCCGCCGTCACGGTGAAAGGCTTCCCGCTCTTCGGGGTTGGCCAGATGGTAAACCTTGCCGTAGCGGGTCTGGTGAATTTTCTCGCAAAGGGTCTGGCCGATTTCCTCCCGGAAGAGGTTGTAAACCTTCTGGGCTTCTTCCATGGCCTTTCCATATTGTTCCCGGTCTTCCAGCTTTTCCCTTCCCACCAGGGAGCAGACCCCCATGATTGCCCCGGTGAGGGCACCGCAGGTTTCCCCCATCCGGGCCACCCCTCCGGCCAGCGCGCTTCCGGCCTTGAAGACTTCCTTGCTTCCCACCTTCATCTTTTCTTGCAGAGCCGCAAGAACGGACTGGGTTCAGCCGAAGTACTTCATGTCGTTCTGCAGGGCCGCCTCGAAGACCTCGTCCAAGAGCTTTTCTCGTTTGGGCATGGTTTTCTCCTTCGTTCGGATGGAATAACGGTTGAGCGCCGATGAGCTTGTGCGAAAGCCCGCAGCAAATCTTCATCAACGGTCAACCCCTCTTTTTCAGATATCATAAAGGTTATTTCCGAGACCTGCAACAAATATCGACCCTCTTTTCCCCCCTTCACTTTTGCGATCGGCATTTTTGCGAAAAAGCAACCTTGTGGCCCGGAGGCAAGGACGTTGCGCGCAAAAAGCATCGGCGGGAAAAGAATACGCTTCGGAGATTCCCTTCGTGCTTCCGCTCAAGCCTTTCAGCCGCACGGGGGGTATTCTCGGCTTTCCAAATTCGGTGTGATCAGTATAATGGAGTCATCCAGAAAGGAAAAGGGGGAAAAGATGCAAGGGGATGCCGTTTCTTTGAATGAGAAGCTTGGGAACTTTTGCCGGGCCCGAGGGGCCGACCTGTTCGGAATCGCCGACCTGGTTCCGGTCAGGGATTTTATCCTCTCCCAGGGCCCGGCCATGCTTGGCCAGTTTCCCCGGGCCGTATCCATGGGCATTCGGCTCAACGACGGGATTGTGGACTCTCACTCCCCAAACGAGCCGCGCCGGCACAGCCTGTACTGGCACCATGTCTATGATGTCGTCACCCAGTCTCTGGATTTTCTGGCCAACGACGTAACCCGCTGGTTGATCGACCGGGGCTTCCAGGCCTTTCCGGTTCCCGGGTCCACCCCTTACGATTTTGATAAACTCATGGGAATTTTTTCCCACAAGCTGGCCGCCCATCTGGCCGGTTTAGGGTGGATCGGCAAGAGCTGCCTGCTTTTGACCGAACCGTTCGGCCCCCGGATCCGATTCGTTTCCGTCCTGACCGACGCTCCCCTCGAGCCGGGCTCCCCCTTGGACAGGCCCTGCGGAAAATGCCGGGTCTGCATCGATGCCTGTCCGGTGAAGGCTTTCACCGGGGCTGAGTTCAATCCTGCCGAAGGTCGGGAGGTTCGGTTTGAGGTGCAAAAATGCAGCGAATACCGCCGGGAACACCCCTGCGGCCTTTGTGTTTCCACCTGTCCGAAAGGCAAAAATCCCCGCGATAAACCGCCCGGTCCCGGACTCTAAAATTCGGCTCTTTTCCTACCGACATTACGTCCCGCCATGGATAGGGCCAATCCCCCAGGCCCCGCCTTGAGAAGGCGACACCTGCTGTTCCATTCATAATCGACACATTCCCTGCCCGGGGCATCCTGCGTCCTCATCGGATGAAAACTGGACCTCGGGCATGAAATCCATTTGAATTCCTTTTCTTTATTTAGTATATTCATTTCCGATGCGGACCCCATTTCGAGTTTCTTGCCCGCTGATCTTTTTGGGGATCCTCCGTAAAAATTGGGATGTCTGGCTGGGAATGGGAGAAGGACCCCATTCCAGGAAAGAAATCGGGATTTTTTTCGTATACTCGTCCTTTCATCTAACAAGAAAAGGATAAAGAGATGATCCTTTACGAGTACGAAGCCAAGAGGCTCTTTAGAGAACAGGGGATCTCCATCCCCCAGGGGGAGGTAGCCAAGAGTCCTTCAGGGGCTGCGGAGATCGCCCAAAAAATGGGCAAGCCGGTGGTCATCAAAGCTCAGATCCTGGCGCTCCCGGGAGTGGAAGCAGGGGATGCCCGAACTGCGGGAAGCCCTGAAGAGGCGGGGCGGGTCGCCGAGGGGCGCTTGGGGAAATCCTATAACCGGCAGCGGGTCTCGGAACTCCTGGTGGAAGAAGGACTGCCCGTTCAGAAAGAGATTCATGTGGCGATCCGGGTGGATGGAACTGCCGGGGCCCCCCTGGTGATGGCCAGCCTGGAGAGGTTGAGCGAGCTGGATGAAGAGGCCAAGGCTTCGCCCAAGGTGGCCAGCGTTCATTCCGATCCCTTCCACGGGCTGAAATCCCACGAGGCCCGGAAAATGGCCAAGTCTCTCGGATTTACGGGGGATGCGGCGGTCAAACTGGGCGATCAGATCCATAGAATATACAAGGTCTATGCCAGATGGAGCGCGCTGATGGCCGGGTTCAATCCTCTGGTTATGACCCCGGAGGGAAATTTCTCTGCCGCCGGAGCTTTTTTGGAGATGGACGATTCAGCCCTCTTCCGTTTTCCCCAGTTCCGGGAGCTTTCCCTTTCCCGCATTCTTGACCCCCTGGCCAGGGAAGGTAAAAGCATCGGCGTAACCTACGTCGGGCTGGAAGGGGACATCGGGGTCATCTGTACTGGAGCCGGCATCGGGATGGCCACGGTGGACCTGATCAGCAAACGGAGCCGGCCGGCGAATTTCCTGGAGACGGGCGGTGGGATCACGGAAAAACAACTGGCCGAGGTGATGCGGCTGGTGTTGAAGAAGCCGGGCTTGAAGGGGGTATTCCTGAACATGTATGGGGGGATCAACCCGATCCACGAGGGGGCCAAGGGAGTGGTGAAAGTCGTCCGGGAGGACCGGGTGAACATCCCCGTGGTGGCCAAGGCCATCGGGAATTTTCAGGAGGAGACTTGGAAGGTCCTGGAAGAGGGGGGGGTAACGGTCATCAAGACCATCCCCACCGATCAGGCCGTGGAGGAACTCTTCAAGAGGTTGGGAAAATGAGCATCCTGATCGATGAAAAAACCCGGGTTGTGGTGCAGGGAATCACCGGCCGGATAGGGGCGATCCAGACGATGCATATGCTGAAGGCGGGGACAAAAATCACCGCCGGGGTCACCCCGGGCAGGGGGGGCTCGCGCGTCGAGGACGTGCCGGTGTACGACTCCGTGGAAGAGGCCATGGGGGAGCAGGAAATCAACACCTCGGTCCTCTTCGTGCCCGCCGCCGTGGCCGAAGAATCCTGCGTGGAAGCGGTAGACGCCGGGCTAAAGCTCCTGATTCTCATTACCGAACACATCCCGACCCATGACACCATGCGCATCCGGGCCTATGCCCGGAGTCAAGGGGCGAGGTTGATCGGGCCCACGACCCCTGGAGTGATCACCCCTGGAAAATGCAAGATCGGGATCATGCCCACCCACCTCTTCACCCCCGGGCCGGTGGGGATCATCAGCCGAAGCGGCACCATGTCTTATGAAATGGCCGGGCTGTTATCCGGGGAGGGAATCGGGCAGACCACCATGGTGGGAATGGGGGGCGACCCGGTCGTGGGGACCGGCCTGGTCGAGCTGCTGGAGCTTTTCCAGAAAGACCCGGCCACCCGGGTGGTGGTGGTCCACGGAGAGATTGGCGGGACCCAGGAAGAAAAGGCAGCCGTCTTTATCAAGCAGAAGATGAACAAACCGGTCATCGTATACATGACCGGGAAGGTCGCCCTCGAGGGATCCCGGATGGGACATGCCGGGGCCGTCTTCACCGGCAAAAGGGGCGCCATGGAAAATAAGATCAAGGCCTTCCGGGAGGCGGGGGTCCCCATCGCCGACAGCCCCGGGGAAATCGCCACCCTGGTGCGGAAAGCTCTGGAAGCTTGACTGGTTAAATAATACGTTCAAACATTCGATAGGCCCCAATCTTTTTCCCGGGGCCTATTTTTTTGGCTCTTCTCCCAAATATTCTCGCCCAGGGGGTGCGTCCCGCCCATGGCGGGACAGAATCGGCGGGAACAACTTGGATTCCGGAGCCCTCGCCTGGCTTCCGCAAGGCATCGGTTCCCGACCCCCTTTCGGAAAGCCGAATCCCCGTTCCGATCCGGACAACAAAATAATCATCCGACGCGAACCGATGAAAGAACAAACGCCTCGTTATGTCCTGCCAGGGGCGGGATGCACCCCCTGGGCCGTTCCCGGGACCTACCGCCTTGGCAGCAAGGATACAGGCCTATGGAAAATCGACCGAAATCGCCTACTCAATTGGGAGAAGAGCCTTTTCTTTATCCTTCATTAGGTTATAATTCTATAACCCGCGACCCCCAACGGGCACCATAAGAACAAAGCCTGGCCCTGGAGTCAAATGGATCTAAAAGAATTCATTAAAGCCTGGCCTTTGCTGACCCGGCAGGTGAAGTCCCTCCGGATTCCCTGGTTGGACCAGATGTCGGCCGAGGCCCGGGACCCTTTCCAGGTCCTCATCTCCTGTATTCTCAGCCTGAGAACCCAGGACAAAACCACGGGCGAAGCTTCTCAACGTTTGTTCCGCTTGGCCCAAACGCCGGGGAAGATGTCCGGCCTGTCCGCGGAAAGGATTCAGAAGGCCATTTACCCGGTAGGCTTCTACCGGGTCAAGGCACACCGGATCAGGGACCTGAGCAGGGAGATTCAAGAAAAATACAGAGGTAAGGTCCCCGGCACCATCGAAGAATTGCTTTCCCTCAAAGGTGTGGGAAGAAAGACCGCCAACCTGGTGGTCACCCTCGGGTACGACCAGCCCGGAATCTGCGTGGACACCCATGTCCACCGCATCTCCAATCGATGGGGGCTGATCAAGACCAAGAATCCCGCCCAGACCGAATTCGCCCTGCGGGAAATCCTGCCCATCCGCTACTGGAAAAAGTTGAATGGGTATCTGGTCGCCTTCGGCCAGGGGATCTGCAAGCCGATCTCTCCCCTGTGCACGCAGTGCAAAATCCGGACCTTCTGTGCCCGCGTTGGTGTAAGTCGCAGTCGGTAGTCCGGGAACCAAAGAGGATCGGGAGGTTTAAGGGATGAAATATTTGCGGATTTTGGTTTTCATGGCGGTCCTTTTTCTGTCCGTCTCTCTTTCTGCCCAGGAGAAAAGGATCACCATTATTCACACCAACGACCTCCATTCCCACATCATGGGTTTTTCCCCGATCATCGAATACCGGCCCGAAGAGATCGGAGGCGATGCAACCAAAGGAGGCTGGGCCCGGGTGGCCACGGTTATCAAGCAGGAAAGGGGAAAGAGGAAGAACCCGGTTCTGGTTCTCGACGCGGGGGATTTTCTTATGGGTTCCCTCTTCCACATGCTGGCCCGGGAAGAGGCCATGGAGCTTCGGCTGATGAAAGACATGGGGTATGATGCCCTGACCCTGGGAAATCACGAATTTGACCTCAAGCCGATAGGCTTGGCCCGGATTCTTCGTTCGGCGGCGAAAAAAGGGGGAATGCCTCCCATCGTTTTTTCAAACGCCGTCTTCAGCAGGGAGAGCGACCGGGATGATACCCTGGAAGAGGTTTTCAACCAGGGGATGGTAAAGCCCTACCTGGTCCTGGAAAGGGAGGGGATGAAAATCGGGATTTTCGGGATCATGGGAAAAGATGCGGCGGAGAAATCTCCCTTTGCCTCCCCCTTAAAATTCGGCGATCCCGTCGAAACTTCCCGGGAGATGGTCAAGCTCCTCCGGGAAAAGGAAAAGGTGGACATGGTCATTTGCCTTTCCCATAGCGGGGTGAGGGAGGCGAAGTCGATTTCGGAAGACGAGGGCCTGGCCCAAAAAGTCCCGGGGATCGATGTCATCGTGGGAGGCCACAGCCACACCCGGCTGGAAAAACCCATGGTGATCGATTCTACCTTGATCCTTCAAGCCTCGGCCTACGGAAAATGCGTCGGCGTCCTGGACCTTCTCTGGGAGAAGGGGAAGGTCAGGCAGAAGAATTACCGGCTCGTCGATATCAATTCATCGATCCCCGGCGACAGGGCCCTGCAAAAGAAGATCGACTCGTTCCTGGAGATCATCGATCGTGAGGTCCTCCAGGGGGCGAACCTGGCTTCCAGGAAAGTGATCGCGCAAACCGCCTTTGACCTCACGATTCATGAAGAAGAGTCCAATCTCGGCAATCTCATCGCCGATGCCATTCGCTGGTATGCAAACGAGAAGGACTATGATCCGACGAACCCGCGGACCAGGTTCGTGGTGGCCATCGAATCCAACGGGCTCATCCGGGATAATCTCCTGCGGGGCAGAACCGGTGCCCTGGCGGTAACCGACGTCTTTGCCGCCATCCCCTTGGGCATAGGCATGGACGACACCATGGGTTACCCCCTGATCAGCTGCTCCTTTTACGCCTCGGAGATCAAAAAGGCCCTGGAAGTACTGACCAGTGTCTATCCCCGCAAGGGAAGCTCCTATTTCCTGCAGGTGTCCGGGTTGAAGTTCACCTACAACCCCAGGCGGGTGATTTTCGACCGGGTGACGGATATCCGCCTGGGAAGCGAGGAGGAGGGCTACGTCCCCCTGGATTACTCGGAGTCCAATAAACACCTCTACCGAATCACCACGAATATCTACAACGCGGCCTTCCTCAAAATCATCGGCAAGTACACCCACCAGATCCTAAGGATCATCCCCAAGGACCTGGACGGAAACCCGATTGAAAACCTCACTGATTCACGGGTGGATGCCGACAAAAGTCAACCCGGTATCCAGGAGGTAAAGGAATGGATCGGGGTGATGGAATACATCAGCAGCTTCCCCGACACCAGCGGCGACGGGATCCCCGATGTCCCCGAGAGATACAGGGGCAAGCTGGGAAGGATCGTCGCCCAGCCGAGCTATCATCCAGTTGCTCTTCTATCGAAGGGGACGATGGTTACCTGGGGAGCCTTCTCCGCGGTCTTCGTTCTCATCCTCATCCTGGCCTTTCTTACGGTCATCGTGGTGAAGAGAGTCAGAAGAAGGAGATCGCGGATTTCTTAAGCGGCGAGGGGTTTATGGATAGCCATTCAGGGGGAGTTATTTGGTTAGGCAGGTCCAATGATCCTTCAACATCTCTTTCGATTCCCCGATCATCCTTTTGGTTTCATCCAACGCGGGGGTTCCCCTGGGAGGGGGGGCGATATGGGGGGGCTCTTCGATGGGAACGGAAAAGCCGGCCAATCCTGAAATGAGAGCCAGCCAGGCATGGGGGAGGATTTCTTTGTTGTAACCCGAGCCGATCATGTCGATCGCTTTGCCGCCGCAGATTTGGGTCATTTCCCTCACCTTCTCCCCGATCATCCGAAATCCATTCAGGGTCAGCCCCAGATTCGTCAAGTTGTCGGAGGAATGGGGGTCCGAACCGCCGTTCCGCAGAATGATCTGTGGTTTGAATTCTAAGGTGACCGGCAAAATGACTTCCTCGAAAGCCAGCCGGTAGCATTCATCCCCTGCATAGGGAGGCATGGGCAGGTTGATGGTGTAGCCTTTTCCTTCCTTTTCCCCGATCTGGTGCGTGAACCCCGTTCCAGGATATAGAGTGTGAGGGTCCTGGTGGATGTCGATGAAGAGGACCCGGGCGTCCTCGTAAAAATACTCCGCCGTCCCGTTGCCGGCGTGGGCGTCGGTATCCAGAATGAGGATTCTCTGCAGGGCATATTTTTCCAGCAAATACCTTCCGGCGAAGGCAACGTCATTGTAAAGGCAGAATCCCTCAACCCAGTTGGGTTTGGCGTGGTGCATACCCCCACCCAAGCAGACCGCTTTTGGAAAGCCCCCCTTTTGCACCAGGTCGCAGGCTTTTTTCGCCTGCCCCACAATCAACCGGGCGGCTTCCTCCAGTCTCCCGGGCCTTCCGTGGGGACGGTTGTCGCCGCTGTGGAATTGCTGGAACCTGCTGCTGTAGTCCTCTCCCAGATCGGCCAATCGATAATAGGTTCTGGTAAAATCGATGTATTCTCTCCGACAGATGAGGAGCAGGTCATCGTCTGAAGCCCAGTCGGCTTTTTGGAACTGATAATGGTCTTTGGCCGGGAGTTTTTCCTGCAGGAATTGGGGAAAGGTCTCGTACCGGTCCCCCCGGAAGGGATGGCCGGGACCGAAATCATACTCTTTCAATTCTTCCCGGTACAGAATAGGAAGGGTGATTTTATTTCCTTTTCGCAAGTTCGATTAAAGGCCCGAATCGCTTGGCCCCACTTTCCAGAAATCAGATAGATGTCCATAAATTGGAGGCCTTGCCCGGCCCGGAAGCAAGGGCGTTACGCACAAAAACCATGAGGCAACCCTCATATTCTGGGGTGGGCGGGCAAGCCATGCTTCGCGCAAGTAAAGTGTCATTCCGTTGTAGGGGCGCCCGGCCGGGCGCCCGATAGGCCCGCCTCACCTTGCGGAAGCACGGGAAGATCTCCATTGCAAAGTCATTTCCCGCCGATGCTTTTTGCGCGTAACGCCCTTGCTCCCGGTCCACAAGCCTGCTTTTTTATAAGAAAAATAGTTGCAAAAGTGAAGGGGTCCAGGACCCGAATCGATCTTGACAAGAGAGGAACTTTATGGGCTGATTATCCGATAGACGTAGGAGAAAAGGAAAGATATTTTTGTTGAAGAGACCCAGGGGAAAGAGGCTTAACCATGGCCAAGAAAAGCGCCGGATTACTTATGTTCCGCCGCGTCAGCGGTGGTGTTGAAGTTTTCCTGGTTCATCCGGGAGGGCCCTTCTGGGCAAGGAAGGATGAAGGAGCATGGTCGATTCCCAAGGGAGAATACGCTTCCGGGGAAGATCCTTTGGAAACCGCCAGGAGGGAGTTCCAGGAAGAGACCGGCTTCCAGGCCTCCGGAGAATTTATCCCCCTAACCTCCCTGAAGCAGCCAAGCGGAAAAGTCATTTCCGCTTGGGCCCTGGAGGGAGACTGCGACGCCGCCTCGATCAGGAGCAACACCTTTTCCATGGAATGGCCTCCCCGGTCAGGGAAGCAACAGGAGTTCCCGGAGGTGGACCGGGCAGGGTGGTTTACGATCCCGGCAGGGAAAGAAAAAATCTTAAAAGGGCAGGCTCCATTCCTGGAGGAATTAAGCGAGATTCTGAAAGGGCGAAAAGCAAAAGGTTAAAACCTAAACAAAAATATCTGAAATTTCCGTTCCTTTACCCCGTATCTCCTCCCGCGAGCGACATAGGCGCTAATTTATGTGTTCCGTCATTCCGGCGAAAGCCCGAATCCAGGGTTCCCGGTGAAAACCGGCGTCAAGTTAAACAATCGTTTTATACAAATCCAGCCAATCCGGATTCTTACTTTCGATCAATTGAAGTTTCCATGCTCGTTTCCAACCCTTTATTCTCTTTTCTCGTATAATTGCGGATTCTATATCCTCATGCAGTTCGTACCAAACTAACTGATGTAAATGGTAACGCTTGGTAAATCCCTCAACCATTTCATTTTTGTGCTGACCTATCCTTTTGGCCAAATCTGAAGTTACTCCTACATAGATTGTGCCATTCCTCTTATTTGCCAAAATGTATACAGCGGGTTGCTTATTCACTACCTATCTCTGGATTCCGGCTTTCGCCGGAATGACGGATGAAGTGACTTTTGCAGGAGCCTCAATCCATAAGATTTACTGAAAAGTCACCTTGAAGTCGTCCCGCTCTTTTTCTACATCCTTCAGGAGGACAGCGATTTTCTCGAAATCCTTCCCCATAAATTTCCTTGATGCTTCCGCATCCTCCCAAGCCAGTTCCACCGGTCCTTTGACATCGGTGGTAAGAACATCCCACAGGGCGTCCAGGTTACGCCCGAAATAGTCAGGGAAACGAAGTTTCCTGGCGATCTGGCGGTAAAATTCTTCCGGGGAGCGGATTGATTTTCCTGCCAGTTTTACTTTCTTCGTGGACCGCTTTACTGGCACGGGGGGACCTCCTTGAAAGTTTTGTAGTGATCCACCGTGATCATTCTTGCCCCGTCGTTGGAATAGACAATGCGTTTCGCTCCCCGGCGCCCACCCTTGTAGTCCAGGTCACCCTCGCGCCAGACCCTTTTCCCGTTGGGAAGCTTCCCTTCCCGGTTGCCGAAGACATCCCCGCCGATGCTCTTTCCCTTGAGCCGGTCATAGCCCCACAGGTTCGACCCCGGCTTCCAGCCCAACTTCCTGGCCTGCTCCTTGGTGATGAATTTTGGGGGGAGCCTTTGGTTTTCGGTTTCGTTCAAGACCTTGAGGATGACAAAGAGCTCTTTTTCATCGATCTTGGGGTGCAGGGCCCGGTTCAGGTTCTTTACCACCTCTTCGCATCTCTCGGCGCAGAGCGGAGATGCCGGAAGTCCCAGGAGCATCCCAACCATGATCAGAAGGGAAAGAGAATAGATGAATCTTTTTTTCATCAGGAAAAATCCCTCAGAAATAATTTTGCCGTTGTCCGCCTTTTCTTTTGAAATTGTGAGCCAATTTATAGTAACATTATTTCACTTTGTTTTTTGAAAAATTTAGCGATCCTTTCATGCGCGCTGAAGATCAATTCCATGAGGGAGAAGATTATGGCCAGGCCAGATGCAATCGTAAAAATTCGGGCGGGGGAAGTGCTGAACTTCCGGGGCAACCCCGCGGTGGAAGCCGAGGTCTTCCTGGGCGACGGAAGCTTTGGGAAGGCTGCCGTACCCGCGGGGATCAGCACCGGGAGCAGCGAGGCGGTTCAGGTGCTGGACGGGGACCCCGAGCGATTCAACGGCAAGGGAGTCCTCCGGGCGGTGGAGAACGTCCGCAAGGTGATTGCGCCGGCGCTGAAAGGGATGCAGGCGACCCGGCAGAAAGAAATCGATGAGAAGCTGATCGGCCTGGATGGAACGCCCGAAAAGAGCAGGCTGGGGGCCAATGCGATCCTGGGGGTCTCTCTGGCGGCGGCCTATGCCGCGGCGGCCAGCCGGAAACTTTCCCTCTTCCGTTATCTGGGAGGAAAAGGTCCTTTCCGACTGCCGGTGCCGGTCTATGACATGCTCGCCGGCGGAGCGCACGCCCAGAGCACGGTTGATTTTCAGGAATACCTCGTGATTCCCTCGGGCGTCCCCACTTTCCACGATGCGATCCATGCCGGGTTCAAGATCTACCAGGCTTTGAGAGAAGTGCTCCAGGCGAAGGGACACAGGATCATGCAGGTGGGAGGCCCCTTGACCCCTTCCCTGAAATCCAACCGGGAAGGAGTGGAAGTTATTGCCGAGGCCATCGAGAAAGCGGGCTACATGCTCGGGAGGGAAGTGTTCCTCGGAATCGATGCCGCGACCTCGGAGCTTTATGAGGATGGAAAGTACGTCTTAAAGGGTGAAGGCCGCACCCTGACCTCGGAGGAGATGACCGATCTGTGGGAGGAATGGGTGTCGGCTTATCCCATCGTGAGCATCGAAGACGCCCTGGCGGAGGAAGACTGGGAAGGCTGGCAGGAGGTGACGAAGAGGATTGGAAACAAAGTCCAGCTGGTGGGAGACGATCTCTTCACCACCAACCCGGCCCGCATCCGGAAGGGGATCGAGCGGAAAGCGGCCAACGCCGTGCTCATCAAGCCCAACCAGATCGGAACCCTGACCGAAACACTGGAAGCCATCCGATTGGCTAAAAAAGCGGGATTCGGGGCCATGCTCAGCTCTCGTTCGGGCGAAACCGAAGACACCACCATTTGCGACCTTGCGGTTCTGGATGGTGCTTGGCAGATCAAGACCGGCCCCCCCAACCTGCAGTACGCCGTCAAGTTCAACCGCCTGCTGCGGATTGCGGAAGAGCTGGGAAGTCGGGGGAAATATGCGGGACAGGAGGCCGTAAAAACAAGTAGAAAATAGTTTTGGGTTTCAAGTTAAAAAATTAGGATCGTCTCCAAATTCGTTGAAAACCAAAGAGCAGCTCTTTTCAGAATTTCCTGTGATTTCAGGGGCCCGGAAGAAAAGTCATCTTGCTTGCAACCATGAGGCACCTATCTTTCCCAACCGGTGGCGGGGGAGTCGGTTATTTCTTCGAGGCTCGCTTATCCTTTCCCCCGCTGCGCTTTGCGGATGGCCAACAGGGGGTTCATGGAAAGCGGATATCCCGCCGATGCTTGCGGCGCAAGCTGACTTTCCTTCCGGGCCCTTAGCAAGCTTTCATAAGATATTCGAATCAACTCATTGGGCGAAGATGAAAGGACAAGAATTTCTGATTAGAGGAATTTGCCTTTAAACCGAAACTTGAAACCCGAAACTAAGGTCTTGGAGTATGAAATTATTTATGCAAACACGGATCCAAAACATGGAAACTCTTATTTCCACGGGCAACGTGGCGGGCCGGAAGGCCATGGTGCAGATCCTGGAAGCGGGGCTGCAGGCGGCGAACCCCTACCACAATGCCCGCAAGCTCCTGCGCGTCGAGAAGGGAGAGCTGATCGTTGGAAACAGGGACTTCGAGCCCGCCGGATCCCCCCGCTCCGGAGACGAGGTGTATGATCTGTCCGAGATCCGGAATATCTACGTGGTGGGAGCCGGCAAGGGAATCCAGAACGTGGCCCGGGCCATGGAGGAAATCCTGGGCGACCGCCTAACCGGCGGGCAGGTGATCGACAAGAAGGGCCATCCCGTCATCCTGAGGAAAATCGGCGTTACCCTGGGAGGGCATCCGGCACCGGATGAAGACTGTATCCGGGGGTGCGAGAAAATCCTGGACTTGGCGAAAGGCCTGACCGAGCGAGACCTGGTCTTCACCTGCGTGGCCAACGGAGTTTCTTCTCTTCTGACCCTGCCGGCGGCAGGTTTGACCCTGGCCGATTTGCGCCAGACCACCCTGGTCACCCAGATCGAACGGGGGATGACCACCCGGGAACTGAACCCCATCCGCAACCACCTGGACCGGATGAAAGGAGGCCGGCTTTCAAG
>Ga0111180_1059_pt1 | contig 14631 bp, 14 predicted proteins | sample DeeMarSWOR324_28_FD_80237 | JGI IMG/M metagenome (GOLD analysis project Ga0111180, IMG submission 80237) | Deltaproteobacteria bacterium SM23_61
GTGCCCATCGACGTGGTGACCAGCGTGAAGAAGGTCGTGGATGTGGAAAAATACTACAACACCGAGCGTCTTCGGCCCTATTACGAAAGCTTCGAATCCAAACCGCTGTTCATCATGACCAGCGATTATTGATCTATGCAAGAAAAAGGTTTTTCTCCGGCCCGCCGTGGGATCGATCGCTCCGCTTATCGAAGCAGGGAGCGGGGAGCATGGAGCATGGAGATTGGAGCCAAGGGCTCCGCAATAGGAGCGTTCCGCCTCCGGCGTCACTTGAGGAGCGTGCGCCAAGGCGCACTCGAGGAGAGCTTCGCCTAATAAAGCAAAGAGCAGAGAGCATGGAGCAGGGAGCGAGGAGAACGGGGAAAAAACCGTTATACGTTATTCGTTGCTCGCTGAAAGCCAGTTTGCTGACTCCTGACTCCTATTTCCTATTTCCTCGATCCTTACATCTGTACTTCCCAACGAATAGCGAGTAACCAGTAACGATTTTCTCCTTCCTGTCTCCTGATTCCTGAATCCTGCATCATTTTTTCTTCTTGGCGCGATCGGTGAGAGAAAAACCCATGAATTTACCCGGGACGCCGATTTTGGGTTTACATTCTCTCTCCAATCAAGTACCTTAGAAATACGGGACCCACCCGGGACAGAATCCTCTCCCTCAGGACGGAGGCGTGAAGGCCCATATGAAATTCGTGAGAAGAAGAGGAATTGTCGGGAGGCGTGGGAAAATCATCATCGCCCTCATTCTCCTTACCCTGGTGATCTTTATTTTGATTCCCGCGGGAGTCAAACAGCTGGGGAAGTTTCTGATCGTCGAAGATCCCCTGGAGAAATCAGCCGCCATCGTGGTTCTGGGGGGAGATTTTCCCTACCGGGCGCTGGAGGGAGCCTCCCTTTACGGTTCGGGATGGGCGCCGGAAGTCTGGGTCACGACCGGAATCGTTCGGCAGGAAGAGAAGAGAGCCCTTGAGATCGGAATCCAGTACAAGAGAGAAGAAGCTTACAACCGGGAGGCACTGGGACTTCTCGGGGTTCCCGCGGGGAAGATCCATCCGCTCAGGGGGGAAGCCGAGAATACGGCCGAAGAGGTCCGCTTGATCGCCGGAATCCTGAAAGAGAGAAAAGAAGACCGGGTGATCCTGGTTACCTCCAAACCCCACAGCCGGCGGCTGAGAGCAACCTGGCGCGCTTTGGTCGGAGAGTCGCCGCGGGCCATTGTGCGCTACGCAAGAGAGGATCCCTTCGAACCCGAAAATTGGTGGCGTTACACCGACGACACCTTGGAGGTGATTCGGGAGGTCCTGGGTATCTTGAATGTATGGGCGGGTTTCCCGATGAAACCGAAAGTCCGCTAATGCGGCGTCTCAGAAATACGTAGACAAAGTCGGACTCTGGTGCGAGGGGCCGCTGACCAAGTTAGACCCCGGTGCCAGGGGCCGAAGTTCAGACCGCCGCCCGTCCCCAAAATAAGTGGCTGGAAAATTTTCATTTGATTTGAAGGGAGGCTGGGGCTGAGAAAGCAGTATGAAAAAGGGGTCGAGAAATTTTTATAGCTGGCTGGATGACAACCCCATGATTGAAATCCATACCGTCGATTACACCAACGATCCGGCCGTGATCGCCCACCCGAAATTCCAGGAGGACCTGGCGAAGAAGGCCTTCGAAATCTATAACCTGAAAATCTGACGCGGAGACGGCCATGAAAGATCCAGTCGGTTTCGTCGGCTTGGGGAACATGGGGTTGGGCATGGCCCGCAACATCCTCAAAGCCGGTTTTCCCTTGATCGCTCATGACGCACGGGAAGCGCCCCTGAGGGTGATTGCAGGGATGGGGGGACAGGTTGCGCGGCGACCCCGGGAAGTCTCCGAAAGGGTAAGGATTACGTTTGTTGTGGTTTTAAATTATCCCCAGATTGAACAGGTGGTCCTGGGAGAGCATGGGCTTCAGGAGGAGGTGAGGCCGGGGGACGTGATTGTACTGATGAGCACGGTTTCCCCGGTCCAGGTGAAAGAACTGGCCCAGAAACTGGGGGGCAGAAAAGTCCAAATCCTGGACGCTCCCATCAGCGGGGGAAAGGAAGGGGCAGAGGCCGGGACCCTTTCGATCATGGCGGGAGGGGAGAAATCCGCCTTTGAAAGGTGCCTCCCCGTTTTCCGGGCCATGGGAAAAAGCGTTTATCACCTGGGGCCATTGGGTAGCGGGATGTCCATGAAGCTGGTGAACAACCTGCTGGTGGCGGTCAACGGACTGGCGGTGGCGGAGGCCATGGTGCTAGGAAAGAAGGCCGGCCTTGATCCTCAGACCATCCTGGAGATTATTCCCAAGAGTGCCGGGGACAGCTGGATGTTCCGGAACCGGGCTCCCCAGATGGTAAGCCGGGATTTTACCTGCCGCGGGGAACTCGACATCCTGGTGAAAGACCTGGGCTATATTCTGGAAATGGGCCAGTCCCTGAAGGCGCCCCTCTTCTTGAGCGCGGTGGCCAGGGAAATCTTTCTGCTGGCCAGCGGTATGGGGTGGGGGAGGGAGGATGATTCGGCGGTGGTAAAAGCAATCGAAAAAATGGCCGGCCTGATTCTCTGAAAGGAGAAGAATCCATGAACAGCCGAGAGAGGGTGCTGACCGCCTTGAATCACCGGATCCCGGACCGTATTCCCATCGATTTCGGGAGCTTCCCCGGGGCCACCTCGATGAACGTCTGGGCCTACAAGAACCTGCTGGAATACCTGGGGATCAAACGGGATGTGCGGATCGGGGCCCTGATCATGTTCACGGCGGAGATCGACGAGGACATCCTGGACCGGTTCCAGGTGGATACCAAGACCATTACCCCCTCGATCTCCCTGAGTGACTTTGGAATTCCCGAGGAGTTTGTGGACCAACCCTGGGGGGTCCGGTGGCAGAGGTCCACGGACTATACCTATGCCCCGGTGGAGGGGCCCTTCCAGAAGATCGCCGACCCGACCCTGGAGGATCTGAAGCGGTACAAGTGGCCCAAGGCTTCAGAGATCGTAAATTTTACCAACTGGCGGGAAAAAGCCCGGAGGCTTCGGCAGGAGAGCGACAAGGCCCTGGTAGCGCGGGTCATGCCCGGAATCGTCACCTATGCCCAGTTCCTGAGAGGGTTTGAAAACTGGGCCGTCGATCTGGTTCTCAACCCGGAATTCAGCAGGGCGCTCCACGAAAAGCTGGCGGACACCTGGATCGAAGTGGTCAGCCTGGTGGCCGAGGCGGTAGAAGACAACATAGACATCGTCATGTTCGGCGAGGACCTGGGAATTCAAAACCAGACCATGTTGAGCCCGGCCATGTTCCGGGAACGGATCAAACCGCTTCTTACCAAAATGGTCCGGACGATCAAATCCCGGACCCGGGCGAAGATCGCCATGCACACCTGCGGGTCGGTGTATGCTTTTATCGAGGATTTCATCGACATCGGGGTCGATGTGCTCAACCCGATGCAGTCAAATGCCAGAAACATGGAAGCGCCGAAGGTCAAAGCCAAGGCGGGTAACAAGCTGGCCCTGTGGGGAGGAATCGATACCCACCAAGTCATGCCGAAAGGAACCCCGGAGGACGTGCGGCAGGAAGTAAAGACGAAAATTTCTATCTACGGCAAGGATGGGGGGTACATGCTCTCTCCCGATCACAATATCCTGGTGGACGTCTCCCCGCAGAACCTGATGGCCATGTTCGAAGCCGCCCGGGAATACGGAAAATATTAGCCGCTTCGCCCCTCATTCCTGCCAGCATAATGGTTAGAACAAAAAAACCGGTGTAAAGCCTGCTTTAAGGGTGGGTCATGAAGCGTCCCTGCCATTCATCGCATCCATCCATCGCTTTTTTAACTTGACAAAAAATTCCAATGTATGAGAGCATTTCATCTGATTTTTCCAACCGTTTTTACCAAGGAGAAAACCAACTGCAGGGAGTGTTTCTTCCCCAAAGGGAAGTCGTTGGATCTTCGCGGTTTTTGAGACGCTAAGCGCACCAGGAGCCGAAACAGGCTGCCCAGTCCTCAAGGGGTGGGTGATTTAGGGAAAAGGAGGTGATGGCCGGCAAATTGTCAAAATGAGGCAGGGGTTTTCCTGTTTTTGTGTCCCAACCTTTCATTCTTTAAAAGGAGGTAAGAATTATGAAAAAGTTTGCTCTCATTTTGGCCGTGATGTGGATTTTCTCTATGTTTTTATTCACTCCGGCGGAGGCCCAGACAAAGTTGAAATTCCAGACCCCCTTTTCCCCCGGCTGGGACTATATGTGGGGGGAAAATTTTGTAAAGCGAATTAATTCCCTGGCCGCGGGTCGGCTGGAGATAAAATTAGAATCCCCCGGAGCCATCGTCCCGGCTTTTCAGATCCTTGACGCCGTCCATAAAGGGGTTCTGGACGGCGGAGTGTCCTGGTCCGGCTACTGGACGGGGAAAAACTCGGCTTTTTCCCTGTTTGCCAGCGCCACCGGGGGTCCTTTCGGCATGAACCAATATGATTATAACGCCTGGCTCTTTGCCGGTGGCGGCCAGGAGCTGTATCGGGGGCTCCTTAAAAAAATGAAATATGATGTTGTCTGGTTCCCGATCTGGGGAGAGATGTCCGAACCCCTGGGCTGGTTTAAGAAGCCCATTAAGTCAGTCGCCGACCTCAAGGGGCTGAAAATGCGGGCCGCCGGCCTGGCTGCCGACGTTTTCAGAGAGTTTGGCGTGGCAGTGACAACCCTCCCAATGGGTGAAATCATGCCGGCGCTGGAGAGGGGGGTAATCGACGCCACGGAATTCAGCGACCCCCACAGTGACATGACTGCGGGCTTCCAGGATATCTGCAAGTATTACTACCTGCCGGGAATCCACCAGCCCACGGGAGTTGGGGAAGTATACTTCAACAAACGTGTCTGGGATAAGCTGCCGGCTGACCTCAAGGTGATGGTTGAGCTGGTGGCCCACGAAACTATGTTGATGAACATGGCGAGGGTATGGGACATGAATATTCAGGCCCTGCAAGATCTTCAAACAAAGCACGGCGTTAAGGTGATGGAAACGCCACCTGAGATATTGGTGGAATTCCTCAAAGCCTGGGACAAGGTAGCTGCCCGGGAAGCCAAGAAGAACCCCGACTTTGCCAATATTCTTGAATCTCAGCGGAAGTTTGCCTCGCGGCATGTTCCTTACCAGCGGATCGTAAATCCACCTTATAACCTTGTCGCGGAATATTACTGGCCGAAGAAGAAATAAGAATTTGAGCGCAGCTCCTTCCAGAGCGGGGAGCGAATATTCGGGAAAAAATAGACCTGGGAAGGCAAACTCTTTGGTTTGCCTTCCCAATGCTGAGCGTGTGGAGCAGCGATTCCCTTCATTGCTTCCGGCTCCACACTCTCCGCAGGGATGAATAGACCTGCTTCATTCCGCATGATAGGGGGTATGACTTTGCATAATGTTGTCAGGATTATTGACAAAATCGCCGTGTGGAGCGGAAAGATTTTGGGCTGGCTGGTTTTCCCTTTGGTGGGGGGCCTGGGCTATGAGGTCTTTGCCCGCTATATGTTTAATTCGCCAACGATTTGGGCTTATGAAATGACGTATATGCTTTACGGCGCCATTTTTATGCTCGGAGCCGCTTATACCCTTTACAAGGGGTCGCACATCCGGACCGACATCCTTTACAGCAAGTGGTCGGCGAGGCGGAAGGGGATCATCGATGCCTTTATGTACCTATTCTTCTTTTTCCCGGGGATCATTCTCTTTTTCATCCTGGGGTGGGATTACGCATCCCATTCCTGGGCAATCGGGGAAGTTTCGGACTCGAGTCCGTGGCGGCAGCCCATTTATCCGTTTAAAACGGTGATTCCTGTATCTGCTTTCCTTCTTTTGCTCCAGGGTGTCTCCGAATTTATCAAAGCGATTTACAGCGCCCGTCACGGGAGGTCTTATGAGTCCTGAACTCCTGGGAATTTTATTATTGGCCGTCCTCCTCACATCGATCTTCCTGGGTTTCCCCATCTCCTTCACCCTTATCATCTGCGCCCTTGTTTTTGGTTACATAGGTTTCGGGGATATCGTCTTTTCCCTGATGGTCATGCAGGCGTACGGGTTCATGCAAGAAGAGGTCCTGGCGGCGGTTCCCCTGTTCATATTCATGGGCTATCTTTTGGAACGCGCCGGGCTCATGGATCGGCTCTTCAGGGGGTTTCAGTTGATCATGGGGCCGGTGAGGGGATCTCTGTATTTGGCGGTTCTGGTGGTGTCTACCATTTTTGCCATGGCCACCGGGATCATCGGTGCCCCGGTCGCGGTCATCGGGTTAATGGCGACGCCGCTCATGATTAAGAGCGGATACGATGTCCGGCTTTCCGCCGGGGTGATTACTGCTGGGGGCTGCCTGGGAATCCTGATCCCGCCCAGCGTCATGCTGGTGGTCATGGGGCCGATTGCGAATGTCTCCGTGGTCAGGCTCATGGCGGCGGCGGTGTTCCCGGGAGTGCTCCTGGCTGGCATTTATATCGCTTATACAATGATCCGATGCTATATGCGACCGGAGCTGGGTCCTCCCCTCCCGCTGGAGGAGCGGGCCAAGTCTTTTTTCCAGGCATTCGGTGAACTGGCTAAAGGCGTGGTTCCCCCTCTTATTTTGATCATGGCTTGCCTGGGCAGCATTTTATTCGGACTGGCGACGCCGACAGAGGGCGCGGCAATGGGGGCTTTAGGGGCTCTGGTGCTCGGTTTAATCAACCGGAAACTGGACTGGGGGAAGATAAAAGATTCAACCTGGTCTACGGTGGAAATCTCCAGCATGGTCCTTTTTCTGGGGATGGCCGCCAATGTCTATGGAGCGGTCTTTACCCGCCTGGGGACCTCCGACATGCTCATTAGAGGGCTCCTTAGTTTGCCCCTTCCGCCCATCGGGGTGGTCATCGTCCTGATGGGGATTATTTTCCTCCTGGGCTGGCCTCTGGAATGGCCGGCGATTGTGTTCATATTTTTGCCCATGTTTCTTCCGGTCGTAACAAAACTTGGTTTTGATCCCATGTGGTTCTGTATCCTGGTGGCGGTGAACCTGCAGACGGCTTTTCTCTCCCCGCCGGTAGCGGTGGCGGCGTATTACCTGAAAGGTGTGGCGCCGAGTTATGAATTGTGGGACATTTACGCGGGGATGGTTCAATTTATGGTTCTCCAGTTGGTGGGTTTGGCTGCGGTCTTCTTTTTCCCCTCCCTCGTGCTCTGGCTTCCCAAGGTAATGTTCGGCTGATCCCCTTTGCCCTTCGCCCCAACAGACTGGGGGCAATTGACCATTGATCAGTGGCCATTGTTCATTGGCCATTGATCAATGGGAATTTGTCATTGTTCATTGATCATTGTTCAATGTTTTTTTCTATCTTTTGCCTCGATCCTCGGACCTCGATCCTTTTTTCTTATCCCTGCACCCTACACCCTGCCCACCTGCACCCTGTCTTTACTCCATCCTTTTCCTGAACCGCAGCGAACTGAAGGTGAACACGATCCCCCCCAGAACGGCCAGGGCGACCATCTGGGGCCACAGAATGTCGAAGCCGTTTCCCTTGAGGAAAATCCCCCGGATGATGATCAGGAAGTAACGGAGGGGGTCGGCGTAGGTGAGGTACTGGACGATGGGGGGCATGTTGGCGATGGGGAAGACGAAGCCGGAGAGGAGAATGGCGGGCACAAAGAAGAAGAACATGGTCATCATGGCCTGCTGCTGGGTGTGGGAGATGGTGGAGATGAAGAGGCCGATCCCCAGGGAGCTGAGCAGGTAAATCGTGGTCGCCGCCAGAAGCAGAAGGATGGACCCGCGGATGGGTACTTCGAACCAGAAGACTCCCACCAGAGTGACGATGAGTACGTCGATGTACCCGATGATGGCAAAGGGGATGGTTTTTCCCAGGATGAGCTCGAAGGGCCGGATCGGGGAGACGATCAGCTGTTCCATGGTCCCGATTTCCCGCTCCCTCACGATGGCCATGCAGGTGAGAAGGAGGGTGACGAGCATGATCAGGAAGGCCATGATCCCGGGGACGTAGAAGTTTCGACTCTCCAGGTTGGGATTAAAGAAAGCCCGCGATTCCACATCGATCCCCCCTTGGACGAAGAAAGGTCTTTTCATCTCGTCGGGAATGTTGGGCAGGGAAAAAATCCGCTGGACCAGGACCTGGCGGGAATACTCGGCCACGATCCTCTGGGCGTAGGCCATGACCACCGAGGCGGTATTGGAATCCGTGCCGTCAACGACGACCTGAACCATCGTCCCTTCCCGGGTGCGCATCTGCCGGGCAAAGCCTCCGTTGATCTGGAGAGCGGCGCTGATCCTGCCCTGGTCAATGAGCCGACGGATTTCGAGCGGGCTTTGGGGGCTTTCCGCCACGCGGAAATAGCCCGAAGAAGCAAAACGTTCGATCATATCCCGGCTCTCCGGGGTTTTGTCCAGGTCGTAAACCCCCAGGAAAATGTTCCGGATGTCCGTGTTGGCCGCGTACCCGAAGATCAACAGTTGAACCAGGGGGGGGAGAAAGAGAATCAGGCGCATCCGGGGATTGCGGAAGGCCTGGATGAATTCCTTGATCAGCATGGATTTGAGCCTCTGCCACATCTTCAGTCGATCCTCTTTTGAAAACGCTTGTGCGCCCAGAAGGTCATCGCCCCGGCATAAACCACGAGAAGCGAAGCCTCGATCCACAGAATCTCCAGTCCGATCCCCTTGGAATAAATCCCCTTGAGGATGGTCACCACATACCGACCCGGAACCACATAGGTGATGAACTGGATGAACTTGGGCATGTTGTGGATCGGGTAGATGAAGCCGGAGAGGATGAAGGTCGGGAGATAGGAAAGGATGATGGAGATCTGGCTGGAGAGGAGCTGATTCCGGGTGGCGATGGAAACCAGGACTCCCTGGCAGATGGCCCCCAGGAGAAACAGGCTGGCCAAAGAGAAAAGAAGAAAGCCGCTTCCCCGTAAGGGAACACCGAAAAGGTATCTTCCCATGAGGACCGAGAGGGTGAGGTCGATCAGTCCGATGATAAAATAGGGAATCAATTTACCAAGGATCAACTCTCCTTTGCGGATGGGGGTGGAAATAAGCTGTTCCATGGTCCCCCGTTCCCACTCCCCGGCGATCGTCCCGGAAGTGAGGATGGCGGCAAGGATGGCCATGATGATGGCGATCAATCCCGGGACGATGAAGTTCTTCGACTCCAGGTCCGGGTTGAACCAGATGCGGATGCGGGGCTCGACGGGAGGAGAGATTTTTCCCACTCCCAGGCGGGTCATCTTTTCTCTTATCAGCTCTTGAGAGTACAGAAGGATGATGCCGTTGGCATAACCCAGGGCAATCGTGGCCGTGTTGGCATCCGTCCCGTCCATGAGCACCTGGATGGTGGCATTCCGGCCCATCTCCAGATCCCGGGAGAAGTTGGCGGGAATCACCAGGGCCATGAGAGCCTGCCCGGTGTCCAGCATTTCCTGGAGATGGGCGTAACTCTGGACGGCGGTTTGCAGCTGGAAATACTGGGAGCTGAAAAATCGATCCGCCAGGTCGCGGGACTTGGGGGTGCGGTCCAGGTCATAAACCACGGTGGGAATCCGGTCCACGTCGAGGGTGAGGGCGTAGCCGAATAGCACCAGCAGAAGCACGGGGATGGACAACGCCAGGGCCAGCGAACGCGGGTCGCGGATGATCTGGAGGAATTCTTTGAGGGCGATGGCTTTTAAGCGAACAAATTTCATGATAAACCCTTGGGCGAAAAGGCGAAAAGGCGAAAAGGCGAAAAGGCGAATCCTTGTAGGGGCGACCGGACTTCGGCGAGCTCAGTCGAGCCGCCGGTCGCCCCTACGATTTAATGGCAATTTTCATATTATCTGGATGGTTTTCTTCTTCCAGCCATTTGAACGGGTTGTTTTGGATGTATTCCCGGGTTTCCTGCAAATCAATTTCGTTCCGAATCACGTGTTCATAATAATTCCTTTGCCAGACGGGTTGACCGGGCGTGCCGCGGAGGCGGTTGATTTGTTGGGTGACCGATGATTTTATTCCGCGGATGATCGTGGGAATTGAATTGGCGGTTGGCCTGCCGAATTGTTCAAATTGGAGTGTAGGGGCACGATGCATCGTGCCCCTACGATCGGAGGGAATGGGAATTCCCGTAAGAACTATGATGCCGTGAATGTGGTTCGGCATCACAATAAATGCATCTAGATCGACGCCTCGGCGCATTTGTTTGGTTTTATGCCATTCTTCTTCTACGATCTTTCCATATTCATTCAACGCGACTTTCCCCTTAACGATTTCCCCAAACAAACATTCTCGCCGGTGGGCACAAATGGTCACAAAATACGCCCCGGGTTGGCCGTAATTGTATTCTTTCAACCGAATCGATCTTCGATTTGGTTGGTTGCCGTCGGATCGCTGGAGCATTGAAATATTTTTCCCCTTTTCGCCCTTTCGCCCCTACGCCTTTCCCCCATTTCTATTGATCCATTTTGCGAATCTCTTCCCGGTCTTTTTCTTCCACTAGAGATACGAACACATCCTCCAACGACGGCTCGATTTGCTCGAGGCGTCGGGTGAGAATCCCCTCGGCAGAAAGAAGGGAAGGGAGAGAGGATTCGAGATCGGCCCCCTTTGGGGTGACCACATGAAGGGTGTTGCCGAAGACCGCCACTTCTCGCAGGAGCGATTCGCGAATCGCCCCTACATCTTTTTTAAGGACATCGAGGGAATGGACCAGGTCGTCCGTCTCCAGCTCCCACACCGCTTCCGGCATGTACTCCTTTTTAAGCTCCCCGGGGGTTCCCAGGGCGATGATCTTTCCCCGGTAAATGAGGGCCAGCCGGTCGCAGTACTCGGCCTCATCCATGTAATGGGTGGTAACGAAAATGGTGATCCCCCTTCCGGCCATGTCGTAGATCAGGTTCCAGAAGCGGCGGCGGGAGAGGGGGTCTACCCCCGAGGTGGGTTCATCCAGGAAGAGAATGGAAGGTTCGTGGAGAATGGCGCATCCCAATGCCAGACGCTGTTTCCAGCCTCCCGCCAGGGTATGGGTCGGGCTGGCCCGCCGTTCCTGTAGGCCGGCCATCCGCAGGGTCCATTCTTTACGTTCCCCTTTGATCTCCCGGGGAAGACAATAAATTCCCGAGTAGAATTCGATATTCTCCTCCACGGTCAGATCTTCATAAAGGGAAAATTTTTGGGACATGTAGCCGATATTCTGTTTGATCTTTTCGGGTTCTTTATACAGGTCGAATCCCCCCACGCGCCCTTGGCCTGAGGTGGGCGCGAGGATTCCGCAGAGCATCCGGATGGTGGTGGATTTCCCGGCGCCGTTGGGCCCCAGGAAACCGAAGATCTCCCCCTTTTGGACTTTAAGGGAAACGTGGTCCACGGCGGTGAAACTGCCGAAGTTCTTGACCAGACCTTCGACCTCGACCGCCCAACCCATTTCCTCTTTTGCGATCATCAGCAGTAATCCTCTATTTCACCCCAGAAAACATAATCGGCAGGCAGAAAAGGGGAAATGGCGAAAAGGCGAAAGGGAAAGAAGAAATAAATTCCCCTTTTCGCCCTTTCGCCTCTTCGCCTTCCCCCCCACCCTAACCCTTCTCCTCGGAGGCGGGAGGGGAGGGTGGGGCGGGTACGGTGGCGATGAACACGTCCTCCAGGCTCGGGGGGATTTTTCTTAAAGATAGGACTTCAAACCCGGTCTGCCGGAGCGCCCTTTCCATCTCTTCCCTGGCTCCGTCGCCGTCCTCCAAAAGAACGTGAATCTTGTCCCCGAATATTACCGCGCCTTTCACGCCGGAAAGATCTTTAAGGATCTCCACGGCCTTCATTCGCCGCTCGCAATGGACCTCCCAGAGTTCCCCCTTCATCAAATCCTTAATCTCCTTCGGAGAGCCGATCGAAAGGAGGCGCCCCTGATGCATCAACCCGATCCGGTGGCACCTCTCCGCCTCGTCGAGGTAGGCGGTGGAAACGAATATGGTGACGCCCTCCCGGAGCAGGTCGTAAAGGATCCGCCAGAAATCCCTTCGGGACACAGGGTCCACGCCATTCGTGGGCTCGTCGAGGAAAAGAATCTCCGGGGTGTGAACGAGGGCGCAGGTCAGCCCCAGTTTCTGCTTCATTCCGCCGGAGAGGTCCTGGGCCAGTCGGTCCTTAAACGGGGCCAGGTTGCTGAAGGAGAGGAGCCGTTCGATCCGGGGAATGCGTTCTTTCCTGGGGACGTCGTAGAGATCGGCGTAGAAGCGGATGTTTTCCATGACCGTCAGGTCGCCGTAAAGGGCGAAGCGCTGGGCCAGGTAGCCGATCCGGGCCTTCAGGGGCTCCGCCTCCTTGCTGACCGCATGTCCCAGAACCCGGGCATCGCCGGAGGTGGGCTGCAGGATCCCGCTGAAAAGGCGAATGATCGTGGTCTTGCCGGACCCGTCGGGCCCGACCAGGCCGAAGATCTCGCCCCTTTTCACGGATAAATTGAGACGGTCGACGGCGGTGACCGGGCCGAATTTTCTGGTTAAATTCTCTGCTTGAATGGCTAACATAAAATCATAGGGGAAAAGGGGAAGAGGCCTTTCGCCATTTCCCCTTTTCGCCTCATTTTAATTGGATTTTGGCGTCCGCCGGCATTCCCGGCTTGAGCTCGCGGTGGGGATTTTCCAGGGACACCTTGATGCGGTAGACAAGCTTGACTCTCTCCTTGGCGGTCTGGACGTTCTTGGGGGTGAATTCGGCTTCCGAGGAGATGAAGGTGATCTTTCCCGGGTAAACTTTTCCGGGATAGCTGTCGGTGGTCACGGAGACTCTCTGCCCGAGCTTGACTTTGCCCAGGTCGCCTTCGGTGATAAAGGCTTTCAGCCAGGGTTTGGCCACATTGCCCAGGGTCACGACCGCTCCTCCCGGGACCACAAATTCACCCGGTTCGGTATTCTTCACCAGGACGACCCCGGATAGGGGGGCGCTCAATTTGCTGTACCCGATCTGGGTTTCGATCACTTCGACGGCTGCCGCCGCCTCTTTCACCTGAGTCTGCGCGGTGACCAGCTCTTTCCGCAGGACTTCCACCTGGATCCGGCGGGCTTTCGCCAGTTTCAATGCGGCCTGTGCCTGTTCCCGCTGGGCTCGGGCCGCGGCGATTTCTTCCTGGCGCGGCCCCTCCACGACCAGGGCGTAGTTCTCCTCGGCCTTTTTCTGGCTGGCGGCGGCAACTTCGTAAGCGTTTTTCGTCGAGTCCCATTCCTGGGCGGAGATGAAATTGCTTTGGTAGAGTTTCTCCGCCCGTTCCATGTCGGCTTTTCGTTTCACCGTATCGGCCCGGGCCTGTTCCAGGGTCGCCTTGGCCGCTTGAATCTCCTGGGGCCGGGATCCGGCGAGGAGTTGCTGAAGCTTTGCCTGGGCGGCTTCGGCCGCGGCCTCGGCCTGGGAAATTTCCTGGAGCGTCGCCCGGTCCTGCAGCTCGATATTTTTCCGGAGGGTGGGTATTCTTGACTTTGCCGCTTCCCAAGCGGCCTCGGCCCTGGCTTTTTGGGACAGGAGGTCCCGGTGCTCCAGAGAGGCGATGAGCTGACCTTCCTTGACCTCGTCTCCCTCTTCCACGGCCAGCCGTTCAATCTTGCCGGAGATTTTAAAGGATACATCCACCGTGGTGACTTCGATGTTGCCGGATACGGCAATCTCGGATCTTTCTCTCTGCTGGTTTTGCAAAAAATAATAATAGAGGAGCACTCCTCCGGCGATCAGGATGACAATCAGGGGGATCCATCTGTTCTTTTTCACTTTTAAAATCCTTCTTATCCAAAGGAAACTAGGATGGAGCTTCGGCCTAATGAAATCAATTTCTGAGCGTCCCTGTCAAGCCTTTTTTCCGCCTTATTAAGCTTCACTTTCTAGATTGCTTTTTCTGTCAAAAAAAACGGCCGGGCAATGCTTGATTTCTTGAAAAATTTGGAGTTTGTACCCGGCGGAGAAAAGATGATATCATTCCAAAGGTTGAAAAGGGGGGATGTCTTGCGAGCCTATATAGCCGGCCTTTTCCTCTTGTGCCTGTGGAGCTGCCTGCCTTCCGTGTCCAGGGAGGATCTTTCCCCGAAAGACCTGATATTTTTCGAGCAACGGGAAATCAGAGAGCCCCTGACCGATGACTCAACAAAGGAATCCCTGATCGCTTCCGAAGGAACCGGCGGGAAGTGAACCCGATTTCCCGGCAGGAAAATTCTCCCCGGAGAATGTTTTCCGTAGCTTGGTTCTATTCCGTGAAATTCTTCAGAGCGCATCGGATGAAGTCGAGATCGATCGTAAAATCCGCGATAATTTTCATTTCTGGGAACTGGGACGAGAAAACTCATCCAACTCCGTGCTGCTGACCGGGTACTATGAGCCGATCCTGGAAGGGAGCTTGGAACCCGGGGGGGAATACCGGTATCCCCTCTATCGGCGGCCCGATGACCTCGTGGATTTTCCGGCTGACGAATTTTCTGCCCGGCGCACGGCCCGGATGGAAGGGGGGCGGGAGGTTCCCTACTATTCCCGCCGGGAGATTGATACGGAAGGTGTGCTTCAGGGAAAAAATCTGGAACTCCTCTGGCTTAAGGACCCCTGGGAGCGCTTCGTTCTCCACATCCAGGGTTCGGGGCTGAT
>Ga0111180_1189_pt1 | contig 14598 bp, 12 predicted proteins | sample DeeMarSWOR324_28_FD_80237 | JGI IMG/M metagenome (GOLD analysis project Ga0111180, IMG submission 80237) | Deltaproteobacteria bacterium SM23_61
TTCTCTTTCACCTCCAGGATGGCCCGGGCGAGCCCTTCGGCGTTTTCCCGGGAGCCCCGCAGAATATGCATGGCCAGCCGGGAAGCGGTCTTCTCCCCCACTCCGGGAAGCCTGGAGAGTTCCTGAATCAGACGGTTGATCGGCTGGGCATGCTGGACGGTCATGGTCGGCTCACATCAAACCCGGGATATTGATTCCCCCGGTGAGTTTCTTCATCTCTTCGGACACCATTTCCTGCGCCTTTTTCAGGGCCGCGTTGACCGCGGCCACGATCAGGTCCTGGAGCATCTCCACGTCTTCCGGGTTGACCACTTCCTTTTCAATCTTGATGGACAGGAGTTCCTGGCGGCCGTTGGCCACGGCGGTCACCATCCCTCCGCCCGCTGAAGCCTCTGCGGTTCTGGCCGCCATCTCCTCCTGCACCTTGAGCATCTTGGAATGGAGCTGCTGAGCCTGCCGCATGATGTTTCCGAGTCCCTTGGTCATGGCCGTCTCCTCATCGATTTTTAATCTCCACCACCCGTCCCCCGAAGACATGAATCGCATCCCGGACCAGGGGATGGTTCAAAGCCTCCTCTTCCTTCTCCCGCTTTGAGTTTTTCTTCTCCCCCGGGCTTTCCGGAACCGGTCCCCGGGGCAGGGCTTCCGCGCTTACCCCGGTTACTTTGACTTTCAGGTTCCGCTTGAAAAACTCCCGGGACAGATTCTCCAGAAAATTCAGGTTGTCCGTCTCCTGCATTCGTTCCAGGTAAAAGGACTTTCTCGGGTACCCGACCTCCAGCCGGCTTTCTTCCAAAATCAGGGGCTGGCCGTGTTCCAGAAGGGAAGCAAAAGGGGGTTTTTTCTTCTTGGCGAAACTGATGAACTCTCTCCAGCTTTCCTGACTTCGCCCGGAAAGCCCCGCGGCGGTCTCTCCGCCTGGCTCCTCCAGGGTACCGGCCGCTTCCGGAACCTCTTCGGCTTTTTCTTCCTCTTCTTCCAGTTCGTCCGGAACAGCCGCCCGTTCGACGGTTGGAGGAGCGGCGGGCAGGGAGGGAGCCGGGGCGGCAATTTTCCCTCCGGCCAGGAGCCGTTCTTCCATGACCCGCAATTTTTCCAGGACTTCTTCCACCGAGAGAACCGGTTTCCTCCGGGCCAAACGGGTCAGGGTCATCTCCAGGATGAGCCGGGGAAAGGCGGACCGGGCCGTTTCTTCATGGGCTGCCAGGAGGGCCCGGAAAAGGCTGTGGACCTCCTCCCGGGAAAATTTCTCCGCCTGGACGGCGAGATCCCGGATTTCTTCCTCGGGCAGGTCAATGAGACCCGAAGCTTCCTGCGGTCCCCGGGGAAGGAGCTTCAGCACCAGAAGGTCCCGCAGGAGCTGGGCGACCTCCCCGCAGAACTCCTTGAGGTCGTATCCGAAGGTATACACCTCCTCCACGATCCGCAGAAGGCGCTCCCCTTCCCCTTCGGCCAGGGATTGAATCGTTTCATGGAGAATTTTGCGGTCGATGATCCCCAGGGCCTCGATGACCTCTTCTTCGGAGACCTTCGGCCCGCTGAAGGAAAGAACCTGATCCAGGAGGCTCTGGGCATCGCGCATGGACCCCTGGGCCTGCCGGGCGATCAGGTGGAGGCCGGGGTCTCCGATCTCCATGCCCTCCCGGGCGGCTATCTTCTTCAATTGCTCGAGGATCGAGGCGGAGGGGATCCGCTTGAAGTCGTACCTCTGGCAGCGGGAGAGGATGGTGAGGGGAATCTTGTGCGGTTCCGTGGTGGCAAAGACGAAGATCACATGGGGGGGCGGTTCTTCCAGCGTCTTCAGGAGGGCGTTGAAAGCCTCGGGGGTCAGCATGTGAACTTCGTCGATGATGTAGATTTTGTATTTGTTCTTGGAAGGAAGATACTTCACATTCTCTCTGAGTTCGCGGATCTCGTTGATCCCCCGGTTGGAGGCCCCGTCGATCTCCAGCACATCCACCGAGATCCCGTCCCGGATCTCCTGGCAGAAGCCGCAGCGATCGCAGGGATGGGGCGTCGGGCCTTCCTGGCAGTTCAGCGCTTTGGCCAGGATGCGGGCCACCGAGGTCTTTCCCACCCCTCGCGGTCCGGCGAAGAGGTAGGCGTGGGCCACGCGCTTCGTGGCGATGGCATTCTGCAGGGCCTGGGTGATGGGATTCTGCCCGACTACATCTGCAAAGGTCTGGGGGCGCCACTTCCGCGCCAGCACTAAATAGGACATCTTGCCTTCCAGGCAGAGCGCAAAGCGCATAGCGCACAGCGAAATCCTATCCCTATGACCCTTTGCGCTATGCTCTATGCGCTCTGCTGTTTATGTATGATTCTTTGCTCTTTGCTCTATGCCCTGCGCTCTATGCTGTTTATGTATGATTTTTTGCTCTATGCTCTATGCTCTATGCTCTATGCTTTTTATGGGGGGGGTGATAGCCAGGCTCCCCTGCGGCACACGAAAGAAGTTACGACCGCTGCTTCCTTCCGGACCTGACGGGGTTAGTAACATTTCGTTGCGCAGGACCCGGCTATCATAATTATTTTTTGGACACGGATAAACACGGATTTTATATTCGCAAAAGACTTAAAAGCATAATGGGACACAGATGAACACAGATAAACACAGATTATATTGACCAAAGAATCAAAGAAAAAAGACCGCATGGGACACGGATAAAAACATAAAAGCTATTGACCTATAAATCAAAATAAAAAGACAAAAACCGAAATTTCTAAATAATCATTTGATTTCAAATTCATACCCCTCGGATTTGTCTTTAAGATCCGTGTAAATCCGTGTTCATCCGTGTCCAAATCAAGCTTTTATGGCGGAGAGAGAGGGATTCGAACCCTCGGTTCCGCTTTTGGCAGAACACACGATTTCCAGTCGTGCCCCATCGGCCAGCTCGGGCATCTCTCCGCGTAATAAGGCATAGAGCATGGAGCAGAGAGCATAGAGTAAAAGCAACACAACCAACTAAAGCAAGGAGCATAGCATCAACGCGATTTTTTTGAACCCCATGCTCTATGCTCCATGCTCTTTGCTCAATTGGCGGAGAGGGTGGGATTCGAACCCACGTGAGAGCTTTTGGCCCCCAAGTCGATTTCGAGTCGACCCCGTTACGACCACTTCGGTACCTCTCCGTTCAAAACAACATTTCACCACAGAGGTCACAGAGAACACAGAGAGAACAAAATATAAATAGAATTCTTTTTGAAGGCCACTTCATCCGTCATTCCGGCGAAAGCCGGAATCCAGTAATTCCAAGATGTTCTGGGCCCCGGCTTTCGCCGGGGCGACAATAAACAGACCTTCTAGCAGATTATGAAGCGTTGCAGGAGCTCGCGGCATTCTTCCCGGAGAACTCCCGAACTCACCTCCACCCGGTGGTTGAGCCGGGGGTCTTCCAGCAGCGAATAAAGGGAGGAAACGGCGCCCCCCTTGGGATCTTCCACCCCGAATACCAGGCGGCCCACCCTGGCCTGAAGAATAGCCCCCGTGCACATGAGGCACGGTTCGAGGGTCACATACAAGGTGCTCCCGGGGAGTCGATAATTTTTGACCCGCGCCGCCCCTTCACGAAGGGCCAGAATCTCTGCGTGCGCCGAAGGATCGGCCAGGCCAATGGGACGGTTTCGACCGCGCCCGACAACTTCCCCTCCCAGGACCAAAACCGCCCCGATGGGTACTTCCCCTTCTTTTCCGGCCATCCCGGCCTCTTCAAGGGCAATCCGCATGAATCGCGCGTCTTCGCTGTCCAAGGGCCGAAGATCGATGGCCGGCTCTCCCTATTCCTTCCCGGCGGGAAAATGACCTGGTCTTCATCCGGAAACCCCCTCTCCCCTTGCGGGAGGGGGTTGGGGTGAGGGGGATGAGAATAGAAAGTCCTCCCACCCAGATCCCTAATCTCCCCCACCCTCACCCTCCCCCGTCAAGGGGGAGGGAAAAAATCAGGTTTCAAGATAGAAACTACCTGGCGAAAGGGAACCGTCTGGGTAACGAATCCTTTTGAAAAAATTCACTTTCTTTATATCATGTTCCCACCTTTTGTCAAGGCCGCAACGATTTCGGATTGTGGATTTCGGATTGCGGATTTCGGAATTTATTCAGGTTTTTCTTTCAATCCGCAATCCACAATCGCCAATCCGCAATTCATCAAACCCCTTGCCCTAACACCCTTTTTTTGTTAGCTTAACGGGTAATGAACAGGCCAAAAAAAATTCCCGCGATCGCCCTGATCGCCGACGACCTCACAGGGTCCCTGGACACGGGGCTCCAATTCCGGAAAAAAGGGCTGATTACCATCGTTCCCGTGAAATGGAACCAGCCCCTGCCTAAAGCCCAGGCCCTGGTCCTGAACACGAACAGTCGAAATCTTCCGGGAGACGTTGCTTACCGCAGGGTTTATCGAATCTGCCGCCGCCTAAGAACCGGGAGAATTTATAAAAAAATCGACTCCACCATGCGGGGCAACGTGGGTAAAGAGGCCCTGGCGATCCTGAGCGCCCGGAAAATCCCCCAAGCGGTCGTGGTGCCCACCGTGCCGGTGATGGGCCGGGCGGTGGAGGGGGGGATTCTACGGGTTCACGGGACCCCGCTGCTGAAGACCGCCTATGCCCGGGATCCCTTTCACCCTCTCTGGACATCCAGGGTTTCCAGTTTACTGGAGAAAGAAACTCGGGAACGGGTGGGCTTCATCGGAATTAAAGAAGTGAGGAGGGGAGCTTCCCTTCTGGCGCAAAAGATCCAGGAGACTCCGGCCCGCCTCCTGTCGCTGGATGCAGTCCTGCAATCCGATTTGAAGATCATCGCCCAGGCCTGCAACCTTCTCTCCGGCCAGGTTCTCCCCTGCGGCTCAGTAGGCCTCGCCGATGAGCTGAAGCTTGCTTTCCGCCGGGAAAACAGGAAGCTGAAGAAAAAGGGCCCCCGGCGACCCCTCCTGATCATCTCCGCCAGCCGCAACCCTACGACCGCCAACCAGATCGAGATGGCCAGGACTCATTCCCGCTTTCCCCTGGTAGAACCGGACCTGGACCGTTTAACGAATCCGCGGACTTCAGGATCAGAGGCCAAAGCAGCCGCTCAAAAACTCGCCGGGGTTCTGGCGAAAGGGGACGGCGCGATTCTCACCACTACGTTTCAGAAGCATTTGCCCGGGAAAGAAACGATGATCCCCAGGATCCTGGGAAAGGCGGCGGTCCACCTCCTGGAAAAGGTCCGGCTGGGGGGACTCGTTCTCACCGGAGGCGACCTGGCCATGGGGGTTTGCGAACGGCTCTCCTCTTCGGCCCTGCTTATTGAAGAAGAAGTTTTGCCGGGAATTCCCTGCAGCACTTTAACGGACGGGCCCTTCAAGGGACTCCGGATGGTGACCAAAGCGGGGGGGTTCGGCGAAAAGGACGCCCTCTGGCGGATCATCCGGTATTTGCGAGGAAATCATGAGAAAGAAAGTTAAAGTTCCCATCGCCATTACCATGGGCGACGCCGCCGGGATCGGTCCGGAAATCATCGTAAAGGCCCTGGAACGGAAGGACCTGCGCCGGAAGGCCCTTCCCATTGTCGTCGGCGATGCCGGAACCATGGAGCAGGCTCTTTCCATAGCCAAAAGCAATTTGAAAATTCAACCTGTCACGGAGGTCGAGCAGGCGAAAGATGACCCGGCACTGATCCCTGTTCTGGATCTGAAGAATATCGACCTCCCCAGGCTGAAACACGGCAGGGTGGACCCCATGCCCGGAAAGGCAGCCGTGGAGTACATTCAGAAAGCCGTGGCCCTGGCCATGGAGGGGCGCGTGGGAGCCGTCGTGACCGCACCCATCCACAAAGAGGCCATCAATAAAGCGGGCTTCCACTATGCCGGCCATACCGAGCTCCTCTCCCATCTTACCGGTACCAAAGAATATTGCATGCTCCTGGCCCACGGGGATTTCCGCGTCTCTCACGTGACGACCCACGCCTCCATGAGAAACTGCTGCGACCGGATCAAGAAAGAAAGGGTCTTCACGGTCATCCGCCTGACCCATGAATTCTTACGACAGCTGGGGATCGAAAACCCCCGGATCGGGGTCGCCGGGCTGAACCCCCATTCCGGGGAAGACGGCCTGTTTGGGGATGAAGAAAAGAAAGAGATCATTCCAGCCATCGAAGAAGCCCGGGGAAAGGGATGGAATGTGGAAGGGCCCGTACCCCCGGATACAGTCTTCACCAAGATGAAGGGGAAACAGTACGACGCCGTGGTGGCCATGTACCACGACCAGGGACACATTGCCGTGAAGCTCGTGGGATTCTCCATGAAGCCCGGCGGCAAGGAGTGGGACAAGATGAGCGGGATCAACATGACCCTGGGCCTGCCCATCATCCGCACTTCTGTGGATCACGGCGTCGCTTTCGGGAAAGCCGGAGAAGGCCGGGCCAACCCCCAGTCCATGGTGGATGCCATCAAGCTGGCGATCCAGCTGGCCAGACAGAAAAAATAGGGTGAAGGGAGCGGGGGGCAGGGTGCAAGGGAAAAAGCAAAAGGTTATCTCCTGGCACCCCGCTTTTTGCCCCCTGCCATCTGCACCTCGCACCCTAATTAATTCTTGTCTTATTTATCAAGGCATGCTTAAATAGGCCGGTTCAAAAAAGGGGGCATCTTGGCTCACCCTGGATCTCAGTAGGGATTTTTTCTCCCCATAATTTCCCCCCTGTGAATTTCGGTAAAAGAGACCGGTCTGTGGATGGAGTCACACTATTGGGGTTCTCTCCACTATGTCGCCGGTATGACCGGCGCGTTAAAGGAGTGAGGATATGGCCAAAGTATTAATGGAAAAGCTGAACAAGCACTTCGGGGAGGTCAAGGCGGTGCGGGATTTCGACCTGGAGATCCCGGACAAGGAGTTCGTCGTCCTGGTCGGTCCCAGCGGCTGCGGGAAGACGACTACCCTTCGCATGGTGGCGGGCCTGGAGGACATCACCTCCGGGGATATCCTGATCGACGACAAAGTGGTCAACAACCTTCCCCCCAAAGACCGGGACATTGCCATGGTCTTCCAGAACTATGCCCTCTATCCCCACATGACGGTTTACCAGAACATGGCCTTCGGTTTGACCCTGCGCAAATTTCCCAAGGACGAGATCGACCAGCGGGTGAAAGAAGCGGCCGAGATCCTGAACATCAGGGAGCTTCTGGGCCGCAAGCCCAAGGCCCTCTCCGGCGGGCAGCGCCAGCGGGTCGCCGTGGGGCGGGCCATCGTGCGCAAGCCCAAGGTCTTCCTCTTCGACGAGCCCCTTTCCAACCTGGACGCCAAGCTGCGCGTGCAGATGCGGGTGGAGCTGAAGAAGCTCCATGAGCGGCTGCAGACCACGATCATCTACGTCACCCACGACCAGGTGGAAGCCATGACCATGGGCGACCGCATCGTGGTCATGAGGGACGGGTTGAAACAGCAGGTAGGTCCCCCCCTGGAGCTTTACTTTCATCCGGCCAACAAATTCGTCGCCGGCTTCATCGGCAGCCCGGCCATGAACTTCATCGAAGGCGAACTGCTCTCCGAGGGCGGCGCGCTGTATTTCCAGGGACCCGGAATGAAACTGAAGATTCCCGCGGACAAGGCGGGCAAGCTGAAGGATTACCCGGAGAAGCGGGTGATCTTCGGGGTCCGCCCCGAGGATTTGCCGGAGGCGGCTTGTGCGGTACCCGGGGAGACCTTTGACGTGACCGTGGAAGTGATGGAGCCCCTGGGGAGTGAGGTTTATCTGGACGTGAAGGCCGCCGAGCAGTCACTCATCGCCCGGGCCGAGCCCCACACTCAGGCCAAACCTCATGCCCGGCTTTGCCTGAAGCCCAGCATGGAAAACATCCACCTTTTCGACAGCCGGGACGAAAAAACACTCGTATAAAAGCCAAGAGCAGAGGGCATAGAGCATAGAGAATAACCTAAAAACTCTTAGCTCTCTGCTCTTCGCTCTTTGCTCCTTTTACCCTCCCGCCAGGATCGGCAGAAACAGAATCCGGTCCCCGTCTTTCAGCTTCGTATCCATGCCCCCGGGAAGATCGACGTGGTTGTTGAGGACCAGGCTGACTTCACTGGAGAGGGTTTGGGTTCCGGGGTCGAAGAGGTTCTCGGAGAAGTGATCGAACCTTCCGGACAGGCGGGTCAGGAGACGGCGCAGGGACTCTCCGTCCTCCAGCGGTTCTTCCAGGATGACTGGCCCGGGCTGATCAAAGCCCAGGCGGTCGGCCATCCAAAACTCTAATCTTACCTTCGAAGCAGACAAAGTAAATCGCTCCAGGTTTTTTCTTTTTTGACTACCCTCAAATTAAATCCGAAATACGAAGCACGAATCCCGCGAGATGCGGGACGAAACAATACCCAAAAACAAAATACCCTATGACCCGAATAAAAAAACGAAACCAGATATCTCTCGCAGAGACCGCAGGGTCCGCAGAGAAGAAAGAAACATAAATGAATTGCCAGATCCTTCTTGTTATTCCATTTTGATCGATCTTGGCTTTCTCTGCGACTCTGCGGGCTCGAGCGAAGCCCTGAACCTAATATGGTTCAGGGCGAAGCGGGCGAGAGAAAAGTCTTTTTTAGAATTTCTCGATGAGCTCCTCGAGGCCGAGAGATTTCAGGGTTTGAGGAAGAGGCCTTCCGGTCTCCGGATCCCAGCCCATGAGCTCCCGGTAGATTCGCACCATGAAATCGAAGTGGGGTTGTATGGCTCGCCCCTTGACCGGCCCATCCTTGGGGGTCTCGCTGTAGCGGAAAGAGGGCCTCTCGTTCTTCGGGTCCAGCCCGTGGCGCAGGTTGAAGACCCGCAGCAGGTTCACGACCCGCCGACCGATGTGGGTGGCGCCCTTCAGGTCCAGGTCCCACCCGGTCACCGCGTTTACGCACTGGACGGTAAGCTCCCGGTTCGGGCAGGTGAATGCGCAGATCCCCAGACAGTCCACAAAAGGCAGCCAGCCGTTCTCCTTGGCATTGATGGCCGCCACCTCCCAGGGAGAAAATTTATCGAAGACCGGGGGATAACCACTCCGCTCCGGGAAGACCCCTCCCCGGGTGGCTTCGATGGTGCTGTTACCGGACGTGCAGGTGTCCAGCATCTCGCACCAGCGCCCGCGGTGGTCGTGGCCCCGGGGGGCGGCTCCGGTATGGGTATAGATGGCCCATTTGGCTGCCTCTCCCCCGGTTTTCTCGGAGGCTCTCTTGACCCCCTCGGCCAGGAGGCTTCCGATGCCCTGGCGGTGGGCGATCTGTTTCAGGAGCTCCTTGGCCGCCCCCACGTTGCCCCATTTCAGGTCCAGCCCGCCCAGGTCCTTCTGGGTGAACACCCCTTTCTCGTAGCATTCCATGGCCCAGCCCACGGTCCAGCCAGCTTCGTTCAGGTCCATGCCCACCTGGTCGTTGAACCAATTCAGCATCACCGTGGCGCCGGGGTCTGCGTTGCCGATCACCGACCCCCAGGCGGCCAGCCCCTCGTATTCCGGCTCTTCTCCCTTGAACCCCTTGTAAGGCCCTTCCGTGACTTCACAGAGCTTGCAGTGCCTCAGCTGGCAGGCCCAGCAGGGGTTGTCTTTCATCTTGAAATGGGTGCGGATGTACTGGCCGTCCAGTTTCTCGTGTTCGGGAAAGATTCCAGTAGTGTAATTTTTGATCGGGAGCCAGCCTCCCAGGGCAGCCGCGGAGAATCCCCCCCCCGTTCCCCATTCGTAAATCCTCTTGGATCCTTTAGTCTTGGCGTCCTCGTGCAATTCCCGGGTTAAGCGTTCCACCGCCGCCTTGTCCTTCACCGCAAACCCGGCTTTTCCCCGGGCGACGACAATGGCCTTCAGCTTTTTGGACCCCATGACCGCGCCCATGCCGTTGTGGGCCACCACATGGCCTCCATCCCCCGAAATCATGGCGAAGCGGACCAGGTTCTCACCGGCCGGGCCGATACCGTAGACGCTTCCCCGGAATCCCAGGTTCAATTCCTTCCGCAGGATCTCTTCCGTTTCAAAGGTTCCTTTGCCCTGCAGATGGCGGGCATCCCGGATTTCGGCGGTTCCGTCATGGATGAAAAGGTACACCAGCGATCCCGTCGAAACCGGCCAGTTTCAGGTAAGCCCCGAAGACGCCGTTGGCCTGGGAGCATCCCGTCAGGTTGGTCATGGGACCCTTGGTGATCACCGAGAAAGTCCCGGTCCCGGAGATCCGGGTGGCCCCCAGAGGGCCCGAAAATATGAACATACGATTCTTCGGGTCGTTCCACTCCACCCCCGGGGGAACCTCTTCATAGAGAAGTCTGGCTCCAATGCCGGTTCCGCCCACATATTTCTCAATCAGGTCGTCCCGGAGGGGTTCTGCCTTGACCTGCCCCCCGCTTAAGTCGACCCGGAGTACCATTTTCAAGTAGCCGCCTGCTGGTCTCATTCCTAAAATCCTCCCTTTGCGTGGATAAACCTCTCTTGGAATTTGTTTAACCTTAATATCTTATCCCAAAAATCGGGGAAAAGTCTAACGATTTGAAGGAAAGTCCAGCCGGTCGGAATTTTTTGAGGGACACATGTTTGCTTCCACCTGCAAATTCTCTTTTACCCTTGACAGTCTCCCCTCTTCATTATATACGGATTTTTGCAGGAAAGAGGGGTCTGAACCACGAATCCTTTTCATGAAATTTTGTAACCCCAGCGAAAGATAGAGGAGAAAAATTATTTTGGGCTCCCTTCCTAAATCACGTCCCAGAGTCGCTTTGATCATGGGGGATGCCACGGGCATCGGGCCCGAGATCGTGGCCAAGTCCCTGAGCACCGAAGAGACCCGCCGGCTCTGCATTCCGGCGGTCATCGGCGATTGCCGGGTGATGGCCGGGGCCATCGAGCTTACCAAAGTCTCCCTGAAGATCGTCGCCCTGAAAAGTTGGGAAGAGGTGTGTGGAGAGGCGGGCCTGGTGGAAATGTTCGACCTGGCCAACCTCGACCCGAAAGATTACCGAATGGGGGAGGTCAATGCCAAAGCGGGAAAGGCCTGCCTTCAGTACCTGGATTTTGCCGTATCCCAGGCCATGGAAGGCGAAGCCGATGCTGTCGTTTTTGCCCCCCTGAACAAGCTGGCCATGAGCCTGGGAGGCTCCGACTTCAAAGATGAGCAAGGCTATTTTGCCAGGCATACCCGGGCGGAGCTTTACGGAGAGATCAACGCCCTGGATCCCCTCTTTACTTCCCGGGTCACGTCGCATATCGGGTTCCGGGACATTGTCAACCGTCTTACCCCGGAAAGGATCGGAAAGGCGATTCAGCTCCTTCACCAAACCATGACCCGGGCCGGCGTCCCCGGCCCCAGAATCGGCATTGCCGCCCTCAACCCCCACGGCGGCGAGAAAGGTCTCTTCGGTCCGGAAGAAGAAACGATCATCAAGCCCGCGGTGGAAAAGGCCCGGGCCGAGGGAATGGACGTGGCCGGCCCCTACCCAGCGGATACGATCTTTGTCCGCGCCCGCCGGGGGGAGTTTTCCGGCATCGTAACCATGTACCATGACCAGGGGCAGATCGCCACCAAGCTGCTGGGATTCGATCGCGGCGTGACCATCGCCGCGGGCCATCCCATCGTGATCACCACCCCGGCTCACGGGACCGCCCACGATATCGCCGGGAAAGGAATCGCGGATAGCGGAGCATTCCAGGCCGCCCTGCGGATGGCCGTGCGCATGGCCCAGCATTCCAAGAAGAGATGACGGTGATTTTGGTTGCTTTCTTCCAGATTTATCCTTGTTCTGTTTTGATCCGTGTTCATCCGCGTCCCGATAAAAGCGGTGAAAGGTGAGGGATAAGGGGTAAGAAGAAAACGACATTGCCGTTTTATGCTTTTTTATCTATTTCTGTTTCTGTGAATCTGTGTTTATCTGTGTTCATCTGTGTCCCATTTGAGTTATTTGTCTTTGGCCAAATCTTATCCGTGTGTATCCGTGTTCATCCGTGTCCCATTAGCCTTTTTCAGTAGGGGGATTCATGAAAGTGATCGCCGTTCATCTGGACCGCTGCACCGGATGCAAGACCTGTGAACTCTACTGCGCGGCCGAGAGGGGAAGCGATGGGAAAACCCTCTTAAAGGCCGTTCAGGAGTCCCCCACTCCCAGGCCTCGCGTGCGCGTGGAAGGAAGCAATCGGCAGCCCATCGCCCTCCAGTGCCGCCACTGCCTCAACGCCCCTTGTATCGACGCCTGCCTGACCGGAGCCTTGATCCGGGAGGCCGAGTCCAACCTGGTGATTGTCCAGGAGGACCGCTGCATCGCCTGCTGGACCTGCACCCTGTTCTGTCCTTACGGGGTGATCTACCCCTGGCCGGAGCGGAAAATCGCCCTGAAATGCGACCGGTGCGCCTTCATGGACAACCCGGTTTGCGTGGAGGTCTGCCCCTGTAAGGCGCTGGAACTGGTGGAGGTGGAGGAGTTCGATAAAGTATTCGAGCACCGGCGAAAGGAAGTGAGCCAGGAAATAGCCCAGAAGAAAGCCAGCGGAATGATTTTGCTCGATCTCAAATGAGGGCGCAGGGGGCAGGGTGTGGGGTGTAGGGGGTAGGGTGTAGGGGGTAGGGTGTAGGGTATTGGGTATAGATTGGAAAGAAACAAGTTAGCCCGCCTAGCTTGAAACTTTGGAAAGGGCAGCCAAGACTTCAAAAACATATAAGATTGGAAAATACTCTATGGAATCGATTCAGATAAAGACGGTTGACCCGGTCAGTCAGGAGCTTTTGAAATCCGCCTACCAGAGGGGGCTTAAGCTGAGCTGGGACCGCTTTGAAAGGCTCCAGCCCCAGGATGGCTTCCTGCGGACCGGCCTGAGCTGCCCTTACGGCTGTCTCCAGGGCCCCTGCCGTATCGATCCCTTCGGACGGGGAGCGGAACGGGGACTCTGCGGGCTGGACCGCGATGGGATGGTCGCCGCGCTGCTGCTTCGCCTGGCTCTCAGCGGAGCCCTGGAAGCCATGCCAGAAGACAAGCCGATTTCCGAACCCTCCTGGGCATCCTCCCTTAAGGCCGCCTTTTCTCAGGCCTTTAAGAATCTCGGAGGAGACCGCGTCTCCTCCGGAGAGATCCAAAGCGCCGCCGACCTTTTAAATCGCCCCATGGAATCTGCGGGAAACATGATCACCCAGGCGCTGCGGCTGGCCCTGCTGACCATCGGCTGGCTCTCCAAGGGCCCGGCATTCCGGGGGCAGAGAAAAACCCTTCCCCTCAGGGTCGGGTATGGCCTTCTGGCCGAAAAGGAAGTCAACATCGCTATCTGCGGACGGCCTTCATTTGAATTCCTGAAAGCGCTCCTGTCCGAAGTCCAAAAAAACTTTTCCGGCAGCGGACAGGTTCTTTCCCTGGGCGAATTCATTTCCCTGGGAGGGAGCTACCTGCCCGTCGTCTGCACCTCCGGAGAATCCGAGTTGGTCCTGAGCTCGGGGAAAATCAACCTCCTGGTTGCCGGATTGGGGACTGACCCATCCCTCATCGAACTCTGCCACACCCTGAACATCCCCGCAGCTTCCTCCATGGACCCCAAATCTATCCGGGACTTGCTGCCAAAAGCCAAGGAGAAGAAGAACCTTACTATTCAAATCGGCTTCAGCCCCCCATCCTCTCTGGTGGAAGAAGCCGAGGTTGCCGTCGCCTCTTCAGTTCTGGAAGCGTATTTCAAAAAAGCCTCGGCTAAGAAATTGATTTTCCTCGGCGGAGCCGATCATCCTTACCACCCCCTGGGTTGGATTCCGACGGAAATAGCACCCGTCCTCCAGGGCAAGGGTTTTGCAGTCACTGGCTGGGGCGACTGCGGGTTGTGGAAGGTCAAAAAGGGCCTCGCCTCCCCCAAGAAAAAACGTCCCGTTCAAGTCCTGGACGGCCGGCAATGGCCGGTTCTGGCCTTGAAGGCCCTAGCCGTATCCGGAAGGCTGAAGGACGTCAAGGGGATCTGTTACACGGGGGTTAAAAGCTGTCAGGACCTGGCTACGGCACTGGGATTGGCCAGCCTGGGCCTCAGGGTCGGCATGGCTGTCCCCCTCCCCCTGTGGGGAAGCGAGAAGGTGCGGAATCTCCTCCACGATAAGCTGGCCGCCATGGGGGGAAGTTTGACCCACTTCGATCACCCCGCCCGGGCGGAGGAGATTCTGGATTGGTTTTTAAAATGAAAAAAAATTAACCGCAGAGGTCGCGGAGCACGCAGAGGATCAAGAAAAGGAATAAATGGAAGAATGGAATATTGGAATGATGGGCAAGAAATAGAATGCTTAAACCCATTATTCCAGTATTCCAATGTCCAATCGTTTTTAGATCCCAGCATTCCAATTTGGGTACTCTGCGCTCTCCGCTTCCTCTTCGTTCATCTTCTGGTCTAGAATCCTGGAGGCTCGAAAGGTAAAGAGGAGTCTCGATCCATAAAATGATTTGTGTATTTTTGTCTTTACCCAGAAAAAGCTCCGCGGTCTCCGCGTGCTCTGCGGTTGATATTTTTTCTTTCTCCTCGGAGGGCGCAGAGACTTTTATAATTTCCTAAGCAAAAATAAACCTTAATTTCGAATTATACCAAGGTATGGATATCGTGATCATTGGCGGCGGGCCCGCTGGCATTCATGCAGCTCTTCAGAGCCGGCAGAGCT
>Ga0111180_1065_pt1 | contig 14490 bp, 12 predicted proteins | sample DeeMarSWOR324_28_FD_80237 | JGI IMG/M metagenome (GOLD analysis project Ga0111180, IMG submission 80237) | Deltaproteobacteria bacterium SM23_61
GAGGAAAGGCGGTGGGCCACCTGATCCGGAACAAGCTTCTGATTCTGCGGTCCACGGCGCTGGGCTTTGTCATCGGGGCCATTCCCGGGGTGGGCGGAACGGTGGCCAATTACCTGGCTTACGGGCAGGCCGTCCAGATGGCCAAAGACCCGGAAAATTTCGGCAAGGGGGACGTGCGGGGAGTCATCGGGCCGGAGACGGCCAACAACGCCAAGGATGTGGGCCAACTGGTCCCCACCCTGGCCCTGGGAATTCCGGGAAGCGGGACCATGGCCGTCTTCCTGGGCGCCATGACCCTGCACGGCGTGGTGCCGGGTCCGTTCGTGATGCGGGACCACATGGATGTGGTCTTCATGATTTCCCTGACCCTGGCCATCGCTTTCATGCTCTCCTGCCTGGCGGTAGTTATCACCGTGAGGCTCAAGGGATCTCCGATCCTCCTGATTCTGCCCCTGATCCTCGGGGATATCGTGGAACACAACTTCATCCTGACCCAGGAAATTTCCTTGGGGAAAACCTCCTATTTTTTCTCGCCCATATCCATCTTTTTAATCATCTTGACTTTTCTCAGCGTCATCTTTCCGATCCTGCGGGGAAGACAGAGAGGGGAAAACACCTAAAGGAGAAAAAAAGAATGAAAGGACTCCGCCGGAATATGGCCGACAACCAGCTGGGGCTTGCTTTCTGTCTTTTCCTGGTGGTTTTCATGGCTGTTTTGTACCCGGAACTTCCCAAGCTTCGTTTTGTGGCCGCTGCCGTGCCCTTTCTCTTCATGACCCTGACCTGTATCTTCGCCATCGTCAAAATCCTTTTGCTTCTGACCCAATCTCCGACCCTGAAGAGACTGGACGAGGTGCGATTCATCAGGATGGAGCTGCCCGTAACCAAGGAAAAGCGGTCCGGGGAGGCGGAAAACCCCCTGCGGGTCTTCGGTTTTATCCTGTCCACTTTTCTTCTTCTGGGAATGGTCTATGTCTTCGGTTTCCTGCTATCGGCTTTTCTGTTTGGTTTTGTCTTTACCTACCTGCCCACACGAAAGACCGTGACCGCAATCATCGTGGCCGTTCTCCTGACGGTTGTCTCCCACATTTTTTCTTCCATCCTTCCGGGGAAGCTCTGGCAGGGAATCTTATTCATGGGGTAGAATCGTAAACCAGGGATGGTTGGCCCGCGAGGGGTTCTCGGCACCGGCCGGTGGGTTACCCGCAAGAGTCATCCTCAAGGATAAGACCCTGAGGGAAGAGGGGGAAAGGATGATCCGCAAAGAGATCGCTCCGAAGAAGAAAGGTTCCGCATGATGGATGCCGCTTATGAAGTTGCCCGCAACGCCGAACAGATGCGCTTCGAGGCCATCCCTCCCGAAGCCTTGGTGGCGACCAAACGTTTCATCCTGGATACCTTGGGGACAACGCTGGCCGGGTCCACCGCCCCGGGGGTTCCCCCGGTCATCGACCTTTTCAGCCAATGGGGGGGAAAGCAGGAGGCCACCGTCCTGGTTTACGGGGCAAAAATTCCGGCTCCCCAGGCCGCCCTGGTCAACAGCCTTATGGCCCATGCCCGGGATTTCGACGATACCCATGACGGTGCGGTGGTCCACGCCCATTCCGTCGTGCTGCCCGCGGCCCTCGCCTGCGCGGAAGCCCTGGGTAACGTCTCGGGAAAAAAATTGATCACCGCGGTGGCCCTGGGGGTGGATTTAACCTGCCGCCTGGGGCTGGCGGTGAGCCGAGGCTCCGATTTTTCTCTCCATCCGCCGGGTTTCGTCCGCACCTCGGCTTGCGGGATCTTTGCCGCGGCGCTGGCCTGCGGAAAACTCATGGAACTGGATGCGGACGGCCTTCGCCATGCCATGGGGATTGCCTACAGCCAGGCCGGGGGAAACCGCCAGGTGGTGGCCGACTTGAGCCTGGCCAAGAGAATGCAACCCGCCCTTGCCGCCATGGCAGGGACCCTGTCCGCTTTTCTCGCCCGCCGGGGAATCACGGGTGCCAAGGAGGTATTCGAAGGAAGGTACGGGTTCTTCAACCTTTATTGGCAGGGAGGATATTCGCGGGAGGTCCTGTTGCAGAATCTGGGAAAGAGATTCGAAGGAGTGAACTTGAGCTTCAAGCCCTATCCCTGCTGCCGCTACACGCACGGCTCGATCGAGGCCACTTTACATCTGGCTTCGGCTCACGGTCTTTCCCCGGCCTCCATTTCCGAGGTTTCGGTCCATGTTCCTACGCTGAAATTTTTTGATCTGGTGAGCCGGCCCTTTGCCATCCAGGAAGATCCCCAGGTGGATGCCCAGTTCAGCATTCCCTACACCGCGGCCGCGGCGCTTCTCGGAGGAAGGGTGTTCCTGGAAGATTTCGAGGAAGCGGCGATCCGGGACCCGAAGCGCATGGAATTCACGAAGAAGATCCGCGTGATCCAGGACCTGAAGCCCGAAAGCCGGGACTCCCTAGGGCCGGTGGTCGTGGAAATCCGGACGCTTGATGGAAAAACCTATCGCCAGGAGGTCACCAAGTTCAAGGGGAGCCCGGATCACCCCCTGACGCTGGAAGAATGCGCTGAAAAACTCCGGGGATGTGCGCGGTTTTCCGCGCGGCCCCTGTCCGGCGAAAAAATAAGCCGCCTGATTTCCGTCGTGGAAAACTTGGAGGATACGGCAGCGGCGAGTGAAGTCATCGGGAGCTTGATGGTCGGATGAAAATCCGGATCCCTTCGCTGCGCCCGTAGCACTCAACCCACAGTTCCGCCGGGAAGAGAAAATTCTGTCAGGAAAGGGACAACATGAGCGAAGCCACAGATGCCATCCATTGCCTGCTCCATCCGAAATCCATTGCCATCCTGGGAGCCTCGGGAGACTTCTCCCGTTTCACCGGGAGGACCTTGAAGTACCTGCTCAAGCACGGCTATCCGGGGAAGATTTTTCCCGTCAACCCCAAGTATGGAGAGCTTTGCGACCTGAAGTGCTATCCCTCCCTTCGGACCATCCCGGAGCCCGTGGAGACGGTCTTCATCCAGATTCCCGGAGCCTTGGTCATCGATGCGGTAAAAGAATGCATCGATCATGGCGTGAAGACCGCCATTATCCATACCGCCGGCATGGGAGAAAGCGGCCAGGAAGGCAAAAAAAGACAGGAAACGGTCAAGAAACTGGCCCAGGAAAAGGGGTTGAGGATTTGCGGGCCCAATTCCGGCGGCATCGTGAATATCCACGGGAAAGTTGCCCTCACCCCGGTGGTCGCCCTGGAACTGGACAGCCTGACCCCCGGTTCGATCGGCCTGGTCTCCCAGAGCGGTGGAATGATCGGCGCGTTTCTTACCCGGGCCGAAGGACGCAAAATCGGCTTTTCTTCGATCATCTCCACGGGAAATGAAATGGACCTGGAAGCGGCCGATTACCTGGAATACTTCCTGGAGGACCCCGGAACGAAAGTGATCGCCGTTTTTCTCGAGCAGTTCCGCAATGTTCCCAAGTTCCTGCGGGTGGCCGACCTGGCGCGGGAGAAAAGGAAGCCCATCGTCATCCTGAAGATCGGACGGACCGAGATCGGAGCCAAGGCCGCGGCTTCCCATACCGGAGCCCTGACCGGATCGGATGCCGTCTACGACGCGCTCTTCAAACAGAAGGGGATCACCCGGGTGTACGCCCAGGAGGACTTGATCGAGGTGGCATCTTTGTTCTCCAGGTCCCGGCCACCCCGGGGAAAAAGGATCGGAGTCGTGACCACGACAGGGGGCGGGGCCATGCACCTGGCCGATGAATGCGCTTACCTGGGAATGGAGTTTCCGAGCCCTTCTCCGGAGACCCTCACCGAGGCCTCCAAGGGGTTGCCCGCTTTTGCTTCCTTTGGCAACCCCCTGGATGTGACCATGTCGGGAGTGGGCGGGGGATACCGTCAGAGTTTGAATCTCTTCTTGAAGGACGAGAATTTCGACTTCGTTGTTGCCGTGGTGGGAACCTCCAGCCAGTTCGCCCCGGAGATGGGAGTCAAACCCATCCTCGATCAGGACCGTTCCTCTTCCAAGCCTCTGGTCTCCTTTTTGAACCCCGATGCCCAGGTCGCCTTGCGTCTTCTGGAGGAGAAAGGAATCCCCACTTTCCGGACGCCGGAGGGCTGCGCCCGGGCCCTGAAGCATTTCATCGAGCTGGGAAAATCTCAGGATCGATATGAGCTCCGGCGCGGCCGCTCTCCGCTCAAATTTCCCCTGAAAGAAGAACTCGGCCTTCTTCTTTCGGCGAAAAGGGGCGCTTTGGACGAGCGGGAGTCCAAAGCCCTCCTGGCGGCTTACGGGGTCCCGACGGTGCGCGAGTCCGCGGCGAAAAATGCGGAGGAAGCGGCCAGCATGGCGGAAAGACTCGGGTTTCCCGTCGTCCTAAAAATCCTGTCGCCCCAAATCCTCCACAAGACGGAAGCCGGAGCCGTGCGCCTGAATCTTCGCTCTCCGGGCGATGTGCGGGCCGCTTTCCACGAAGTCATGAAGAACGCCAAGGCCTACAATCCCCAAGCTGAGATTCAGGGGGTGCTGATCCAGGAAATGCTGGGCGACGGAACAGAGGTGATTGTGGGGACCAAGCGGGATTCCCAATTTGGCCCCGTCGTCCTTTTCGGAATCGGAGGAGTTTTCGTGGAACTTTTCCGGGACGTGGCCCTGCGAGTGGCTCCCATCCTGAAAGAAGAAGCGGAGGAGATGGTGGAAGAGGTAAGGGGATACCGCCTGCTGCAGGGGTTTCGGGGAAAACCGCGGGGGGATATAGAAGCCCTGGTCGATGTTCTCTGCCGGGTCTCCCAGCTGGCGGTGGATTTGAAGGACCAACTTGTGGAATTGGACGTCAACCCGCTTATGGTTTTTGAAAAGGGAAAAGGAGTCCGGGCCGCAGACGCCCTGGCGGTCTTGGGATAGGTTTTTTATCTTCCCCCTGGGGGAAAAGGAAGGACTGAGGAAATCGAGGAGGAAAGAAATGAATTTTCAGCTGACCGAAGAACAGCGCATTCTGCAGGAGTCGGCCCGCAGGCTGGCCGAGGATAAATTTGCGCCCAAGGCCTTCACCTGGGAAGAAAAGGACGAGTATCCCTGGGAGAACGCCAAGGTTTTGGCGGAAAACGGATTTACCGGCATCACCATCGCTGAAGAAGACGGCGGGCAGGGCGGCACGCTTTTTGACGCCGTCCTGGTGCTGGAGCAGATTTCCCAGGTATGCCCCCATACGGGGGACGTGGTCCAGGCGACCAACTTCGGCGCCATCCGGGAACTTTCCCTCCACGGGTCGAAGGAATTGAAATCCCGGTTTCTTCCCCCCCTGCTGCGCGGAGAAGGCATCATCACCGTCGGCATGTCCGAGCCCAACGCCGGCTCGGCGGCCACGGACTTGCGGACCCGGGCCCGGCTCGAGGGCGACGAGGTCGTCGTCAACGGAAGCAAGATTTTCAATTCCAACGCTTCCCACGCCATCTGCTATGTCGTCTGGGTCCGGTTCGGGGAGGACGTGGGCAGCTCCGGGGCCGTTCTCGTGGAGCGGAATGCGCCGGGTTTTTCCCTGGGGAAAGTGGAGCGGCACATGTCCGGGGAGCCCCACTGCATGTTGTACTTCGATGACTGCCGGGTTCCGAAGGGCAATATTCTTGTTGCCGAAGACGGGTTTAGAAAATTGATGCCCGTTTTCAACGTCGAGCGGACGGGCAATGCAACCCGCTCGCTCGCCCTGGGGCAGGCGGCCTTTGACCGCGCGGTGAAGCATGCTCAGGAGCGCATCCAGTTCGACCGCCCCCTGTGTGAGTTCCAGGGAATTCAATGGAAGTTCGCCGACATGAAGATCAAATTGGACGCCGCCCGCCTGTTGCTGTACCGGGCGGTGGTGAATGCCGTGGATGGAAAGCCGTCGGCGCTTGAGATTTCCGTCGCCAAGGCGTTCTGCAATCAGGCCGGTTTTGATGTGGCCAATGAAGCCATGCAGATCCTGGGAGGATACGGCTATTCGCGGGAATTTCCCATCGAGTACCTGGTGCGCCGGACCCGCGGGTGGATGATCGCCGGCGGGACGCTCGAGATGATGAAGAACCGCATCGCCGAGGGGATTTTCAAGCGGAGGTTCAGCCAGCGGCCGCCGCGCCCGAAAAAATAGGCCCAAGGCTTTTGGCTCGCTGAGAAAATGAAAGACTGGGCATAGATCCCCTCAAGTTGCCTCATCCCTCTGGAGAGATGCCCCTGAGCGAAACTCTAAAAATAGCCCGCTATGGAGTGACCGCAATAACCGCAGCAGGTTCCATCCAGATGATCCTGGAGGACCTGGTAATTCAGCCGTTCGATGAGAAGCTGACCGCAATCCGGGCAGTAGGTGTTCTCGGAAGGGTGGCCAGGGACATTACCGAGATAGACATATTTTAGGCCGACTTCGAGACCGATCTCTCGGGTGCGCTCCAATTTGGTTATCGAGGTGGGGCGAAGATGAGCCAGCTTGAAGCATGGGAAAAACCGGGTCACATGCCAGGGGGTCTCTGCGCCCAGGCAATCACAGATCCATCTTGCCATCCCTTTTAACTCTACCTCTTGATCGTTCATTCCCGGTATGAGGTTGGTGACAATCTCCACATGCATTCCCCAGAAATTTTTGGCCCGAGCCAGAATTTTCAGGATGCCGCCGAATCCGTCAATATTAGCCATCCGTTTGTAGGTTTCGTCCGAAAAACCTTTCAGGTCCGCACGAAAGGCATTTAAACAGGGCCCCAGGAGGTCAAGCGCTTCGACTGTTAAGTACGCGTTGGTCACATAGTTGGTGAGAAGCCCGGCCTCACGGGCCATCCGTGCAGAATCCAACGTATACTCGAACCACAGGGTCGGCTCGTTGTATGTCCAGGAAATTCCTTTACAGCGGCCTTCCCTCGCGAGCCGAACAGCCTCCCCCGGAGGGACGAACCGCAAAGAAGGCAGCTCTTTTTCCACGTCCGCATGGGCAATCTCCCAGTTCTGGCATCCGGGACAAAGGAAGTTGCAGCCCAGGCTCCCCATGGATAGCCACCGACTGCCGGGATAAAAATGAAATAGCGGCTTGATTTCAATCGGTGATATTCTCATGGAGGCCACCCGGCCGTAGGTGAGGGAGAAAAGTTTTCCGTCCAGGTTCTTCCGCGTGCCGCAGTAACCGCTTTTGCCGGGCGCGATTTTGCACCGCCGCTGGCACAAAAGGCATTGCCCACCGGATTCGTCCAAATACCTGTAAAAAAGTGCCGGGTGCATCGTTCTCCGAAAAGGATCGTTGCTCGGGTCAGCGGTTCGTTTCCTGGTGAGAAACAAACGATTTGAAAACCAAAGAGAGGCTGTGTTACCCTTTAAAGAAAAAACATGAAACCAGCAGAATGCCGGCTCCGAAAACAGGGCCTCTCGCCCGGAAGTTGTCTGACGAAAGTGGACGGGAAGCATCAGCTTGCGTGTCAGGCAACGCTGAAATACGAGAACGGGGAACCGTACCGCCTCATCACCTCCGTTCACCTCTCGCGGCCGGAAAACTACCTATCCATTTATCAATCCGGGTGCAATTTCTCCTGCCGAAAATGTCACTCCTGGTATTTCAGCAAAATTAAGGAAGGGGCCTGGTACACACCTGCGGATATCCTGATGAAAAGTATGGAATACGAAAAGTCGGTGAACCTCCGAGAACCCCGGGAAAAAGCAACCTCGTGGCATGCCCAGGAGACCTGCCGATGCTGCGGCAGTTGTGTGACCAGCGGAAGGCGATCGAGCACCTGCCCGGGGATCCTCGATCCGGAAGACATCCTTCTAAGCACCCAGGGCTTCGGCCCGGCAAGGAACATTGTTGCCTTCACCGGCGGAGACCTCACCTGCTGCCCCGAATTTTACGAGGAATGCGCCTGTCTCATCAAGGCCCAAACCAACCTGTGGGTGCTGATCGAAACCAATGGGTACGGCCTTACACCCCAGAACCTCGACCGTCTCCAGGCTTCCGGGGTGGACGCCTTCTGGTTAGACATCAAGGCCTACGAAACCGAGAAACATGAGTGGCTGACGGGATGCTCCAACGAACATATCTTAAGACTCCCGGAAGAAATTCTCAAGCGCGGATTTACGCTGGAAGTCCTGTCCCTCTACATTCCAGCCCTTGTGGAAAGTGACGAACTGGAAAGGATTGCCCGAAGACTGGCAGCGGTTGACAGAGGAATCCCCTTTACCATACTCGCCTTTTTCCCGGAATATCAGATGAAGAACTTCCGAAGTCCCAACACCCGAGAAATGGTTGACGCGTACCGGAAAGTGAAATCCGCAGGCTTGAAAAAAATCAGACTGGGGAACCTGGGTGTTTTTGTCCGTAGTGCCGCAGACCGGGATTATCTCATGGCCAACCTGGAGACGAGCGCAGTATAAAGAATGAATTCCCTATACCCAGTCCCCGCAAGAGTTGAATCTCTTTTCAGCAAAATTGTATTATGTAATGGCGTCCCGCCTTAAACCCATCTGGTTAACATCTCAACCCGCTTTTCTCCGGAAAAGGGTCATAATGGGAAACTTCTCGGGGAACTTCCCCCCGATAATATTTTAAAATTTGCGCATGATCGAATATTTCATCAAAACCCTTTCCTTCAAAATGAATTTCATCCATCCCGAATTCTGCTTCCAAACCTTCGTGGCTATTATATCTATCCCCATTCGACGGCGTATAAGAAGGGAGCCCCTCTTTTTGACATCCCGGGTGCTGCCATGAATTGACTTTTCTGATCTCAACGGGAGCTTTCAAGTCTTTATCTCCTCCTGTGAACCGGTCAGGATCTCGCCCCTTTTTTATTTGACTTCCCAGATGTATCGGGTTTTTCCGATATAGATGGATAATTTACTGAATCCATGCTTTTTCAGATTGCTGAAATTATTCCCCAGGAAATTTTTCATCCGCTTCAATGCATGGATATTCGGGTTGCTTAATTCTATGGCAAAGATGGCACCCTCTTCGATTCGTACATCCACCAAGCATTCATAGACATGAAAAGTTCGGTAAAAATCGGTTACCATTACAATCTTTTTATTCAGAGAGGGTAGCGGCTGGTTATAAAGTTCATCGCTCAAAGGAGATCCATATCCTGCTGCTGGAAGAAGAATCATGACCAGGATTGCCAGAATCTGAGCGACCCTTCTCATAGTTACTGGCCTCAAGGTGTCGGGCTTCCTCTCCGTGAGGTGATCACCGCTGTCTTCCGGATAAAATCTCAGGATCTCCTTATTGGAGAACCATTGGACTTGGCCTTCGCCTGGATTCGCCGTGGCTCGCCTAATTTTCATTTCTATATTCTCTTCTCGATCCGCCCGGAGACTTTGCTCTCAAGTTCTTAATCGGATAAAGGGCGAAAAATCTTAAAGGATTCCAGACGGAAATGACCGGGGGAGCTGTGGGCCCTTTTCGGCCGCCCCCCTCTGCTTCAAAAGGGCCGTAGACGAACCCAATATCTTGTGGTCAATTCTCCTTGACAGGCAATTTCCTTTTTCGTATATTTCCCCCAGCAAAAGCTGAGTTCTGATCAAAGAATATAAAATATTCAACAAAATCAAATAACCCAGCCCCAAGACATCATCTGCAGGAATATCTCTTGGCCCTGTATTGCGGATAGATTCCGGTATTCGTTGTATACGAAACGACTTTCCTTACCGCGACGCTCGGCAAACGAATCAAACTCCATGATCCCCCCATACGAAAGGAGAACCAATGGCCAAGCATTTTATCGAAGATGACTGGAGAATCCCCATTCAAAAGATGGATGTGGGCGACAGGGTGACCACAAAAAGCCGGACGATTACCCGAACGGACGTGGAACTATGCGCAATTATGGGCGGAGACTATGCGCCCCAGTTTCTCAGCGATCGTGCCGCAAAAGAGAGCGGGTGGGAAACGCAGCTCTTGCCCGGGGTCTGTACATTGAATATTGCCTACGGACTTCTCATCCAGGCCGGTTACCTATCCGACATCATGGCCTATATGGGCACCGACAATTTGAGGTTTCACGCCCCTGTCTACCCGGGGGACAGCATACGGATGGAAACGGAGCTAACGAGCAAAAAACAAACATCGAAAGGGTGGATCTGTGAGTATGACTGGAGCGTTCGGAATCAGGCGGGCGTTGCCGTCGCCACAGGTCACAATATATGACTTTTCAAGGGAGAATAGGGGCTGCAGGTCGCAGCCCGACCGGTTGACAGGGCAGGATTCAATCTTTCCATCCCCTCCGGCCTATCCTGAAAATTCAAAGGCTAAAGTGGGCGTGAAAATGGTTCCCTGAATAACAGATGAAAAAAGACGGAAAGGAAAAGCCAATGACGAAGGTACAAAATGTGGCCGTTTTAGGGGCGGGGACGATGGGACATTCTTTGGCTCAGGTTTTCGCCCAAGGGGGGTGTAACGTCTGGCTGAGTGATCTCCAGGAGGGAATCCTGCAAAAAGCCAAAAAAATGATTGCCTCCAACCTGAAAACACTCGTGGATCTGGACCTGTTGGAAGCGAACCAGCCGCCGGTCATTCTCGATCGGATTCAAACCACAACGAAAATTGAAACGGCGGGGAAAGAGGCCCAATTCGTAATCGAAGCGATCATCGAGGACATAGCCGCGAAGAAGGAAATGTTCTCCGCCTTGGACCGTATTTGCCCCCCTGAAGCCATACTGGCCAGTAATACCTCCTTCCTCGACATCTTCAAGTTTGTCGAGACGAAGCGGCCGGACAAGGTTCTCATCACCCACTGGTTCGCTCCGCCCCATCTGGTTCCCCTTGTGGAGGTGGTCCGAGGACCCCTCACATCGGAGGAATCGATTGACACGGTAAAAGCCTTTCTGACCCGTTTGGGCAAGAAGCCGATTGTGATCGCAAAATTTCTGCCTGGATTCATCGCCAACCGGCTCCAGGGAGCGCTTCGCGTTGAGGCCCATTTTTTACTGGATAACGGGTATGCGACCCCGGAAGATATCGATGTGGCGAGCAAAGCCAGTTTTGGACTGCGGATCCCCATCCTGGGCCTGATGAAACGGGAGGATTACGCCGGGCTGGATACTGTCCAGAGAAACTTAAACAATCGGATGTACAATCCGCCTGAGGCCCGTGGTTCTTCCAAAACGCTGGATCGACTCATCGAAAAGGGCAAATTGGGAGTGAAGACGGGAAGCGGGTTCTACGATTATCATGGGAAAACGGCTGAAGAACTGATGAGGGAACGCGATATCAAGCTAATCAAGCTCAGGGAATTTCTGCGGGAGCTCGGGGAACTCCCTTAAACAGCTACTGGTTTTTAGAGTGGACGCACCCTTTTTGCGTCCATCATCTTACAAGGAGATCTTTTATGGACAAAGTTTTCATTACCGCCGCGGTGACCGGTTCCGGTCCCACGAGGAAGAATAGCCCTTACATCCCCTACACTCCCGAAGAGATTGCCGATGAAATCATCCGTTCCTTCGAAGCGGGGGCCGCCATTTCCCATGTCCATGTCCGCGACCCCAAAACAGGGGCTCCCGCATTCGAGCTGGAATATTTCCGGGAGATCCGCGACCGGGTGCGTTCGAAATGCGATATTCTGCTCAATTTCACCACCAGCGCAGCCAATCTCACCGGCGAAAACGTAACCGAACGACGCCTGGGAACCACCACGCTTGGGCCGGATCTCTGCACCCTGGACATCGCCAGCATGAATTACCAGAACCGTGTCTTCATCAATCCGCCGGAATGGGGCCCGATCTGCTGCAAAGTGGCCCGCGAGCGGGGAGTGAAACCGGAATTGGAATGTTTCGACGCCGGACATGTCCGCCTGGCCATCCAGCTGGTTGAGCAGGGCTTGGTCGATCCCCCGTATCTTTTCCAGATTTGCCTGGGCGTTCAAGGGGGGATGTCGGCGAATTGCAAGAATTTTATGTTCATGAAGGAAATCATCCCCCAGAAGGACGTGGTGTGGACCACGCTCGGAATCGGGCGCGAGGAATTTCCCATGGCCATCATGTCCATCCTGAATGGCGGCCATATCCGGGTTGGTTTCGAGGATAACGTCTATCTCTCCAGGGGTGTGCTGGCCAAGAGCAATGCGGAACTGGTCGAAAAAGCTGTGCGGCTGGCGAAGGAGATCGGGAGGGAGATTGCCACTCCGGAAGAGGTTCGAGCTTTGCTCAACATAAAGAAAAAGTCGTAGTTTCTACCTATTTTTCACCCAGGTTTCGGCGAAAAAATACCCTATCCTTTTCTTTCCGCTTCCTTGCTGAAGACCTTCAGCATGAATCCTTTTCAGGGTCAGTATCCAAAGAGGCTCGTAAGGATAAATGCCACCCCGATCAATCCAAGCACCCACCGAAAGCCCCCAGGGGTAAAAAAGGCAAAAATAATTAAAATGATCCCTAGGACAGATCGGAAAATTCCCTCTCCCTTCCCCACATTTTTGATTTTCCCAAATGATTCCATCTCTTCCTCCCTTTGCATTTAAATGAAAATTAAAATAAAAAACCCCATATCTCTGCTGAGAAATGGGGTTCAAGATCTCCATACCATACCTTCCCTCCGGGCAAGGGGATTGGATAGCGAATTTCTGAGGGAATGATAGCAGAAGGGGAAAAGATGTCAATACTCAGGCAAACTGTCTGAAGGGGATTAAATAAAGGGGTAAGGTAAAGGGGTCAAGTCTACGCTTGACTCATTTTGCTCTCACATCAATCATTCAATTGAGTCAAAGGCAGACTTGACCCCTTTACACCCTTAGGATCCGGGAAAGCAAGGCCGAATCCTAAATGGAAAATCCAACGTTGAAACCGTCAAGAATGGCGTAATGGACATTCCGGGGAGATTGGCAGTCCCCCACTTCATAAAAGGGCCTGCCTTTTTCTTTTAAAGCCTCCGATAAGGACCGAAGGGGAGTCATACCGGCAGCCAAGACCAGGCTGTGACCTTCCAGAAAACGATTTTCTCCTCCCTGCATTAGACTGACGCCATTTTTATTCACCTGGGTGATTTGGCCCTTTAGAATAATCTCGACTTTCGATTCCTCCATCATATCTATCAACATTTGCCTGTTTGCGAGATGGATATTCGTGGCGATCGTGTCGAGTAAGTCAATGATCCTGACCTTTTTCCCTTTTTGGCTCAGCCAGACAGCCGTTTCACAACCCTCCAAGTCCCCACCTAAGATCAGGACATCCTTCCCTACCTCTTTCTTTCCGGAAAGGACCTGGCCGCAGCTCACAACCAGTTCCTCCTTTAATCCCGGAATTTTGGGGACCAGGGGAACCGATCCCGTGGCTAGAACGGCCAAATCGAAATCCAGGTCGGCAATCAATTGGGGAGTCACCTCGCAATTCAGATGAAATTCAATTCCGGAACGCCTGATTTGCCTCTCATACCAATCTAATAATTTCTTCAGGTCTTTCTTAAAATCAGGCACGCAAGCCTCTCGCAGGCGCCCGCCCAAGGTATTTTCCTTCTCGAATAGGGTAACGCGGTGCCCCCGAAGAGCGGCTGTTCGGGCCGCCTCCATTCCGGCAACCCCACCCCCGATGATCAGAACGCTTTGCGGATGATTCGTAACCCCGGAAGGGTAATTTCTCTCCCGCCCGCAAACGGGGTTCACCGAACAGGTGGCCGGCTTGCTCTGCTGGGCCGGAAGGCGGAAGCATCCCTCATGGCATCCAATGCACGGTCGGATATCCTTTTCCTGACGGCGGAAAACCTTCTCGACCCATTGGGAATCAGCCAGCAGAGGCCGGCCGAGGGCAATCATATCGGCCGTTCCTTCCGGATGTGCCCAGTAGAAAGCTTCGTAGCAGCCCAAATCCACATGAAGTCCATCATATCCCGCCTCCTCCAGTATTTCGGCGCCCGCTAAAGATTCCGGAATATCCCGCCCGATTTCCTCATATCCGTCCGGTTTAAGCGAGGATTTCCATGGGGCCCGAATGAAATGTTTGAGGCTATAGCGAAAAGTTACCGGGAAATTCTTCCCCGCCATCCTTTTTATCTGGCTAAGAATTTCGATTCCAAACCTTAGTCTGCCGCGAAGATCCCCCCCGTACAGATCTTTCCTCCTATTCCAAAGGGCCGTGCTGAACTGATCAATCAAATAACCCTCGTGCCCGTGAATTTCAATCCCGTCCACGCCGATTCCGGCGACCAGTTGCCCCGCCTGTCCGAAAGCCTCAATCAGCCTCCGGATTTCGTCGGTGGTCAGCTCCCGGCAGGTGACTTGGGGCCGGAAAAAAGCCTGATTCGGAGATGAGGAAACCGGCTGGAATCCGGCGTCGATGACATCGCCCCGGGCCACCCGTCCCGGCCCCGCGGAGAATTGGATGAAAAGTTTGGCCCCAAAGTTATGCACCCGGTCAGCCAGTTCAGCCAAGCCGGGAAGGGCGTTGGGGGTGAGAACCGGCCAAATCCGAATCCCTTTTTTTTGATAATTTTCAATTTCGTTTTCAACCTTAAACACCCCGGTTATGATCAGGCCCACTCCCCCTTTAGCCCGCTCCACATAATAATCGATCACCCTC
>Ga0111180_1056_pt1 | contig 14405 bp, 11 predicted proteins | sample DeeMarSWOR324_28_FD_80237 | JGI IMG/M metagenome (GOLD analysis project Ga0111180, IMG submission 80237) | Deltaproteobacteria bacterium SM23_61
CTCACGACAAGAAGGGGCAGTATGAAACCTTTCAACAGTGGGCCGCCAGGGACAGCGGGTCCGCGGTTACCAGTATCTCCATGGCCGGGGATCTCAAAGGGATCCTCGACCGGGAGGTGAGGCGGCGCGGGGTGCGGCGGATCGAGCATGCACCGGTAACCGCTGTTTTTTCGGAAAACGGCGAAGTCACCGGCCTTTCCGCGCTGGATATTCACAGGGGAGAGTGGATCGTCTTGCCGGCCAAGACGGTGATCCTGGCAGCGGGCAGCGGGGCCCGCTTCGGCCTTCCCGAAAGCGGAGTGCTCCATGCCGTTTTCGACTGCCCGGCCTGTGCGGGTGATTCTTATGCCCTGGGGTTCCATGCCGGGGCGCAGCTGGTTAACATGGAGTGCGTCAAGCGGTACATTTCGGTCCGCTACTTTAACGGGCCGGGTCTGGCTCCCCTGTCTCACGGGGGACGCCTGGTGAATTCCCTGGGGGAGACTTTTATGGATCGGTCCTCCGGCGGGGGCTTGGAACTGAATAATTTTATGGACCTCTTTTTCGCCATGCTTCGGGAAATGGAAGCCGGGCGAGGGCCGATCTACGTCGACACCCGCCATTTTTCCGCGGAAATGATCGCCGAACTCGAAAGGTGCTTTTTCACCACCGAGCGGCCCACCTTCAGGAAGTTTTTCGACGCCCGGGGCTGGAAGATCGGGCGGGACCTGATCGAGATCCATCTAAGCGAACCCGTCTTGTGCGGGGGTCACGGGATCAACGGGCTGCGGGTGAACGCCCGTGCGGAAACAAACATAAGGGGACTGTATGCCGCGGGGGATGCGGCGGCAAACGCGACGAGCCTGATGGGCGCCTTTGCGCTGGGCCGGATTGCCGGGCGGGAGGCGGCCCGTTTGGCTACAAAAACCGCGACGAGAGCGGTGCACCCCACCCGGGTCCAGGCGGAAAAAGAACGGGTCTTCGCCCCGCTGCAACGGCCCGAGGGAATTCCGCCGGCCCTCCTGGAGCGCAAGGTGCGGCTCACGGTGAACCATTACGTGGATAATCCCAAGTCGGAGGCCAAATTAAAAACGGCCCAGGCTCGCCTTTCCGGTCTGCGCGAAGACCTTTCCCGCCTGAAGGCCGCGGACCTCCACGACGCCATGAAAGCAGTGGAAGTGCAAGCCATACTGGATTGTGCAGAGATGGCAGTGGCGGCTTCCCTGGAGCGCCGGGAGAGCCGATGGGGCGTTTACCACAGGAGAGTGGACTTTCCGAGCCGGAATGACGAGGAGTGGAAGAAGTTCGTTGTGGTCCAGAAAAGGGATGCGGGCGGGATATCCGTTTCCACCGAACCCGTCCCCGGAGGTTGACATGCAGATTCGCATATACCCGGAGCGCTGCAACGGTTGCGGAGAATGCGTGGAAATATGCCCCTGCGATGTATTTCGCCTGGATTCCGGAACCGGCCGGGCGGAGGCAAAATACGAGGTCGATTGCTGGTACTGCGGGGCCTGCGAAATGGATTGTCCCACCCGGGCGATTGAGGTGAAACTTCCCTATCTGGTGGCTTGACCGGATGGCCCCGGTTTTCGCCGGAGAATCAGGGACCCATCGTCTGCCGAAGGTTTCCAAGTGGATCATCAAAAAGGAAATGGATCCGATCACCGTCAAGAAATACCGTTTTGATTTCGTTCGAGAACCATTGATCCGTCCCTTCCGGATCAAAGGGGCTTCCTTCACCGAGAAGTGGACCCTGGTCACTGCCCTGGAGTCTTCCCGGGGAGCCCGGGCCACCGGGCTGGGCGGCACGGCCGTGCTCTGGTCCGATCCTTCCGTGTTCCATTCTTTTTCCGAGGCCGGCGGGAACGGGATCATGGCCCTTGTAGCCGAGAGAGCCGCCCAGATGGTGTTGGGAAGGGATTTTCTGACCCCCATCGAGGTCATGGAATCGATCTTTCCCTCGCTGCATGAATACGGAAGGCAACTGACCGGCAACCCTCGATTGACGAAGACCTTTACCCTCAACGCCATGGTCTCCCTCGACCTGGCTCTCTGGCTTCTTTATGGAGCGGAGAATAGTTATAAGGATTTTGACTCCCTCATTCCTTCTTCCTCCCAGGCGGCTCTTTCCAATCGCACCGATCGAATCGCTCATGTGCCCACGGTAAGTTACGACTATCCCCTGGAGGATCTGCTTCGACTGGTGGAAAGCGGCCATTTCATCCTGAAGATCAAGCTGGGTCAGCCTGGAAGCCCCGAAGAAATGCTGCGCAAGGACGGCCGCCGATTGAGCGAGATCCATCGGGCCCTTGCAGGGAGAAGGACGCCCATGAGCGGAAATGAGAAACTGATTTATTACCTCGATGCCAATGGAAGGTATCCGGATAAAAGCATTCTGGCGCGGCTTATGGAAATCGCCGACCGGGAGGGCATGCTGGACCAGATCGCCCTGCTGGAGGAACCGTTCCCGGAAGAAGTGAAGGCGGACGTATCAGGCCTCCCCATTCGGGTCGCGGCCGACGAATCGCTCCACGATGAATCGAGCGTGGCCGAGCGGGCGGACCTGGGATACCGGGCACTAGCCATGAAGCCGGCGGGAAAAACCCTCAGCATGTCGTTCAAGATGGCCGCTGCGGCTTACCGGAGGAAAGTCCCCTGTTTCGTGGCCGACAATGCCTGCATTCCTGTCCTGGTGGAATGGAACAAGAACTTCGCCGCCCGGCTGGGTCCTTTTCCCGGCCTTTCCATGAACATCCTGGAGTCCAACGGAGAGCAGAATTACCGGGATTGGGACCGGATGGTCGCCGAGCATCCCTGTGCGGGGGCGGGTTGGATTCGGCCAGTGGGTGCAGTCTACCGTCTGGACGAAGATTTTTACCAAAACTCTGGGGGCATTTTCCTTGCTCCCGGTCATTACCAGCGGCTGGTGGAGGCTCCATAATTTCCTCACAGGAACGCCCCCGGCTCTGCCGGAGGCCATGAAAGAGAGAAAGGAGTTGGGTATGAAAAAAGCTTTTTGGGTCCTGATGATGTCGTTGATTGGTGGGCTAATCGGGGCGGGAATTTGCGTGGAACCCGCGGCCGCCCAAGGGTATCCGACCAAGGCCGTGCAGCTGATCGTTCCCTGGCCGGCGGGCGGCAGGACGGACATCAACGCCCGCATGTTCGCCATTTATGCACCCAAATACCTGGGCCAGCCCATGCCGGTGGTCAACAAGGCCGGAGGGGGAAGCGTGATCGGCGGGGCCTATGTGGCCAAGGCGGCACCCGACGGCTACACCCTGCTGGCCATTACCCCCGGGACGAGCATTTTCCCCCCCCTCTTCAAGAAATCGCCCTACGGGCCCTATGACTTCGACGCCATTGGGCAGATCGGGAGCAGCACGATGGCCATCGCCTCCAACCCGTCAAAGCCCTGGAAAAACGTACAAGATTTGATGAAGTACGCCAAGAAGCATCCCGGGGAAGTCACCTATGCCTGCGTGGGGTTGAAAGCCCCCCAGCTGGGCTTTCTCCGCTGGGCGGACAAGGCCGGCCTCAAATTCAAGCACGTCCCGGTGGAAAATGACGCCAAGGCTGTCGAGGCGGGCCTGGGGGGTCATGTGGATGTGATCATGACTTCCAGTGTGGCCACCATCATCTCCCAGGTGAAGGGCAATAAGCTGATCCCCCTCATGGTATTCAGCGAGAAACGCGATCAGGGTCTCGCCAGCACCCCCACGGCGCGGGAGCTGGGCTACGACGTTGTGGCCAGCCCGTTTACCGGCATTGCCGGTCCCAAAGGCGTGGAGAAACCCGTCCTGGCCAAGCTGCGGCAGGTCTTTAAGCAGGTGATGGAGGACAAGGAATTCATCGAGACCCTGAAGAAGGCCGGCGAGAATTTTAACCCGAAGATCGGGGACGACTTCCTGGCTGTCTGGAAGAACGACTTCGAAGGGTATTCCCAGATCGCCAAGAAGATGGGGTTCATTCAATGAACCGACCCCGGGTCCGGTCCCTAATGGAGGCGGGGGTGGTCCTCCTCATCGGGGCGACCATCCTATTCTTAATCCCCTCTCAGGTGGAAAAACCCCTGGGCGTGGAGAGCCGGACCCCTCCGTCTTTTTTGCCAAGAGTCATCTCCGTGTGTCTTCTGCTGACCGGAGGAGGGATGCTCCTCCGGGCCTTAAGCCGGCCCAGTCTGTCTCCGCCGGTTCCCCCAGCGAAGGAAGGTTTGGCGAGGATTCTTCTATCCGTGGGCCTGCTAGCCCTTTATGCCTTCCTCTTCCCGCGTCTGGGCTTCGTGGTAAGCAGCTTCCTGGCCATGGGAGGGTTTGCTTACCTCTTCGGTGCCCGCAGCCGGGCCAAGATCCTCTTGAGCATGGTTCTGGTACCTCTGGGGGCCTGGCTCTTCTTCGAAGTCCTGTTCACCATTCCCCTGCCGCGGGGAGTCTTGTTTTAAAAAGGAGAAGGTGATTTGTTCGAATTCCTGCTGCCGGCGGCCCAACTGTTCTTCACGTTGAAGAACCTCCTGGCGGTCTCCGGCGGTCTGTTCATCGGGATCATCATCGGGGCCATTCCCGGGTTGAACGTTCCCATGGCCGTCGCCCTTCTTCTGCCGATGACTTTTTACATGGAGCCCGTGGCCGGCTTAAGCCTGCTCATCGGGGTTTACAAAGGAGGGACCTACGGCGGGTCGATCTCCGGGATCCTCATCAACACCCCGGGAGCACCCGCGGCGGCAGCCACTGTGCTGGACGGGTATCCCATGGCCCAGCAGGGAAAGGCGGGAAAAGCTTTGCGGGCCTCCATCTACGGTTCAGTGATCGGGGAATTCATCGCCGATGTCGTTCTCATTACCGTAGCCGCCCAGATCGCCACCGTGGCCCTGAAGTTCGGCCCGAACGAAAAGTTCTCCCTGGTCGTTTTCGCCCTCTCCACGATCGCGGTCATCTCGGGGGGGAATTTTCTCAAGGGGGTGGCCGCGGGGCTTTTGGGCCTTTTCCTCAAAACCATGGGCCTGGACCCCATCACTAGCTGCGACCGTTTCACCCTCGGCGTTTTTGAACTCAAGGGAGGAATTCCCTTTCTTCCCCTGCTGATCGGGGTTTTCGCCGTCTCCGAGTTTTTGACCCAAGCCGAGAAAAAGGTTTTTCCCGGCCAGAAGGAACAGGTGCTCCCCCTCTCCCGGAATAAGGAGGACAACTATGTGAGCTGGAAAGAATTCCGGGAGAATCTCAGGACCATCCTGCGATCCACCTTCATCGGTCTGGGGATCGGGGCCCTGCCGGGAAGCGGGTCGGCCATCGCCGCTTTCGTTTCCTACGGGGCGGCCAAGAATGCCTCCCGTCATCCGGAGGGGTTCGGCCGGGGCTCCCTGGAAGGGGTCTTCGCCGCCGAAACGGGAAACAACGCCGTTTGCGGTGGGGCGCTCATTCCTCTTTTGACCCTGGGAATTCCCGGAGACGCCATCACCGCCATACTGATTGGGGTTCTGCTCGTCCACGGCCTGATTCCCGGGCCCGACCTTTTCGTGAAATCGGGCGATATCGTCTATGCCGTCTTCATCGGGCTGATCGTGGGCAACATCCTCCACCTCTTCATTGCCTCACTGGGCCTGAGGCTTTTCATCAAGCTTCTTTCCGTGAGCCGGGCCTTTCTCTTCCCGGCGGTCATCGTCATCTGCCTGGCCGGAGCCTACACCGGAGACAGCAGTGTTTTCGATGTGTACCTGATGGCGGTCTTCGGGGTCTTCGGATACCTCATGAAGAAATTCGACTTTCCCGTGGCCCCCCTTATCATGGGATACATTTTGGAGCCGCTCCTGGAAACCTCTCTGGTACAAGCGCTCATTCTGAACAAGGATTCGGTGCTTCCATTCTTCACCCGGCCCATATCCCTTTTGTTCCTTCTCCTGGCGGGGTTTTTCATCATCCGTTCCTTTTATCCCCGCAGGAGATTGGAAGGAGTTGCCCGAAGTGGAGGCAGCTCATGAATTGTCCCTGCACAAATCCGGGTTTCCCAATTATTTATGAACGTATTGTTTTGCTTTTCATCTCGCCTTCAAAAATCCGCAATATTTCTTTCCAGTTTTCTGGTTTTATTTTTCTAATCCGCAATCCGCAATCGGAAATCCGCAATTAGATTTTGAGGACCCCCTTGTCCAGCACCAGTTTCCCGTCGAAATAGACGCTGGCGTCCTTGAACATGGCGTCGTGATGGTTGGGGGCCAGGATCTTTCCGCCGATGGCGAAGTTGCTGCCGATACCGCAGTGACCGTTTCCCAACCGGCCCAGGTCCTCCAGGTTGGTCGCCGCCAGGCGGGCGCAGGGATTCAGGCCGATCCCGAATTCGGCGTAATTGTAAGCCTTCTCGTCCCCCAGGGCTTCGAGGGTGTCGCGGAACCTGCGGGCCGACGGTCCTCCCTGGATGTCCACCACCTTCCCCCCTTTGATGGTCAGCGTAACCGGGTCGTACAGGGTGACGCCCACGCTCATGATGCTCACGTCGATAACCGCTTTTCCTTCGGCCGTTCCTTCAACCGGGGATATATTGATTTCACTGTCGGGAAAGGCGGCGAACTGGCCGGGCTTCTTGAAGAGGCCCGTTTCGTATTGAACGGGACGGCCCCTCACGTCTCCTCGAAGGTCAGTCCCCAGGGGAGAAGTAACACGGATCTCCTTGCTTTCGGCAAGCACGGCCCCCAGCTTTCTTCCCATCCGGTCACAGGCTTCATAGTCCGCCTCGATGGCCCCCACGCACAGGGCGTCCTCCGTGATTTCGCACATGGTGGAACCCCGTTTGCCGGCCTTGATCGCTTCCACCCTGGCCTTGGTATGGGTTTGCGACCAAGTCGACGGCTGAAGGAAGACATCGGCCTCCCGGAAAGCTGCGACAACGGGCTCCGGGAGCTGGGCCCCGTGGGTTTTCACCGGGGGGATCATGATGATGATCGGAGTAGCGCCGACCGCGTAGGCAGCGCCGGCCAGGGCCTCGGCGATGCGCAGTTTGTTGGTGTCCGTGGAGACCAGGACCGTCTCCCCCGGTTTCACGCCGCCGCACTCCATGCATTTCAGCGCCCCCCGCATCATCTGGATGGGACTGGAAGACCCCGGGGTGTAATGCCAGTATGATATGGGCCATTCTCCCCTGCCGCTCATGAAAACCTCCTTCAAGGAGTAGAATGGTGACATTTTACCCTAGATTCCCGGCAATTCCCAAGCCCAAATTTGCGCGGATGGAGGGGAAAAGAAAAGCAGATTACCGCCCATCGTTTAGAGGGCATGCCCGGCCTGCTTTTTGGCCGAAAAGCCGATCGCAAAAGTGAGGGGCAGGGACATGAATGGCCCCTTGACAGAGCGGACGGATGATTAATATACTGCCTAAGGCTTAAGGACAACAACGATAGAAAAAGAAGTCTCAAACAATTACGGCAACATTTCACCAAAGGGGGGCGAAAATGAAAAGGAAAAAAATCTGTATGATTTTCGGGAGTTTCAGCATCATTCTGGCGCTGTCTTTCTTCCTTCCGGGGGGCTACTCCGAGGCCCAGGCCCAGAAAGCGGCGCAACCCATCAAGTGGGTATTTGCCACGAACCCGGGGCCGGCGGCCAACACATGGAGCTTCTATCCTTATCCGCGTTTTCAAAAGCTCCTGGAAAAAAATTCGGGCGGACGTCTCATCCTGGACACCAAGATGGGACTCTTTCCGGTGAACGAGGTGGTCCACGCGGTCATTGCCGGGCGGGCTGACATGGGCTGGGAAAGGATCCCCTGGGTTGCCGGCACTTTCCCCCAGTGGGATTATGCCCTCCCTTTCTTCTGGGACAATATCTTTGAATATGAGGCTTTTCTCAACGATCCCAGGCTGATCGCAATCGAAAAGAAGACCTACGGCGAAAAAGGGCTGGTGAAGATCGCCGACATCGCCGTGGAAGCCCTGGACGGGATTTGGGCCAAAAAGGCGGTGGCCACGATCGAAGACTTCAAGGGTTTCAAAATCCGGACCTCCGGGTTGATTACCACCATGGCCATGAAGCTGGTGGGCGCCTCGCCCCTGACCATTCCCACGGCGGAAATCATGGAAGCCCTGCAGAGAGGCACGGTGGATGCCATCCAGACTTCCCGCGGCTGGGCCCTGGGTTTCGGGCTGGCGGATGTCTGCACCCACGTGAGCTTCTGGCGGTTCCAGTCGGTTTTCGGCGGCATGCTGGTGGTGAATAAAGCCAAGTTTGATGCGCTGCCCGCCGACCTGAAAAAAATCCTCCTGGCTACGGGAAGGGAAATGCAGGGGCAGACCGCATATGGCGCCAAGGTGGAAGAACTGGAGGCCGACGTGGGTTTGAAGGTCAGCAAGCTTAAGGTGACCCAGCCGAGCCAGGCGGAGATCAACAAGGCCCGGGAACTGGTGAAGCCCACTGTTGCCAAGTGGCTGGAAATCGCCGGTCCCCACGGAAAGGAAATCCTGGGGATCGCCGCCAAATACGCGGGCGGAGCCAAGGTTCTTTTGAAGAAGTAGGGAATCGGCACGACCCGGGGGGGCGCCTCCCGGCTTTTCAATAAAGGTATGGATACCCGTTGATCGGAAAAGCTGCCCTTCCCCCCGCGGAAGCCAGCGACGAGCTCAGGCGAGGCCGGGATGGAGGGGGAGGGCAGTTCCATTTCATCCACCCCCACGCTTTTCCTCCCCCGTCATAGGCGGAGGGAATTACCAGAGAAAAGATTTCAACAGATGAATCCATGAATCGCTTTGGTTCGGTCATCGACAAAATCGCCGACCTGGGGGGGATTCTCTCCGGATGGCTGGTCCCCTTCATGATGATTCTCGTCGTCGTGGAGGTCTTCACGAGGTACGTACTGAACCGGCCGCTCATGGTCGCAGATGAGGTCAGCGCCTACATGCTGGTGGCCCTTTCCTTTCTCGGCCTGGCCTATACCTGGAGGCAGGGGGGCCACGTGCGGATCAGTATCCTGGTCAGCCGGCTGCCGCAGAAGGCAGCCGGCTGGGTCCGCCTCGGAGCCCTGATTGCAATCTTGCTTTTCATGCTGGAGATGGACCGCTCGGCGTACAAAATGGTGGTCTACGCCCTGCAGATGAACATGAGGTCTTCCACCTTTCTGATGATTCCCCTCTTCTGGCCGCAATTGCCGATCTTCGTCGGCTTTGTCCTGCTGACCCTCATGATCTTCGTCGATATTGTCCGGGCCGCCCAAAAAATCCGGGCGGGCGAAAAGGTGGAGGAATTCAGCCAGTGAGCATGGAGTTCATGTCCTTCACCCTTCTGGGGGGAATGGTCCTCCTTTTGGCCCTGGGCGTCGAGATCGCCCCGGCCATGGGGATCGTGGCCGGCCTGGGGTTGATATTCTTCGTGCATCAGCCGATGGACTATTTCGCCCGGGCCGCCTTCGAGATCATGAATTCCTTTACCTTTACGGCCATCCCTCTCTTTGTCTTCATGGGGACGATCTATGCCACCACCGGGATTGTGGGCGGTCTTTTCCGGGGGGCCGAAAAGATATTCGGGACCCTGCCGGGAAGCCTGGCCTCGGCCATGATCGTGGCCAATGCCATCTTCGGAGCCATCTCCGGTTCCAGCCTGGCGGCGGCCGCAACCTTCGGGCGAATCTGCTTTCCGGAGATGGAAAAGGCGGGGTATGATGCTAAGATGTCCCTCGGGGCCATCGCCATTTCCGGAACGCTGAGCGTTCTCATCCCCCCCTCCCTTATCATGATCGTTTACGGGGGGTGGCAGGATGTCTCCGTGGCCCGGCTCTTCGCCGGAGGCGTCGTCCCGGGGATTCTCCTGGCCTCGTTCTTTATCCTCACCGTCACCATCCTGGTCCTGCACAACCCCCGGCTGGCGCCCAAAACCACCCGGCGAATTTCCCTTAAAGAGAAACTGACGGCCACCTGGGATTTATTGCCCTTCATCGTCGTGATCACCCTGGTACTGGGGACGACCTTCACCGGGATCATGACCCCCACGGAATCGGCGTCTCTGGGGGCCTTCCTGAGCATCGTTCTCGCCCTGCTTTTCCGGCAGATGACTTACCGGGCGCTCAAGGAAAGCATGCTCTCCGCGGTGAACATCAGCGCCATGATCGCTTTTGTCCTTTTTACCGCCAGGATGCTGGGTCAGGTCTTTCAGTACATCGGGCTTACCGAGGCGACCGCGGCGCTCATGACCGGCCTGGATTTGAATCGATACACGGTGCTGATGATTATCTGCGTCCTGTATATCGGCTTGGGTTGTTTCTTCGACTCTTTATCCATGCTGGTGCTGACGCTGCCCTTTGTGGCTCCCATCATCAAGAGCCTGGGCTTCGATTTCATCTGGTTCGGGGTTCTCTACGTTGTTCTGACCGAAATCGGCCTGGTGACCCCTCCCTTCGGCCTGAACCTCTTTGTTCTCAAGGGGGTTGTCCCGAAATATGAGATCACCTATATCTTTGCGGGAACGGCCCCCTTCCTGATTCCGACCTTCCTCCTGATCGTGCTGATGGTCGTTTTCCCCGACCTGGTTCTATGGTTCCCCAATTGGATTTACGCAAGGTAGGGCCCGATCGCCGAATGGGTCTGAGGGGGGTTCCGGTCAGATTTGAATGACGACCTTTCCCGCTTGGGCTTTCGGATCGAGAAGGATTTCAAAAGCCTTGGGTAGGTCGGCCAGGGGCAATCGGTGGGAGATGAGGGGGTTGAGTTTCACCGCGCCGGCCTTGACCAGATCCAGGGCCACCTGGAAATCCCAGCAATAGCCCCGGCATCCCCGGATCTGGATCTCCTTCTGGACAAAAAGGTTTATGGGGAAGTGAACCTGGTTCGCCTCTTCAAACAGGCCGATGAGACCACAGATCCCCCCTTTCTTAAGCGATTGGGCGCATTGGTGAAGGGTCTTTTCCACTCCCACGGCCTCAAAAGAGCGGTCCGCTCCAAGACCCCCCGTCTCCTTCAGAATCCGCTCCACGGGGTCTTCCTGGGCGGCGTTGATGGCGGCCGTGGCTCCCAAAGCCAGGGCCGTCTTCAGGCGATGCGCCAGAAGATCAACCACCAAGACCGGGCTGCTTCCCGCCGCCCTGGCTACCTGGAGAAGAAAGAGGCCGATTCCTCCCGCGCCGAAGATGGCCGTACTCTGCCCCAGGCCCAGCTCGGCCCTCCTGGCGGCGTGGACGGCCACGGCCAGCGGTTCCAGGAGTGCGCCTTCTTCGTAGCCCACCGAGTCGGGAAGCCGGTGGACCCAGTTTTCAGAAGCGACAAAATAGGGGGTGAACCCTCCCTGCCCGGCGCTGTACTGGTAGCGGATGTCCTGGCAGAGGTGGTACTCGCCCCGGAGGCAGAAGTGACACCTGCCGCAGATGATCACCGGCTCGACCGCCACCCGGTCTCCGACCGACACTTTGCTCACCGCCCGGCCAGCCCGGGTGATCTCCCCGGAGATCTCGTGGCCGATGGCCATGGGGAGCGGGGCCAGGGGGTGTTTCCCTTTGTAGAGGTGAATGTCTCCACCGCAAATGCTGCAGGCCTTGACCCGGAGCAAAACATCGTGATCTCCCATGGGCGGGAGGGTTCGTTTCACGAACTCCACCTTCCCGGGAGCAGTGACCACGGCCATGGGGTAGCTTTCCATAAAGAGATCCTTTGCAATAGGGTTCAAGAGGCCCAGGATTCAAGGGTTCGAGTGAAATGCTTCTCAGAATGAACGCCAGAACCCTGAAAATCTCTGCGCCCTCCGAGGATGGAGAAAAAATCAACCGCAGAGTACGCAGAGAGCGCAGAGGCAATAAATTGGAATATTGGAATAATGGAATGGTGGGCAATACCATCGGTTCTCCAATATTCCAACATTCCGTCATTCCAATTTTCCAGTCTTTCTCTCTGCGTGCTCTGCGATCTCTGCGGTTAAGTTTTTTTATTCCATGAGGTAATCTTTTTTTGGCCCGAATTTTCTCTCCATGCCCAGGATCTCCCGGATCTGGTCGGCGATGAGAAAAGCCGGGGGAGGGCAGCCGGGCACGTAGTTGGGGAGATGTTTGTATTGTTTCTGACAGTTTCCGATGGGAAGCTGGATGCAATCCGGGGATCCGGAAAGCCGGGCTTCATAGCCTGCACTGATCTCCAACCCCGGGAGCTTCTCCAGGGAAATTCCGGCGGCTTTTAACCGCCCCAGGGCGATCCGCAGACCGTTGGGACAGGCGTTGCAGGCCTGTCCGTTGAGAAAACGGACTTTTTCCGCATCCAATTCGAGGGGGGCGCAGGCGCGGACAAAGGGACGGCGGACTTCTTCGATGGACCTTCCCAGGACCTTTATGTCTTTTTCATTCCATACGCCCAGCCCCATACCCTGGGCCAGACATAGGGATAGGACTTCTGTCGGGTCAATCCCCATGATCCGGGCGGCTATGGTATCCACGGCCACGGCGTCGGCCCCGGCCATGAGCAGGTTCAGCCCGACGGGGGTCCCGGCGATGGGCCCGTCGCCCTCCATGGCAATCAGCCCGTCCACCACGTTCAGGTGGGGTTTCAAGACCGCGTTCAACTCGGTAAAGGCCTTGTTAAGGCCGAGGTAATGGAACCGCTTTTTTTCATCGTAGGTTGTGGTTCCCTTCAAATTCTTCATGGCGGCGGTGATCGTGCTGGCAAAATGGGTCTTGAGCACAGGGGCGTTGACGAAGAAATCAGCCCGCAGGACTTCCCTGGAGACACGAACGCTCTTCAGCAGGCCGCCGAAGGGAATTTTGACTTCCTCGAATTCGCCGTCGTAGAGGTCCAGGAGCCTGGCTCCGGTGGTCCGGGCCACTTCTTCGTATCCGTTGGCGGAGAAGGCTTTCTTGGTGTTCAACCCTATGGCGATGGCTTCGGCGATGATGACTTCTGCCGGCCCGGCCTTCTGGACTTCTTCTACCAGGGCCTGCATGAAGACCGGCCCGGTCAAAATCCCCTTTTCCCAAAGGTTCTCTTCGGCGGTGAGGTTGGGCTTGATGAGGATACGGCTTTTGGGGGGGATCAGCTTTGATGCCGGGCCGATGAGGGAAAACAGCTCCCCCATCATCTTTCGCACTTCTTTCAGATCCTTTCCGTTTTTCCCTTTGACGATGGCAACCGAAGTAGACACTTCCTTCCCTCCCCAAATTTTTAAAACATTTAATAGGACGCGGATGAACACGGATTCGCGCGGATAAGACATTCAAAGGATTGAATAGAGAGAATTATGAAGCCAAAAGCTATAAAAGCATTTTGACACCGACTTTCTCCTTTTATTTTTTTATCCGTGTTCATCCGTGTTTATCCGTGTCCCATTTCATCTTTCGAAGAATTCCACGGCGCCGTGGGGGCAGAGGGCGGCGCAGAGGCGGCATCCGTCACATTTCTCCAGGTTCACCACCAGCTTTTTATCCGCCACCGATATGGCCTCGTAGGGGCAGGCCTCCATGCACCGAAGGCACTTCTGGCAGGCGCCCGGGTCGATGCGCGAGGCGTAGGGCGTGTCTCCTGGGATCTGGCTCGGGGGGATGATATTCTTTGCCGCCCTTCCGGAGAAATCGGCGATGGAGGAATATCCTTTGGCGTCCATCCAGCCCGAAACCTGGCGCAGCCAGCGCTTGATGATCTTGTGGCCATAGACGATGACCGCCGTGCAGACCTGGACGGAACAGGCCCCGCAGAGGATGTAGGAGATGACATCTTCATAACTGCCGATTCCGGCCCCCCCGATCACTGGCGCTTTCAAATCGGCCTCCGAGGCCCTGACCAGCCACTTGCGGGTGATGGAAGCCTGCCAGAATCCGCCGTATCCCCCCATGCCTCCCCAGAGGATGGGTTTTTCGGTTTCGATGTCCAGGTAAAGCCCCTGGTATCTTCCGGTTAAAACCACCGCGTCGGCCCCGCCGTCGATCATGCGAGTGGCGATTTTTATGGGGTCCACGCCTTCGCCGAGCACCTTGCCGATGACCGGAAGAGAAGTCCGTCCCTTGACCTGCTGGAGGATGGAATGGCATAACTCCGAGTTTCTTCCCGCTACCATTCCCGTGGGCTGCCCTTTCTCCACATGGGGACACTGGAGGTTGAGCTCGATCATGTCCGCCCCGTTTTCCGTGGCGAGATCCGTCAGTTTGGCCCATGTTTCCCCGTCCGTTCCGGCGATGGAGGCGATGACCTTCACGTCGAAGTCATGCGCCTCCCGGGCATATTCTTTCATTTTCTTGCGGGCGTATTCTTCGGGGGGACTGGGGTTTAGACGCTCGGTGGAGTAGAGGGAGAAATATCCCCCCTCTTCGATCGCTTCCGGATATTCCACATGCCAGCGAGGGCGGGGCTGCTGCCTCAGCCATTCGGTGTAGCAGAGGGTCTTGGTGACGAAGGCCGCGGCATCGCTGCGGATGCATTTTTTCACGTTGGCGGGGCCGTAGGTGGGAGTGCCCGAGGCGATGATAATGGGGTTTTTCAGGAT
>Ga0111180_1111_pt1 | contig 14381 bp, 9 predicted proteins | sample DeeMarSWOR324_28_FD_80237 | JGI IMG/M metagenome (GOLD analysis project Ga0111180, IMG submission 80237) | Deltaproteobacteria bacterium SM23_61
GGGGAGACTTTGGAAAGCAAACTCCCGCCGATGCTTGCGGCGCAATCTGCCTTTCCTTCCGGGCCCTTGGCAGGTTTTCATGAAATATTCGATCAACGAATTTGGATATTATCCAAAAATGGAAGAATGGAAGAATGGAATATTGGACAAAAAACGGAACCACTAAGACCCGTTATTCCATTATTCCAACATTCCAATTCTTTTAAGGAGAAATAGTTTGACCGAGAATCCGGTCGCTGGAATCAAGAACCTGTCTTCGGTCCTGGAAGACACCTTCCCGGTCCTGGAAAGAATCCTGCGGGGCTTCGCCCCGGAGCTGAAGGCCGAGGAAGTGGGGACCGTGGCCTCCGTCGGGCCGGGGATCGCCCGGGTCGCCGCGCTGCCCTCGGTCCGCTCGGAGGAGCTAGTCCGTTTTGCGGGGAACCAGATGGGAATGGCCTTCAACCTGGACCCGGAAGAGACCGGGATCATCCTTCTGGACCGAAGCTCGGACCTGAAGGCGGGCGACGAAGTTTTCCGGACCGGGCGGGTACTCGATGTTCCCGTGGGGAATGCCCTCCTCGGGCGCGTCCTGGACGCCCTCGGGCGGCCCCTCGACGGGCGGGGCCCGGTCAGGACCGGAAAACGGCGCCCCGTGGAAAGGGAAGCACCGGGCATCATGGACCGGGCGCCCGTCACCGTTCCCCTGCAGACCGGCTTGAAGGCGGTCGACGCCCTCATTCCCATCGGCCGGGGGCAGCGTGAACTCATCCTGGGGGACCGGCAGACCGGCAAAACGGCCATCGCCCTGGACACGATGATCAATCAAAAGGACAGGGATGTCCTCTGCATTTACTGCGCCATCGGAAAACAATCCGCCGCCGCGGCCAAGGTGATCGCCGACCTGGGGAACTACGGGGTCTTGGACGATTCCATCGTGGTGGTCTCCAGCGAGGAAGACCCCCCGGGGCTGCAGTTCATCGCCCCCTACGCGGCAACCAGCATGGGGGAGTATTTCATGGAGCAGGGGCGGGATGTCCTGGTGGTCTACGACGACCTGACCCGCCACGCAAGGGCATACCGGGAGCTTTCCCTCCTGCTCCGCCGGCCTCCCGGGCGGGAAGCCTACCCGGGAGACATCTTCTACATCCATTCCCGTCTCCTGGAGAGGTCGACGCACCTCCGGGAGGAGCACGGGGGCGGGTCTCTCTCGGCCCTGCCCATCGTGGAAACCGAGGCCCAGAACATATCGGCCTACATCCCCACCAACCTGATCTCCATCACCGACGGGCAGATTTACCTTTCTCCCGAACTTTTTCAGAAAGGGATCCTGCCGGCCGTGGACGTGGGCAAATCGGTCTCCCGGGTGGGCGGAAAGACCCAGCTGCCCGCCTACCGGGCCGTGGCCGGGGACCTGCGGCTCTCCTACTCCCAGTTTGAGGAGCTGGAGTCCTTCGCCCGCTTCGGCACCCGGCTGGACGAAGAGACCCGCAAGACCCTGGAGCGGGGACGGCGGGTGCGGGAAGTTCTCAAACAGCCCCAGTACCGGCCGATCCCCGTTCCCGAGCAGATCGGGATCCTCCTCGCGGTCACTTCCGGCCGCCTGGATGATATGGCCGTCGACCGCATCGGCGAGGCGGAAAAAGCCATCCGGGAAGCAGTGGCCCGGGACGGTGCGGAGATCGGGGAGCGGATCCGGCAGGGCAAAAAGCTGAGTTCGGAAGACCGGGAAGCCTTGCTCCAGATCGTCGAAGCGGTCATCCAACCGGAGAAACATGCAGACCCTCGAGTCGCTGAAAAGAAAGATCAAGACCGCTGAAGACCTTCATTCGGTGGTGAAGACGATGAAGGCCCTGGCGGCGGTGAACATCCGGCAGTACGAACGGGCGGTGGAATCTCTCTCCGACTACAACCGCACCGTGGAGATGGGGCTCCAGGTGCTCTTGAAACAGAAGCCCGCCGGCCTTCAATTTCAGCAAGGATCCGGGGAACACTGGGGGGTTATTGTCTTCGGCTCCGATCAGGGGATGTGCGGCCAGGTCAATGACCAGATCGTAACCCACGCCCTGGAAGACCTGGATCGCCGGGGGGTGGGAAAGGATGACCGGATCGTTCTCGCCGTGGGACTGCGCGCAGCCGGACGTTTAGAGGACGCCGGGCAGCCCGTGGAGGAAACCTTTCCGGTTCCCGGCTCCACCTCCGGGATCACCCCCCTGGTCCAGGAGCTGCTCTGGGTTCTGGAAACCTGGCCCGCCCGGGGCATCAAGCGAGTGGGCCTGTATTTTTCCGAGCACCTGTCCGCCGCCTCCTACCGGCCCGAGTCGTTCCTCCTTCTTCCCATCGACGAGGAATGGCTGGCCCGGGTGGGAGCGGAAAGCTGGCCGGGCCGCTGTTTGCCTCTCTTCACCATGGACTGGGACCGGCTCTTTTCCCGTTTGATCCGCCAGTACCTGTTCGTGTCCCTCTACCGGGCCTTCGCCGAGTCCCTGGCCAGCGAGAATGCCAGCCGCCTCTCCTCCATGCAGGGGGCGGAACGGAACATCGAAGAGATGCTCTCCCAACTCCATGCCCGATTCCAGCGCCAGCGGCAGATGTCCATAACCGAGGAACTCCTCGACATCGTGGCGGGCTACGAGGCCCTGTCTTCCCCCGGGAATCGCTGACCCGCCCATTCGCCCGAAAGGAGCCTTTATGAAGCCAAAAACCATCGTCACTTTAACCATCAACCCCTAGCGTCGGACCCCCAAAATAATAGGCACAAAATTGTACGTGGAGCCGGGGGTCGGACGGATTCCCGCCTTGGCGGGACAAAATCCGGCGGGAGAAAAGTATTCTTCCACGGCATCTCCGGGTTTCCCCAAAGGAACGCGGGCGGAATCCACTACCAGATCAAGGACGGGGAGAACGGGTTCCTGGTCTCCTCCCCGGAAGAGGCGGCCAAGCGAATCGTCGAGCTGGTCAAGAACCCCCTCCTCCGGGAACGCATGGGGAAAAAGGCCCGGGAAACCGTGCGGAAGAAATTCCTCCTCACCCGCTACCAGGAACAGTACCTGGACCTCTTCAATTCCTTCGAGACCATCTACCGTTTCCGTGGCCTGCCCAAGGAAAACGCATGACCGGAAAAGAAGGAATTCACATCGGCACGTCGGGCTGGCACTACGATCACTGGCGGGGGCCCTTTTATCCCCCGGATGCGAAAGCGGAGGATTTCTTGCCTTATTACCGCAAACATTTCCGTACCGTGGAAATCAACAACACCTTTTACCAGCTTCCGCAGAAGGACACGATGGAGACATGGAGGGAAACGGTCCCTGCAGGTTTCATTTTCGCGGTGAAAGGCAGCCGATATATCACCCACATGAAAAAACTGAAGGATCCGGAGAAGACTTTGGAAAAATTCCTGGAGCGGGTGAAATACCTGGGAGAAAAACTGGGGCCTGTCCTCTTCCAGCTTCCGCCGGGATGGAAGTTCAACGGCGAACGGCTGGATTCTTTCCTGGAGGCGCTGCCGAAAAAATTCCGGGCGGCCTTCGAGTTCCGGGATCCCAGCTGGTTCCGGGACGAGGCGCTGGAGACGCTACGCAAGCACGGGGCTGCCTTTTGCATCTACGATCTGGCGGGCTTTCAATCCCCCAAGGAAGTTACCGCCGATTTCGTTTACCTTCGGCTTCACGGGCCGGGGGATAAATACCAGGGGAAATATTCCCTGGAAACCCTGGCCGGCTGGGCGGATGCCTTTTCGGCCTGGCGCCGGGAGAAAAAAGAGATCTTCTGTTACTTCGACAACGACCAGGCGGGTTACGCCGCCCAGGATGCTATGAAACTCCAGGAAATGGTCTGAAAAGGAATTTGAGAAGCCGGTCAAGAAATAGAAGTTGTAGCCGCGAGGTTTGCCTTGTGCTTATTGGGCTACGAGTGGTATGAAAAAGATATCCAGGATGAATTGCGGTTATAGTCTTTGCGCATGGAGGTTAACCAACCGTGGAAAATCTTTCCGTTTGGCCGGGGAAACCTTATCCGCTGGGAGCAAGCTACGACGGAACGGGGACCCATTTCTCCCTTTTTTCCGAAGCCGCCAGCCGCGTGGAGCTGTGCCTCTTTGATGACCACGGAAGCCAAACCTGCGTCGACCTTCCGGAGGTGACGGGGTTTTGCTGGCATGGCTACCTCCCGGGGATCGAACCCGGCCAGCGCTATGGTTTTCGAGTGCACGGCCCCTGGGCGCCGGAGCAGGGCCTCCGGTGCAATCTGGCCAAGCTCCTGCTGGACCCCTATGCGAAAGCGATGGAGGGCGAGGTCAGCTGGAAGGAAGCGGTTTTCCCTTACCGGTTCCGTGAACCCGAGGGAGCGCCGAACCAGGATGACAGCGCGCCCTGGGTCCCCAAATCCGTGGTCATCAACCCCTTCTTCGATTGGGGATTTGATCAGCCCCCGCGCACTCCTTTAAACGAGACGGTGATCTACGAGGTCCATGTCAAGGGTTTCACCGCCCGTCACCCCCATATTCCCCCCGAGGTTCAGGGCAAGTATGCTGGTTTGGCCCATCCGGCGGCGATCGAATATCTGAAGCGCCTCGGAATTACGGCGGTGGAGCTTCTTCCCGTTCATCAGTTCATCCACGACGCCCACCTGGTGGAACGCGGTCTGCGCAACTATTGGGGGTACAACTCCATCGGCTATTTGGCCCCGCACAACGAATACTCCAGCCGGGGCCAGCGGGGCCAGCAGGTCCAGGAGTTCAAACAGATGGTCAAAACCCTGCATGAAGCGGGGATCGAGGTCATCCTGGACGTGGTGTACAACCATACGGCCGAGGGCAACCATCTTGGGCCCATGCTTTCTTTCAAGGGTATCGACAACGCCGCCTACTATCGCCTCGTGGGAGATGATCCCCATTACTACATGGATTATACCGGCACGGGAAACAGCTTGAACATGCGCCATCCGCACGTTCTCCAGCTGATCATGGATTCCCTCCGGTACTGGGTTCTGGAAATGCACGTGGACGGGTTCCGCTTCGACCTGGCCGCCACCCTGGCCCGGGAACTGCACGATGTCGACCGTCTCTCGGCCTTCTTCGACCTGATCCAGCAGGACCCGGTGGTGAGCCAGGTGAAAATCATCGCCGAGCCCTGGGATGTGGGCGAAGGGGGCTACCAGGTGGGAAACTTTCCTCCTCTCTGGTCGGAATGGAACGGAAAGTACCGGGACTGTGTCCGTGACTACTGGCGGGGTGAGGACCGGACTCTGGGGGAATTCGCCAACCGTTTCACCGGCAGTTCGGATCTTTACGAAAGTACCGGCCGTCGCCCCTTTGCCAGCATCAACTTCTTCACCGCCCATGACGGCTTCACCCTGCATGACTTGGTTTCCTATAACGAGAAACACAACGAAGCCAATGGAGAGGATAATAAGGACGGGGAGAGTCACAACCGGTCCTGGAACTGCGGCGCCGAAGGGCCGACCGACAATCCTCACATTCTGGCCCTGCGGGCGCGGCAGAAGCGGAATCTTCTGGCCACTTTGTTTCTTTCCCAGGGGGTGCCCATGCTCCTGGGCGGGGACGAAATGGGTCGAACCCAGAAGGGCAACAACAATGCCTACTGCCAGGACAATGACATTTCCTGGTACGATTGGGGTGCTGTCGATGACGGTCTTTTCGATTTCACCGCACGCTTGATCGAATTGCGCCGCAAGCATCCGGTCTTCCGGCGCCGCCGCTGGTTCCAGGGAAAGGCCATTCACGGCACCGGAGTGCACGATATCGGATGGTTTACTCCGGAGGGCAAAGAAATGGAGGAGGAGCACTGGGGAGAAGGATTCGCCAATTCTCTGGCCGTATTCCTGAACGGCGAGGCGATTCCCAGCCCCAATGCCCGGGGCGAAAGGATCGTTGACGACAGCTTTTATCTCCTGTTCAACGCCCATCACGAGTCCATCACCTTTAAGCTTCCGGAAGCGAAGTGGGGCCAAAAATGGACGAAGGTCTTCTCCACCCATGAACTCAGGTTCGCAGAAGAGGAGCAGAGCTTTACCGCCGGGGACGGGGTTGCAGTCGAGGCGCGTTCCTTGATGGTGCTGCTCAGAGGCGGAGGCCCCGTATCGAGTACGGGTTGACATTTTCGGGAAGCTTCGGTCTTGACCCGGGGGCAAGGGGCGTGCGGATAAAAAGCATCTGTTCGAGGAGACCGTTTCATGGCCACCGATATTTGGGGAATCGACGACGGCTACGAGGATGCCCTGGGCAAATGGCGCAAGACGGGGGAGGCGACGAGGCTGGCCATCCTGAAGGCCATGGGGATCGATCCCTTCGTCCCGGCTACCCCCGTCGAGAACCCGGTACGGGTATTGCGGCCCGGCCAGACTTTCTCCCTGCCCGGTCCGGCCGAATTGACCCTTGAGGACGGGACCCGGCTGCCCGTCGAAGGACGCATTCCGCCAGACCTGCCCCTCGGCTACCACCGGCTCCGGATCTTCGACCAGGCAAAACCGATCCAGATCATCATCACCCCCGGCCGGTGTTACCTCCCCCCCGGCTTCCGGGCCTGGGGCTGGGCGGTTCAACTCTACTCTTTGCGTTCGGCCCGGAGCTGGGGAATGGGAGACCTGGCCGACCTCCGGCGGCTGGCTCGCTGGTCGGCCGGGGAACTGGGCGCCGGCATATTGCTGATCAACCCGCTCCAGGCCGCAGCCCCCACGATTCCTCAAAACCCCAGTCCCTATTTCCCCAGCAGCCGGCTTTTCCTCAATCTCCTCCACCTCCGGGTCGAGGAAGTCCCCGGGGCAGTCGGAGCGACCCTGGACCTGGAGCGGCTGGGCAATCTGGGAAAGGCTTTGAATCGGGAACCGCGCATCGACCGCGATGCCGTCTTCCGCCTGAAAATGGAGGCTCTCGAGCTCCTCTGGACCCTTTTCCAGGGGGATGAGGGCTTTGAGCGCTATTGCCTGGAACAGGGGGAAGCTCTCGGCAGCTTTGCCGCTTACTGCGTCCTGGCTGAGCGATATGGGCAAAAGTGGCCCCAATGGCCCGCTGAATACCGGGATCCCCATTCCCCGGCCGTGGGGCGTTTTTCCCGCGATAACCGCGACCGGCTGCGCTTCCACCAGTGGGTGCAGTGGCTCCTGGACCGGCAGCTGGCCGGGGCGGCGAAGGAACTGCCCCTCATGCAGGATCTTCCCATCGGTTTCGACCCTGAAGGGGCCGATGCCTGGGCCTGGCAGGAAGTGCTGGCTTCGGATGCCACCGTGGGGGCGCCACCCGATGAGTATAATACATTGGGGCAGGACTGGAAGCTCCCCCCATTCGTACCCCACAAGCTGAGGGCTGCGGCCTATGAGCCTTTTCGCCGGACCATCCGGGCGGCGCTGCGCCATGCAGGGGGCCTGCGCATCGATCACGTTATGGGGTTTTTCCGCCTCTACTGGATTCCCAGCGGAATGGGGCCATCCGCCGGAGCTTACGTCCGATACCCGTCTGAAGACCTCCTGGCCATCGTCGCCCTCGAGAGCCATCGGGCCAAGGCCATCATCGGGGGCGAAGACCTGGGAACTGTGGAACCGGTCGTGAGAGAACAGCTTTCCCGACACCGGGTTCTTTCCTACCGGCTGGTATGGTTTGAGAAGGAGCTCCCGGCAACCTATCCACGAATGTCCTTGGCCGCAGTCACGACGCACGACCTGCCCACGATTGCCGGGTTGTGGAGTGGCTTTGACTTGAAAAAGCAGCATGAATTGGGGCTCAACCCCAACGAGGGGGGTATGGGGGAGATTCGCGACCGCCTCCGGTCGATGACCGGGCTTTCCGGGACGGCGAAGGTTTTCGATGTGATCGTGCATACCCACCGGCTCCTGGCCGAGGCTCCCTCTGTGGTCGTGACCGCCACCCTGGAGGATGCCTTGGCGGTCAAGGAAAGGCCCAACATGCCCAACACCGTCGAGGAATGGCCCAACTGGTCCATCCCCTTGCCGATTCTCCTCGAGGAGATCGAGTCCGATCCCCTGGTCCGGCAGGTCGCCGGCGTACTCCAAAGGAAGGGTAACGGCGCAGGTCATCGCCAGGGGCATTCGCGGCGCAAAGCCGGAAAAGAAGGGGAGCAAAGGCCATCCTCCCGGCGGAGGAGAAAAGGCGGGGGTTGAAGATGTTTTCCGGGGAAGGGAACGCACGAGAGGATTATTGGGGAGGGGATATGAAAAAGCTGCTACTAAAAAAAATCTTCCTTGCCGTCGGATGGGTCCTTTTCTTCTATCTGGCAGTGCCGCAGACTCTGGCCCAGGGGCTCCAGGCTCAGGAACCGCTGCGGGTCGAGATCGCTGAATTGGGAAAGACCATTCAACTTCTGGAGAACCCCGAGGAAGCCAAAAAGCTGGCTGCCCAGCTGAGGGGACTTTTGGAAGCCCAAAAACTCGCCTCGGAGCAGGAGAAGCAGGAAGTTCCCGAAACGGAAAGCGGCTTCCTCGACCTTTTGGAGTTGTATGAATCCCGGGAGGAACAGATTTCCCGCATCGGGGAAAGAATAACCGCGTTTTTCGAATCTCTTTCCCTTAGCTACCGCCGGGTCCTGACCTACCTCACCCAGGAAAAAAACCGGAGAAAGATCACCTCCTTGGGGGTGGGAATCCTCTCGGCCCTTGCCGCCGGCCTGTTCCTCTGGCTGCTCTTGCGCGGAATCACCCGGCGGTTCGAGAAAAGATGGGATCGCGATGAACGGCAGACTCGAGCCCAAAAGTTCGGGCGGGTCTGCCTGGCCACCTTGTTCCGGGTTTATCCCTGGATCGCCCTGTACGCCGTTTTCTACCTGTTTTCCCTCTTTTTCCCCGCAACCCGGACGGTGAAGCCTTTTATCCTGAGCGCCCTGCTGGCCCTGACCCTTTACCTGGGGTTAAAACATTTTCTGGCCCTTCTCCTCTCGCCGGACCTGCGGCCGGAAGGGTTGATCCCCCTGAAAGACGAGACCTCGGGATACATCTTCATTTGGTTGAGGAGAATCCTCCTCTTCTCCTTGTGGGTCTATCTTCTTTACCTGGCCGCTTTCCATCTGAGCCATCTGCGGATGATGAAGGCAGCGGGGATCCTTTACAAGGTCGGTCTGGCCGCATTCGCCATCGTCATTCTGGCCCAGTGGAGGGGAGAGATCCAGAGACTCCTGAGCCGGGCCGTCCGGCCCGGAGACCCTCCGTGGTTATCCTTTTTCAAGCGGGCGGTGAATTATTCCTCGGGAAAAGTGTACCTCCTGGCCCTTTGCTACGCCGGTTTCCTGGCCGTCCTTTCCCTGGCGGGGCCCTCCCACCTCTATGATTATGTTCTTTCTTCCTCGGCCAAGAGCGTCCTGGTCCTCCTTTCGGGGGTGGGGCTCTGGATTCTCTGGTCTTACCTTTTCCGAAAGCTCTTCGAGGTCACCCGGGAGATTCAGGAGAGATACCCGGCCCTGGCGGAGCACGCCAGCCGCTATGTCGAATACCTCGGGAAGGCGGGGTATGCGGCGATTGCCCTTTTCTCCCTCTTCGTCGTCCTCGATGTCTGGGGGGTCAGCGTCTATGAATTCATCGCCGATACGAGCTGGATCAAGCCGCTCTTGCGTATTCCCTTCATCTTACTCTTCGCTTTCCTCTTCCTCCAACTGGCCTACCTTCTCATCAACAAGTTCGCCCTCCAGGCCCAGGCTCGGATGGAGGCCACGGCAACGGTCAGCCCCCTGGAAGTGGGAAAAAGGATCTCCACCCTGGCCAATATCTTCAAGCGGGGAGTCGCCGTGGCCGTGGCGGTATTCGCCGGGATCATGATCCTCTCCGAGCTGGGGTTCGACATCAAGCCCATCCTGGCGGGAGCCGGAATCTTAGGATTGGCCGTCGGGTTCGGAGCTCAAAACCTGGTCCGGGACATCATCAGCGGCCTTTTCTATACCTTTGAAAACCGACTCCGGGTGGGGGACGTGGCCATCATCAACGGCACGGGCGGATTGGTCGAGCAGGTCAACCTCCGGACCAGCGTCCTTCGTGGACTGGACGGAACCATCCACGTTTTTCCCAACGGGGCGATCAATACCCTTTCCAACATGACCTATGAATTTTCCTTCTACCTGTTCGACGTGGGAGTGGCCTACAAGGAAGACACGGACCGGGTGATCTCTGTTCTGAAGGAAGTGGGCGATCAAATCATGCAGGAGGAAGCGTATCGATCTGCCATCTTGGAACCGCTGGAAATTCTGGGGGTGGATAAGTTCGGCGACTCGGCGGTCGTCATCAAGGCCAGGATCAAGACCTTACCCATCAAGCAATGGCTTGTGGGGCGGGAGATGAACCGGAGGATCAAAAAGCGGTTCGACGAACTGGGAATCGAGATCCCTTTCCCCCACCGGTCGGTGTACTTCGGCGAGGCGAGCAAGCCCCTCTCTGTCAGACTGGAGGGGCTCCAGGAACGGAGGGAGGAAATTAAGGCATGGATCCGCGAAATCTTGGAGGAGCGGAAGGAAGGCCCTTAGGCTTTTTCCCCTGAACCGGAGAGAGGAAGCGAGTCGAAATGAAATTCCTGGAAGGAAAGAGTCTCCGGGTGGCCAAGAAATTTTTTGTGGCGATCATCGGTTTTACTCTTTTGATCGTCGGAGCAGCCATGATTGTGCTTCCGGGGCCGGCTCTGATCGTTATCCCCCTGGGCCTGGCCATTCTGGCCACCGAATTCTTATGGGCCCGGAGGGTCCTGAAAAGGCTGAAAAATATCCTGAAAGAGGGACCAGAAAAAATACACAGGAGAGAGACCCTTTTCTCCGGAAGGAAGGAGGGACGATGAGGAGGGCCCCAAAAACCCGCAGGCATCGGGAAAGGAGCACTTCGATGAATAGGGAAGCATTTCAGGGTGAGTGGAAGATCGGCACGGTCATAGGAATCCCCGTCCGCTGATATCTGGGAGGCGAAAAATGGCCCATCCGAAAACCGCTTTCGTGATAGCGGCAGGCTCTTTTGAAGCGGTCATCTTTGATCTTGACGGGGTGGTCACCGATACCGCCTCCGTCCATGCCGCGGCCTGGAAAAAAATGTTCGACGATTTCCTCTCGCGGGACGCCGCCCGGAAAGGCATTCCCTTTCAGCCTTTTGAAATCGAAACGGATTACCGTCTCTATGTGGATGGAAAACCCCGCCTCGACGGGCTGAGGAGTTTTCTCCGATCCCGGGGAATGAAACTGCCCGAGGGCCGCGCGGAGGACCCGCCCGGGGCGAAAACCGTCCACGGACTGGCCCGGCAAAAAAACGAAGATTTCCTGAAGCGGGTCCGGGAGCAGGGCGTGGAAGTTTACGGATCCACGGTAGATCTGATTCACTGCTTAAAAAAGCACGGACTGAAAACCGCAGTCATTTCATCGAGCAAGAGCTGCGCCCTGATCCTGGATTCGGTGAATCTTTCGGACCTCTTCGATGTACGGGTGGACGGGGTGGATTCGGAGATCCTGGGCATTCCCGGCAAACCCGCCCCGGATATCTTCCTCGAGGCGGCCCGGCAATTACGGGTGGCCCCGGAGCGGGCGGTGGTGGTCGAAGACGCCGTTTCCGGCGTCCAGGCCGGGCGGGCGGGGAATTTCGGCCTGGTCATCGGGATTGCCCGAACCGGAGGAAAAGAAGATCTCCTGAAAAACGGGGCCCACGTGGCAGTGGAAGACCTTTCCGAGATTTCCGTCGCCGGGGATTCGGAACCCTGCGAACCGCTGCCCTCCGCCCTGGAGGATTTTGAGGGAATTTCCCGCCAGGCCGGGGAAAGGCGCATTGCCCTATTCCTGGACTATGACGGGACACTGACTCCCATCGTGGAAACCCCCGACCGGGCGGTCATGCACCAAGACATGCGGGAGGCGGTGATTGAGCTCTCCCGACTTTGCCCTTTGGGGATCATCAGCGGCCGGGACCTCCAGGACGTGCGGGACAAAGTCCGGATCGACTCCATCATTTATGCCGGAAGCCATGGATTCGACATCTCCGGCCCAAAGGGGCTACAGGTCGAGAATACGGTGGGGGAGGAATTCCTTCCCGTTCTCGACCGCGCGGAGAAAGAGCTCTCCGAAAAACTCTCCTCGATCCAGGGCCTCCTGGTGGAGCGAAAAAAGTTCGCCATCGCCATCCATTACCGCCTGGTTGACCCCGCCAGGGTGGAAGAGATCGAAAGAGTCGTGGATGAGGTCGCCGGCCAAAACCCCAAGTTACGGAAAGCCTACGGAAAAAAGATTTTCGAACTCCAACCCCAAATGGACTGGCACAAGGGGAAAGCGCTTTTCTCCTTGCTTCGCGCCCTGAAACTCGACGAAGAGGATGTGCTGCCCTTCTACCTCGGGGATGATGTGACCGACGAGGACGCCTTCCGGGCGCTGCAGGGACGGGGGATCGGAATCGTGGTCCGGGATCACCCCTATGAGACCGCCGCCAGCTACAGCCTGAAGAACCCCGGGGAGGTCCGCGAATTTCTGCTTAGACTCATTTCCTTCTGCAGGAGGTCTCCATGAACCCCTGGACCCTGGTCTATGAAGGATTCGAACCGAAAAAGGAAAGCTTGCGCGAGGCGCTCTGCACCCTGGGAAACGGGTATTTCGCCACCCGCGGGGCTGCGCCTGAATCCGGAGCGGACGAGATTCATTACCCCGGGACGTACCTCGCCGGGGGATACAACCGGTTGGAAACGGAGATCGCCGGTCGGGTGGTTGAAAATGAAGACCTGGTGAATATGCCCAATTGGTTGCTCACCAGGATCCGGCCGGAAGGGGGCGATTGGCTGAATCTTCTGTCCGTGGAAATCCTTTCCTACCGCCAGGAACTCAACCTGAAAGAGGGCCTTCTCTCCAGAACAGTTCGATTCCGGGACAAACAGGACCGGGAAACGACCCTGATCCAGCGGCGTTTCGTGCATATGGAGCACATGCATCTGGCCGCGCTGGAAACCACCGTCATCCCGGAAAACTGGGCCGGACGGATTCAGGTCCTTTCCGCCCTGGACGGAACGGTGATCAATGCCGGGGTCGAACGTTACAAGCAGCTCAACAGCAAGCACCTGGAGCCCATCCGGAGCGGGGCGGTGGATAAAGAAACGATCTATCTCCTGATGGAGACCAATCAATCCCGCCTTCGGGTGGCCGAGACCGCCAGAATCCGCGTGTATTCCGGAGAGGAACGGATGGAGATGGAAAGGAAGCTTGTCGAACAACCCGGAACTATCGGCCAGGAGTTTTTTGTCGAGGCGGCGCGGAATCAACCGGTGAAGGTCGAAAAGATCGTTTCCTTTAACACCTCCAGGGACTTCGCCATCTCCGAACCCGCCCTGGATGCGGCGGAGGCGATCACCCATGCGGGGGACTTTGATGAACTTCTTCGCAGCCACGTCCTGCAATGGGACCACCTGTGGGACCGATGCGACATCCGGCTTGAAAACGGCGATCGGCCCCAGATGATCCTGCGGCTGCACATCTTTCACCTGCTCCAGACCGTTTCGAGGAATTCCATCGACCTGGACATCGGCGTGCCGGCCAGGGGCTGGCACGGGGAGGCCTACCGGGGGCACGTCTTCTGGGACGAACTCTTTGTCTTTCCCTATCTCAACCTGAGAATACCCAATCTCACCCGGTCTCTGCTTCTTTACCGTTACCGGCGGTTAAACCGATCGCGCCTTGCGGCTCAAGAAGAAGGCTTACGAGGCGCCCTCTATCCCTGGCAGAGCGGAAGCAACGGGCGGGAGGAAACCCAGCAGCTCCACCTGAACCCGAAATCGGGCCGGTGGCTGCCGGATCACACCCATCTGCAGCGCCATGTCAATATCGCCATCGCCTACAATGCCTGGCAGTATTACAAGGCCACCGGAGACCTGGAATTTCTTTCCACCTACGGTGCGGAGATGATCCTGGAAATCGCCCGGTTTCTGGCCGGTATGGCAACCTTCAACCGGCAACTCGACCGTTACGAAATCCTGGGAGTCATGGGGCCCGATGAATATCACGACGGGTATCCCGATACGGAAAAACCCGGCCTGAACAACAACGCTTACACCAATGTGATGACCGTCTACGTGCTGCGGACCGCCCTGAAAGCGATCGAGGCGCTCCCTCCCAGAAGAAGGAAAGATCTGCTGGAGGCCCTGGGACTGGAACCGGCGGAGATGGACCGCTGGCAGGACATTTCCCGTAAGATGCGGGTCGTATTCCACGGAGACCGAATCATCAGCCAGTTCGAGGGATACGATCAGCTGCTGGAGTTTGACTGGGAGGGATACCGGAAGAAATACGGCAATATCCAGAGGCTGGACCGGGTTCTGGAGGCGGAAGGGGACACCCCCAACCGGTATAAAGCCTCGAAGCAGGCCGATGTGCTCATGCTCTTCTACCTCTTCTCGGCCGAGGAGATCCAGGAACTCTTCACCGAGATGGGCTACGAATTCG
>Ga0111180_1147_pt1 | contig 14357 bp, 12 predicted proteins | sample DeeMarSWOR324_28_FD_80237 | JGI IMG/M metagenome (GOLD analysis project Ga0111180, IMG submission 80237) | Deltaproteobacteria bacterium SM23_61
CCGCCCTTTCGCGCTTACGATTCCCGCCGTTACCGTGTTGCTCAGGCCGAAGGGATTCCCGACGGCCACGACCCAATCCCCGACTTTCAACTGTTCCGAATTCCCGAGGGTGGCTGCGTTGAGCGTCCCTTTGGGGTCGATCTTCAAGACGGCCAGGTCCGTCTTCGGGTCTCTTCCCACGATCCGGGCCTTATACTCGTGCCGGTCAGCCAGAGTGACGGTAATGTCCTTGGCCCCTTCCACCACGTGATGATTGGTGACGATGTAACCGTCCCGGCTGATGATGACCCCCGAACCGGCCCCTTGCATGCGGAAAGCCTCCGGCGGCTGGGGGAAACCCCGGAAGAAATGCTTGAATAAGTCACCGTAGGGCGCCTCCGGAGAAGAAAATTCCTGGGGGAAGCCGGCCTTCTCGACCTTGGTGACCTTGATATTTACGACCGTGGATCCCTGTTTCTGGACCAGGTCGGCAAAAGAACCCGGAGGATTTGGTACGGACGCCGTCTCCTGCACCATCGCCCGGGCGTCCCCCGCCCCTGCGGGTTTGGTGAGATGGAGCGGTGCGGCCAGAAGAAGGCCGGCGAAAAGGAAAGATACCGCCACGGCGGTCAACGCCGTCCACCGGAATTTTTTGTTTCCCCAATCCATTCTAACTTTTGAAAACATGTTTGACCCTCCCTTACCTGTGGAATTGGGCGCGCCTTTCAAGCACGCCGCATCTTAGCTATTAATTTGAAGATAAGGGAGCCAGATTAAAGGAAGATGAAACCAGGATTAGAATTTTCTAATGAAGGGCAGGGGCTCACCCCCTCGCTTCCCTACCTGAACCTGTGAAAAAATTCAGGTGAGGAAAAGCCTGAGTGCATAAGCCATGTCCAGGGGACGAAAAAATTCGCTTGCCAAAATGAGGCGCTGATTTCTCCGTGGGCTGGCGACCATTGAACCTGGGTTGTGCCCACAGGAAATCTTCTTTTATTTACCCTGGCTTATGCTTGCCATACGGGCGTTTCTCTACGGATGCCAGGAGGGCGCTTTGGAGAAGGGACATGTCCCGCCGATTTTGGCGGCGCGAATTTTTCGGTCCCCTGGACAACCAGAAATGCTTTTCCCTTTTCGGTTTGAATTTTTTCAGAGATTCCCTCCTCGAGGGGGGAGGGCTTCGACGTGAGCTCCTTTCGGTCTGAACTCAGGGTTGAAGACAGCCGAAAGGTTAGGGCGGGGGGATTAAGATGAAAGGGGAAGAGAGATGGTAAATCGGCTGCCTTGGCCCGCGACGCTTTCCACCTGAATCCGCCCCCCGTGGGCCTCGGCAATGGATCGAGCGATGGCCAGGCCCAGGCCCGCCCCGCTTCCACCCTGGGCCCGTGCCCCGGCAGTCCGGTAAAAGCGCCGGAAGATCTCTTCCTGATCTTCCTCAGAAATGCCGATCCCCGTGTCCGAAACTCGGAGGAGGGCCCATTTTTCATCCGTGCGGAGAGAGATTTCTACGCTTCCTCCGGGCGGCGTGTATTTGATCCCATTGTCCACTAAATTTAAAATGAGTCTTCGGAGGCGATCAGGATCACCCGGGACTTGAGCGGGCTCCATGGGTCCGGTCCGGAGTTGGACCGCGTGCGACCCAGCCAACGGCTGGACTTCCTTCAGGACGTCTTCGATCAGATTCTTTAAGTTCACGGGACGCCGGTCCATGCGCAGGACCCCTGCATCGGACCGGGAAAGGAGGAGCAGCCCCTCAACCAGGCGGGCGATCCGATCGGTCTCCTCCAGGGCGCTTCGCAGGATGGCTTGATACTCTTCCGGCCTGCGGGGGGACCGCAGCCCGACCTCTATTTCCCCTTTCAGGACGGTTAGCGGGGTTTGAAGCTCATGGGAGGCATCGGCGCTGAACTGGCGGATCTCCTGGAAGGCGGTGTTCAAACGGCCCAGCATCTCATTCAGGGTTTGGGCCAGGCGGTCCAGTTCATCCCCTGCTCCTGATCCATGAACCTGCCGGTCCAGATGCTCCGCGCTGATCCTCCGGGCGGTTTCCGTCATCCGGTCCACGGGCTGGAGAGCCTTGCGGGCTAAGGCCCATCCCCCTCCCCCGGCGAGGAGCAGGGCTACCGGGAAAATGCCGGCCATAATCCAAAGAAACCGGCGGAGGGTCTTGTCCAGATTTTCCCGGGACATCCCGACTTGGATGACGCCGGAAACTCGCCCCGCTTTGACCACCGGCCAGGTCACCCGGATTGGATAAGGGCCAAGGCCTTCCAACGTCTCGAACGTGGGAAGGCCCCGGGATGCGTTCTTCAGGGCCTGCTCGCTCAGGGGCAGTTTCCCCCCGCGGGAAGAGGAGGGTCCGGAGGGAAGACGTTCGAAGTAACGCTCCAGGGGAGAGAAGCCAAAAAACCGGCGGAAGACCTCGTCGATTTCAGCGGGAATGAAAGTTTCCGCCCCGCCGCCAACCCGCTGGGCCAGGGTTTGGGCCACCCCGCGGAGGGCGGCATCCGACTCCTGAGACAAGGTGTAGGCCAAAAGCGCGTATCCCGTTCCTCCCAGGATCAGGAAGCTCAGGGTGAGAAGGCTCGTGTACCAGAGAGTCAGCCGGGCCCGGATGGTTCTCAACATCATGGCTCACTCCGACTTGAGCGCATACCCGCTCCCCCGGACCGTGTGGATCAACTTCTTCTCCCTTCCGGAATCGATCTTGCGGCGAAGATAGTTCACATACACGTCGATAACGTTGGTTTCGGTATCAAAGTCATAGTTCCAGACGTGCTCGCTGATCATGGCCCGGGTCAGCACCCGGCCGGCATTGCGCATGAGGTATTCCAGGAGGGCGAATTCCTTGCTGGTCAGGTCAATTCTCTCTCCTCCCCGGGTGACGAGGTGGCGGGCCGGGTCCAGGACCAGGTCTTCAACCTGAAGAAGAGGGGGCCCGGTCTCCGCCTTCCGGCGGAGCAAGGCCCGGATTCTGGCCAGGAGCTCCTGAAAGGCAAAAGGTTTGGTGAGATAGTCGTCCGCTCCGGAATCCAGGCCCAGGACCTTATCCTCAATGGCCGCTCTGACCGTGAGGAGGAGCACCGGGGTGGGTACTTTCCTCTCCCGCAGTTTCTTTAGGACCTGGAGCCCATCGATTTTCGGGAGGGCAATGTCGAGGATGATCAGGTCGTGAACCTGGTCGAGAACCCTGGCGAGCCCTTCTTCTCCGTCCGGGGCCAGGTCCACGGCATAGCCCTCTTCTTCCAGGCCCTTTTTTATGAATCGGGCAACCTTTTTTTCATCCTCGATGACCAAAATTCTCATGGATGAAGATTCCCTTGGCATTTCTTCCAAATTTTTTCCAACTGCCTGATCTGAATCATTTCCGAGGCTTTTTAAGGAAAAGGGAAATGGTTGTTTTAAATAATTATACCTCTTATTTATGGATCATCTCCAAATTCGTTGCAAGCCAAAGAGCTGGTCTTTTCATAATTCCCTGTGATTTCATGGGCCCGGAAGAAAAGTCATCTTGCTTGCAATCATGAGGCACAAATCTCTTCCCACCGGTGGCGGGGGAGTCTGTGATTTCTTTGAGGCTTACTTATCGCGCCTCCGCTGCGCTTTGCGGATGACCGACAGGGGGTTCATGGAAAGCGGATATCCCGCCGATGCTTGCTGCGCAATCTGACTTTCCTTCCGGACCCTTGCCAAGCTTTCATGAAAAATTCGATCGATGAATCTGGAGATGAACCTTATTTATTTATGGGGAAATCTGCATGGGAGTCCGAGCCGGGGGAAGGGAAAAAAAGAGAGCCTGATCGCTCAGGCTCTCCTTGACTTCCTCCGGCCTTAGCCTCCATTTCGGCTAAACCACAAAGGACTCTCTTTTCAAATTTTTCCTTTCAGGCTGACTTTCTCAGTCGGTTATAGGACTGCTATCTCCGTCACCCCCCGGCGGTTTCAATTCAATCATGACCGGCCCAAGATTATTCTCCTTAAAGACTCCTGCGGGAGGGGATGATTGAGTCGCCCGCAAGGATAACTCTAAAGGGAAAATTGCCGGCTCACTGAAATTCCCTGTCCCATCTCCTACATAAACCACCAGCTTCAAGGTCGTAAATTCCAAAGATTTTTCGGCGGTTACGGTGTTCAAATAGATGTACCCAGAGAGCTCTTTGCGGTTTTCAGGTTTGATTCTGGTCATGCTGAGGGGATACGCCGTACCGCCAGGCTGCTCGATCTCGGCGTAGATGTATTTCATCTTCCCGCTGGGATCCGAGGCCTGCAGATAAATCTTCCATGTGTCCCCAGGTCTTATCTCCTTGGAAGCGAAGGACTGGATGATTGTGGGAACGATGGATGAATAAGCCGAAGAGAACAGGCCCAAAACTGCCCCAGTGCTCAAGAATAAGGCAACCGTCACAGCCAATAGCTTTTTCATCTCCTTTTCTCCTTTCCATGCTGTCCGACCCCATTTCTTTAGTAAGCACTTACTAAAATATAACCCCAATTTAGAGAAAGTCAATATGAGCAGGATCATGCGTGCATATTTTTTTAAAACCCGTACGGTCCAGGGGATTAGCGGATTTTTTTTACCAAAATGATTTGGCTATCAAAGCTTTTAAATAGCCGAAACCTATAGGCAAATAACAACGAAAACCAATCCTTATTGAAAGGTTCGCTCCCTTTCCGGGTGGTGGATTCCATTTCCGCCCTGCGCTGGCGTCAGACCCGTTTCTTGAAGCCAGATTGACAAGAAACCAGGTTCCCCTTGCCGCTCCGGATTTTACCCTGAAGGTTTGGGAGGGAAAGCATCTCTCTCTGAAGGATCTCAATCGTGGGGAAGTCATTCGGGGATAAGGATTGGACCTCGAAGAGCATGACAGTCCTTATCCAACACCTTCTTTCCTCGAAAACGGACCGTTGACTTGGCCCGGATAATTCCCTAATATGATTCCCACGGGCACAAATTTAAAGGCAAGGGGTGGGAATGAAAATCATCCATTACTCAGAGGCCCAGGCGAAAAAGTACCCCAGCGAGCAGGCCAAGGGGGCGACCGGCCGGGTGGTCATCGGGCAGGCGGACGGGGCCAGGAAATTCTGCATGCGGGTTTTCGAAATCGCCGAGGGGGGAATGACCGGCAAGCATGCCCACGAATGGGAGCACGAGGTCTTTGTTCATGCGGGAAAAGGAGAGATTTTCCGGGAAGGGAAATGGGCCCCTCTTTCAACGGGGAGCGCGGTTTTCATCCCGGGGAACGAAGAGCACCAGCTCAAGAATACCGGGGACAGCCCATTTATTTTTGTGTGCGTGATTCCTTCCGGGGCACCGGAACTGTAAAAACGGTAAGGGGTGAGGGGAAAGAATTTTAATTCCTTGCCTCTGACCTCTAACCTCCAACCTCTCACCTTTGCTGCTTCAGCAGAAAATGCAGATGGTCCAGCATCTCCTGGATATTCCTGGACAGGTACCATCTCCCTTCGGCAAAGACCCCGTAGTCCGCTCCCGCCATGGCCGAGGCAAAACGGGTGGAGTTGGCGTAGAATAGCCACTGTTCCACCCACTTCTTCTCGATGTACTCGTTGAAAGGACTGTCCTTCTGAGCCAGGCCTTTGGCCACCCCTTTTTCCCAGGCGGTGGAAACGATCTTCGTCGCCGCCAGGGTCATTTCGTTGGTGGTTCGGATGGTGTTCTCCAACCGTTTGAAGTGATTCCCGGTCCACTCCGAGCTGTGGCAGGCCAGGCAGATATTCTGGAGGGTCTTCAGCCTCCTTTCCATTTCCTTGGAGTCGATCAGGTGCTGAGCCGCCGGCTCCCCGGTGAGCTCCGTGGGCAGGGGAAGTCCGGCCTTGTTCTTGATGATCGAGGTGTCGGGGGACTTGGGGTAAGGATGAGAATAGATGAGTCCCATGAGCCTCCAGGGAAGTCGGTCGCTCATCTTGTGGCTTCTCTCGGCGATGATGTCTCCGCCCTCGTTGACCAACAGGCTTACGTGGCAGGCGGCGCAGGTCGGGGCCGTGTAGTCCTTGCCCACGGTCCAGGGGACTTTGTTGAAATCCCAGTCTTTCTGATGGGATGAGAAAAGGTTTCCGTGCTTGCTCACCTCGTACACCTTGTAAGCAGGAACATCCGGCCCCTTGTGGCAGGTGGAACAGGTGTAAGGCTTGCGGGCGGTTTCGATGGAAAACCCGTGACGGGTGTGGCACGGCGTACAGGCTCCCGGGGTCCCGTCGGGATTGATGCGCCCCACACCCTGGTTGGGCCAGTTGGAGAGAAGGGGGAACTTCATCGGCCCTTGGTCCGTCTCCCGTTTGCGGAAGCCTTTCACCTTCACCTCCGTGCCGTGGCAGAATAGGCAGGAGTCCGCGTTGGTTTGCTCGTCGGGGGGCTGGGGGAGGGTCCGCATCGTGCCGAACTTCTGGACGCTGTTTACCGTGTCCGCCAGGTTCAGATAAACCGGGTTCTTGACCAGGTTTCCGTGGGCGCGGGACATGAGGTTCTGGTCGTACTGCTGCTTTTCAATCGGGTGGCAGACGGCGCAGTCCTGAGGACTGACCACCACGTGGACGTTGTACCCGCCGTGTTCGAAAGAATCCGGGTGTTTGCCGGGGTTCAGGGTATGGCACTCCGCGCAGCCCACCACGGTTTTGCCCAGGGGATCATCGATCTTCTCCGCCGAAACTCTACGCTCCAGCGCGGGCTTGGCCAGACCTTCTTTCGGGGTGACCCGGGAATGGCGGCTGTTCTTCCAGTCGGCCACGATCCCGGGTGTGGAAAGGGCGTGGCATCCCAGGCAGGCCTCGGTGGCCTCGCTCATCGGCCCTTCGGCCGGAACCGCCCTTCCGGGCAGGAGGAAAAGAACAAGAATTGCCAGGAGGAGAGGTTTCATCTCTTTTCTCCTTCATTCATAAATAAAATCGAACAACCGGTTGGCCATCTCTTTATCCAATTCTTTCAGTATCTTGTACTCCTCGATCGCCGACCCTTTGTTTCCCAGCTGCAGATAAACCATTCCCAGGTTCAAATGCCCCTGGGGCATGAGGGGCTTCAGCAGGAGGGACCTTTTGTAAGAATCGATGGCCTCTTCATAACGGCCCATTTGATGAAAGGCGGCGCCCAGGTTCAGGTGGGCCTCGGCATAGTTGTAATCCAGGCGTATGGCCTGCTTGTACGCCTCCGCTGCCTGGTCATATCGCTTCAACCCCGCGTACCCGTTGCCCAGGTTGTAGTGCGCCTCGGCAAAATCGGGCTGGAGGCGTATGGCCTGCTTGCTGGACTCGATGGCTTCCGGATAGCGTCCCTGCCGGTGATAAACCCAGGCCTGGTTGTTGTGTGCTTCAGCCAGGTCGGGGGCGATCTGCAGGGCTTGCCGGCATGCTTCCCCGGCTTCCCCGAAGCGGCCCAGCTGTCCCAGGACCCCACAAAGGTTGCTGTAAACCGCAGGATCTTTCGGGCGAACCTCCTGGGCCCTCCGGTAGGCACCGAGGGCTTCCTGATTCTTCCCCATTCGGGCCAGGCAGTATCCGACCTGGAAAAAGGCGCCGGGGTGGCTGGGGTTCTTTTGGGCAGCCTCCACAAAGTAAGGGAGGGCCAGGTCGCATTTTCCGGCCCACAGGTACCGCAGGCCGGTGGCATAGAGTTCGATCGCCTCCTCTGCGGCCACTCTTTTTCTCCTCTCCTCTCGCTCCGCCAGGCTTCTGCCCGAGGCGGCAGACAATTTGGAGATTCTTGCCGCCGGAACCGCAAAATTGAGGTTCTGCCCGGCGACGATAAGAAAAGTGGCGATTCCCACCACGTCGCCCTTCATGTTGAGCACCGGGCTTCCGCTGGACCCTGGGGATATGGGAGCGGTCATCTGCACGATCTTTCCGAAGTCGGGAATTTCCCGGATCGCCGAAACAATTCCGTCGGAAACGGTCTGATCCAGACCCAGGGGGGTGCCGATGACCACTACTTTCTCCCCGACCCGGGGGATCGTGGGGCTCACGGATAGGGGGATAACCTTTTCTTCGGGAATGTCCACGGAAATCCTTACCAGGTCTCCCTCGGAATCTTCCGCCACCACCCTCTTGACCCCATATTCTTCCCCGCTTGAGAGCTTGATTCTGGACCGGCTGGCTCCCTGAAGAACATGATAGTTCGAAATCACATCGCCGTTTTTGGCGACGAAGAAACCCGTCCCCTGTCCGAGGCGGTTTCCCTTCTGGTCAAAGGTCAGGATCACCACGATGGAGGGTTCGGCTTTCTTAATCAGGTCGGGCAGATCGGTCTGGGCAAAAGCGGGGAAAGTTCCCGCAAGCAACAGCAAAACGAGAAACCCGCGGAACCCATTACACTTTGGGAAGATTTTCATGAAGAAATCCACTCTAAACTCAGATTAGGGAAGCAAAAAACCCTTGTCAAGCTTTTATTAAATGGAAAAATGAAGTCAAGCCTGACTGCTCCAGCGGTCCATCCAGTTGTCCGCACCCTCCTTAGAATCGGGGAGACTCGGCACCGATTCATTCAATCCTTGCCCGAGGCGCCCGCAAAATCCGAGGCTAGAGAACCCGGGGTAGGAATTATATAATTATGTTCATCTCCAAATTCTTTGAAAGCCAAAGGGTTGGTCTTTTCAGAATTTTCTGTGATTTCAAGGGCCCGGAAGGAAAGTCATCTTGCTTGCAATCATGAGGCACATATCTCTCTCACCCGGTGGCGGGGGAGTCGGTTATTTATTCGAGGCTCACGTATCCCGCCCCCGCTGCGCTTTGCGGATGACCAGCAGAGGGTTCATGGAAAGCGCGTATCCCGCCGATGCTTGCTGCGCAGTCTGACTTTCCTTCCGGGCCCTTGGCAGGCTTTCATGAAAAATTCGATCAACCAATTTGGAGATGAAGCTATAATTAAAATATGGGCGGAGGTTAAGAAAAGACCGAGTGGGCAAGAAAGGAAGGAATATGGGCAAGACAGAAATCCTTCAGGTGTTCTCCGATTACATATGACCCTGGTGCTACTTCAGTACCGGGCGTATTGAAAAGCTGAGAGAAAACTTTGAGATCGAAGTACAGTGGAGGGCTTTCCCCCTGCACCCGGAGACTCCCGAAGAAGGGCGCACCCTGGAGGAGCTCTTTGCCGGAAGGAACCTGGACATCCCGGCCATGCTGGCGCGACTGAAACAGGTGGCCGATGATCTCGGTCTACCCTGGGGAACGAGGAAGATGACCTTCAACAGCCGGCTGGCCCAGGAGATGGGCAAGTGGGCGGAGGTGAAAGGGGAGGGGGACGAGTTCCACGACGCGGTCTTCAGGACCTACTTTGTGGAGGGAAAGAACATCGCCAAGAAAGACGTGCTGCTTGAACTGGTGAAAAAGGTGGGACTCCCGGTGAGGGAGGCGAGGAAAGTCCTGGAATCAAGGAGCTTCAGGGAGGCGGTGGATGAGGACTGGAACCTTTCCATGAAGTGGGGGATAACCGCGGTGCCCACGTTTGTGATCGATGGCCATGCGGTTGTGGGGGCACAGCCTTACGGAGTCCTGGAACAGTTCCTGACGAATAATGGAGTCAAGAAGCGAGCGCTCCGCTCGAGGAGCGTTACGCCGCAGGCGTAACTCGAGGACCGCTTCGCCCTGAACCCTATTAGGTTCATGGGCTTCGCTCGAGGCAAGAGACTTCGACTTTCTCTTGCAGACCCCGCAGGGATCACAGGGAAGAAAAAAGAGTAAAGGATCCACCACTCAGGATCCTGGTTTCAGGTTTCCAACGAGCAAGGAATGACTAGTGTCCTGAGTCAAAAGTTCGGTGCCGAATTTAAAGGGGGGAAGCGATGGCCCGGACGAAGGCTCGCTGGGCTTGCCAAAATGAGGCGGTGGTCTCTCTTGGGATAACGGGGAGCTTATTTCGATTCTTCCTGAATGGGATATTTTTTTGTTTTTACATGGGCTTATGCCTATGGGCAAGCGTCTCCTTGCGGAATACAGGGGAACCCGATTTATTCGGGTCCACTCCCGCCGATTTTGGCGGCGCCCATCGATCCTCCGCCCGGGCCATGGGAAAATTATGAACCGAATTTGTGACTCAGGACACTAGAAGCGGCTTTATATTTTCGTCTTTGCTTGCTCCCTGCTCCTTGCTCCCCGCTCTCTGCTACGAAAAGCAAAGCGGGCGAGAGGAAAAGCCTTCTTCTTTTCAGTAGTTTTCAAAAAATTTTTCTAATTTGTGCCGGTCGTTCGCGGAGAGGTCGGTGAACTTTACCCCTGACCGGAACCCGCCCTCTTTCTCCGCGCCGGCCACCCAGACGACCTGGGAATTGACCTGGATCGTTTCCACGGTCTTGTCCAGGTAGACAAAGATCGCCAGCTTGATCAACTGGCCGACGTCCAGTTTCTCGGGAATATTCAGCATGACCCCGCCGGGGCTCAGGTCGGAGGTGTGCCCCAGGCGGGGGTTCTGCGGGTTCGTGGCGTAATATTCGACCGGAAGGTTCAAGGCGGCCCGGGGATGCTTCCTCCCCTCCGGCTGGTCCGCGTTCCTTGATTTCTTCCTATAACCCATTCTTCTGCGCATGGTGTTCCCCTGGTTTTCTCCGTGAGCGGATCACTGAAGGTCCTGCCTTCCGCCAATCGAGATAGCAAACTCAATGCCAAGGAGGTGGATCGGATTTCATTCATGATTTTTTAATGAGCCTCGCCAAATTTGACCGGCAGCGGAACCGAAGTGACATATTTGGGCAGGCAGGGACAATCCTATTTAGCAGATCTATTTCCAATCTGCAAGCAAAAATTCAGCCCCAACATGGGCCAGAGAAAAGCCGCAAGTCGCGAGTCGCGAGAGCGCAAGTCGAATAGAGTATTTTCACCCTCACGCCTTGCGACTTCCGGTTTTTTATCGCCCTCGCGCCTTACGACTTGCGCCTTGCGGTTCTTTACAGCATCTTCATTTCATCCTTCCGTCCAGAATGCTTTTCTCTCCTCCCGGGGGGGTGTAAATCCAGAACATGCGGAGGTGAATTCGGCCGGTGTTCCTGATCTGATGGGGGATTTGAGGCTTTAGATAGATCACCCCACGGCCTGGGTTTCATCTCCCACCCGCACCTCGCCCTCACCCGAAACGATGATCCAGGTTTCGTTCTCTTTTTCATGACTGTGGAAGCTGCTGGATTCCCCCGGGGGAAGAATGGTCATTCCGATGGCCAAGCCCTCCACTTCTTCTTGCAGGCTGGGCGAGAGAAGGACTTTCAGTTCCCGGGGGTGTGGGGGAGGAGTGAGATAGCCTTTGGCTTCACTTGACCTGGCGATGATCATGTTTTCCTCCTTCCGGTTTTCGAAAAGTGGATTTTTTGCCTGACGAGTTCCAGCGCTTCCCATAGGGCAATGTTGATGGGATATTTTTCCTCCCCCAGGGGGGGATGGATCATGGCGACTTTGCGGGAAAAATCGGTCATGAGGGGAAAGGAAAGGTCTTTGCGGATTTTTTTGTTCACCCGCTCGGAGACTCCCGAATCCAACTCTTTCAGGGGTGCACACAGGGCGATCGAGGGCTTGCCGTTCGTATCCACAGTCGCCGAAAACCCGAAGAGACGACAGACAAGCGGCCGGAAGCGGTAATAGCTGCAGCCGCCCGAAAGCTCATCGGGGACATTGGGGTTCAACAGGATGCACGGCGCATCCGGGTGAATCCCTTCGAGCTTTTCCAGAGTTTCTTGCCCCCGGCCCTCCTCCCAGAAGTGAAGGCTCAACGGGAGCATCTCGAAAATGGAGGCTTCCACGAATTTGGACGTGGCGCAGCAAAAGGTGCACCTACGGAGGCATTCAATCCCGGCGCCCCTCTTGAGTTCGGCGACCTGTCGTTCCAGGTCGGCGTAGACCTCGAAGAGTTGGTCGAGCCCGGGGAAATGGATTTCCGTCTTTCCCACGCTCTCTGCTCCATGCTGGTTTTGCGGCGTTCAGGGTCGAATCGCCACCCGCAGGCATTCGTTGCTGGTGGCGGCCAGGTCAAAGGCCTCTTCCCAGCGGTCCAGGTCGTACTGATGGGTCACCAGGTGCTTGAGCTGGACCCTCCCTGTCCCGGCGAGGGAAATGGCCGTGTGCCAGTCGTAGGGGATCTGGGAGATTTCTCCGATCACATCGATTTCCTTGACGATGATCTTGTAGGTATCCACCGGGGCGATGATCCCCCCCCGGATGCCCCCGCCGGCCCAGAGGACTCTGCCTCCCTTGCGCACGATGTCGAGCGACTCGTCGATGGGCTCCACAGAGCCGGTGTTCTCCAGAACCGCATCTACCCCCCGCCCCTGGGTGAGTTCTGCAACCCGGGCCCGGAGGTTCTGTTTCTCCACGTTGATCACTTCATCAGCCCCCAGTTTTTTGGCCATGGCCAGACGGACGGGAACATCCCGGTCCAGGCCCGACAGGTAGATCGGTCCGGCCCCGATGGCCCGGCAGACCTGCATCATCAGCTGCATCATCAGGATGCCGCGGGCCCCGGGACCCAGGATGGCCACGGACTGGCCGGCTTTCATCCCCATACGGGTGATGATGCTGTGAACGGAACCGGCCGTGGGTTCCATAAGGACGGCTTCCAGATCGCTCACGTTGTCGGGCAGCTTGTGGAGCTGCTGCTCCGGCCAGACCGTGTACTTGGCGAACCCACCGCCGGTCATAAAGTGGGCCCGGCCCTCCATGGGCGGCAGGGTATTGCAGATGTTGTACCTCCCTTCCAAGCAGGCCGGGCAGTGCCCGCAGTAGAAGGTTACGATCTCGCAGACGACCCGGTCCCCGGGTTTGACCCGGGTCACTTGCGGGCCCACTTCCCGAACCCCCCCGACGATTTCGTGTCCGGACACCACCCTGCGGGGAGGAAATTTAACCCCCGTCTTATCCGCCTTCCACCGGTGAATGTCGCTCCCGCAGATTCCGCAGTATTTGACCTCCAGCAGCACATCTTTCGGGGCGTACACATTCTCGCCGATTTGGGGAACCGGGACTTCGCTCAAGGTGAGGTCTCCGTTCGGATGGGAGACCAGTCCTTTCATCATTTTCATCTTCAATCCTCTTGCTGGTTAATTGTTGCTGGTTACTCGTTACTCGGTGAATCCTCCGCCCTTCACTTCGGGAATTTTCTGTTTTTGCCTCAAGCGAAACCCTGAACCCATTATGGTTCAGGGCGAAGCGGTCCTTGAGTCAAGCCGAAGGCTTGACGCTCCTTAAGCCCTGCTCCCCGGCATGACGGTCCTCAAAGCCCGCAAAGCAGGAGCTTTCCGTCCGAGGTTTCCCGGGTTCTCCGCTGCAGCCTTCTTCTATATTGAAAGATGGGGGTTGGAAATTCAATGGGAAAATGTCGGGAGGGAGAACGGGGGGAACGGAAGTCACGATTCCTTCAGAGAGATGATCTCCGCCGCGCCGTTCAGGGAATCGATGAAGAGAAGACGGTTGCGCAAGGGGCGGCCCAGCCCGGTGATGATCTTGATGGCTTCCTGGACCTGGAGGGAGGCGATGGCGGAGACGATCCCGGCCAGATTTCCCAGCTCCACCTCGATCCCTTTTTCCGGGATATTCTGGGGGTCCCCGTAAAAAGCGCGGAATCCGACGTCTTCCGGGTAGATGGTCGTGACCTGCCCGGTAAAGCCGGCGACGGCCCCGTGCACCAGGGGGACCCCGGCGTTCCGGCAGGCTTTCTCCAGCCGGAAGCGGGAAGGCGTGTTGTCCAGGGCGTCGATGGCCACCTGGACTCCCCCCATGAGGATGGAGAGCTCCTTTTCGGCCACGAACCCTTCGAACACTTCCACTTCGGTGGCAGCATTGATCCTGGCGACCTCCGCCTGAGCAACCCGGACCTTTTTCGAACCTACGTTGGGCTCCAGGGACAGAGCCTGGCGGTTGAGGTTGTCCTCGCTGAAGGAATCCCCGTCGGCAATGACCAGGCTTCCCAGCCCCATGCGTGCCAGGAGGAGGGCGAGGGTCCCCCCCAATCCGCCCGCCCCGATGAGCAGGGCTTTTGCCCGAAGGAGGCTTTTCTGCCCGGCAATCCCCAGCGATCCCATGTTCCGTAAGTACCGCTGGGGCCAGACTTGCAGGTCCAAAGCGGCAATTTCCACGGCCCGCCGGGATAGGCCGAAAGAAGAAGCAAGGGAGTCCCGATCCCGAAGGGAGATGGTGGACACGTTTTTTTGATCGGGAGCCAGAACCGGTTTCGCGAGTTTCAGGATGTGGTCTTGGAGAGTCATAAGGCACGTGACTCGTTACACGTTATACGTTATACGTTGCTCGTTGCTGGTTCTCTGTCGTTGGTTTTTTAGCGAGTAACGAGTAACGTGTTTTTACTGGGGGGCCCAGATCACCGCCAGGATCTTGGTAGGGATATCGCGGTGGCACTGGACCTTGTGGGGGATGGTGGAGTCGTAGTAAATGCTGTCCCC
>Ga0111180_1057_pt1 | contig 14273 bp, 10 predicted proteins | sample DeeMarSWOR324_28_FD_80237 | JGI IMG/M metagenome (GOLD analysis project Ga0111180, IMG submission 80237) | Deltaproteobacteria bacterium SM23_61
GGAGTGGAAATTCACATGGCCCACGGCTACCTTCTCTGCCAGTTTCTCTCCCCCTTTTCCAACCAGAGGGACGACGAATACGGCGGGACCCCCGAAAAGCGCATGAAGATGCCCCTTGAGGTGCTGAAGGCGGTGCGAAAGACGGTGGGGCCCGATTTTCCCATCGTCTGTCGCCTCAGCGCCGATGAGTACGTGGACGGGGGTGTGAAGCTCGACGATTCCATCCCCGTCGCTCAGGCCCTCGAGGAAAACGGCGCCGACGCCCTCCACATCTCGGCCTGCATTGCCCCTTCCGGCTATTTGACCCAGCCCCCGTATTATGTGGGGGAAGGGGTTTTTACCTATCTGGCCCAGGAGATCAAGGGATCGGTCAAGATCCCGGTCATCACCGTGGGCCGGATCCGCACCCCCGAACTGGCCAACGAGGTCATCGAGGACCAAAAAGCGGACCTGGTTTCCATGGGCCGGGCCTTGATCGCCGATCCGTTTCTTCCCAAGAAGGCCATGGAAGGGAAAGGGGAAGACATCATTCCCTGCATCTCCTGCAATCGCTGCATTCTCACCATCCGGAAAGGAGATTTGCAGTGTGCGGTCAACCCGGAGACCGGCCGGGAGTCGACGCTGGTGGTAAAGAAGGCCGTACACCCCAGGAAGGTTTGGGTCATCGGCGGAGGGCCTGGAGGGATGAAGGCCGCGGAGATTGCCGCCCGGCGCGGCCATCGGGTCACCCTCTATGAAGCCCGCGACCAACTGGGCGGCCAGTTCCTGCTTGCCGCCATTCCTCCCAACAAGCAAATCCTGAGAGAGCTGGTGACCTACCTTTGGAGGCAAATCGACAAGCATGGGGTAAAGACGATCCTGAACAAGTCCTTCGACCTGAAACTCCTGGAGAAGGAAAAGCCCGATGCGGTCGTCGTGGCCACCGGGTCCAAACCCCTGATCCCGGAGATCGAGGGAATCCAAGGGGTGAAAGCATTCAATGTGTGGGAGGCGCTCTCCAAGCCCGGTCCCCTGGGTCAAAGAGTTTTGGTCGTGGGGGGCGGCGGCGTGGGGGCGGAGGTCGCCGACTTTCTGTCGGAGAAGGGCAAGAAAGTCACCCTGGTAGAGATGCGCGAAGCCATTGCCCTGGACCTGGTCGGGCACCTCCAGCATTATTTGAACCTTCGGCTCAGGAACAAGGAGGTTCAAGTCCTGACTTCCACGAAAGCCCTCCGCTTCGAGGAAGACGGCCTCTGGGTGGAGGACCCCCAGGGGACCCGGAAGCTGACCGGGTTCGACTCCGTGGTGATTTCCATGGGGTCGGTTTCCCACCCGGGGCCCGTGGAAGGGGTGAAGAAGAAGGTTTCCCAGGTCGTGGTGATCGGGGATGCGGCGAACCCCCGGGAGGTCATGGAGGCGCTCCTGGAAGCGGAGGAGGCCGCTACTCAACTATAAACACCAGTTTCCTCATTCCATGTTGCCTGATTCCATTATTCCTTTCTTCCTCTCTGCCGCCTCGAGCGCATTAGCTTTGCCCCCTGTGATCTCTGCGTCTTTAACACCCTATTCTTGCTCAAATATAATAAAAGGAAATCATTGCCAATCCTTTCCCCTGCCTCTTTTAACTGCAAAAAACCCGGAAAAAAATATTGACCTTCTTAATTACAGGATATTAAAATCTAGACTTAATTGACAAATAATTTTCCTTCTATATCCGCCATCTCAGCAATGCCGAAAAACGGAAGCCCAGGCAACTTCAATGTGGTACTGATCGTCCTTCGAAGACGGCTCAGAATCGTTAGGCCCCGCTGAAAAATTCAGGGGGCCATTTTTCAGGAGATAAAAAGTGAACCGCAAGCCCGCCGCGAATGACCCGATCAAGCAACTCATCAAAAAAGGTGTGAGTATTCCCAACCCCTCCAGCATCGATGTGGGCAGGGAGGTCCATATCGATCAGATCTCCGGCAAGGCTGTCAAGATCTACCCCGGATGCCGGATTTACGGGGAGAAAACGGTCATTTCTTCGGGGGTCCAGCTTGGCTATGAAGCCCCCGTGACCTTGGATAATTGCCAGCTCGGCTGCCAGGTGGAGCTGAAGGGAGGATATTTCAACCAATCCGTCTTTCTGGAGAAGGCGAGCATGGGCCTCGGGGCCCATGTTCGTGAGGCCTGCCTGCTCGAAGAACAGGCCGGCGGCGCGCATTGTGTAGGCTTGAAACACACCATCCTCTTCCCTTTCGTGACCCTGGGAAGCCTCATCAATTTTTGCGACTGCCTGATGGCCGGGGGGACAAGCCGCAAGGACCACAGCGAAGTAGGGAGCTCCTACATTCATTTCAACTTTACTCCGGAGGGGGACAAAGCCACTGCCTCCCTGATCGGGGATGTTCCCCGGGGGGTCATGCTCAACAAGCCGCCGATTTTCCTCGGAGGACAGGGGGGAATGGTCGGGCCTCTCCGGATGGGTTACGGCAACGTAGTGGCTGCCGGGTCCGTGCTCCGCAAGGATGCGGACATGGAGAATAAACTGATTCTGAGCAAGAGCCACCCGGGCATGGTCGTGGATCTCGTCCCGCGTGCTTACCCGGGCCTTTCCCGGGTGGTCGAAAACAATATCCTGTACATCACAAATCTTATCGCCCTGGAGCAATGGTACATCCACGTGCGAAGAATTTTCTTCGAACACCAGGAATTCGGGAACCTGATTTTTCAGGGGGTACTCGAAAAGTTGAAAATGGCCAAAGGAGAGCGGATCAAACGGCTCAAGGATATGGCTTCTAAAATGCCCGCCCCGCCCGGTAAGGGGAAAGACGCGACCAAGACCGCCGGAGCGAAAGAGGAGTTTTCTCAAAAAATCAAAGAGGTGGAAGAACGATTGGCCGGCGACACCGGTAAAACGGTCGCAGGGGAGGAAAGGGACCGCTTTCTCACCGCAATGGGGAAGCACAGGGAGAAACAGGGGGGAGGCTATATCGATGCGATCCAGAGCTTACCCCGGGATGTCTCCCGGGCGGGTACCCAATGGCTCGATTCCATTGTCGACCGTATATGCGATCAGGTGGCAACGGTGTTGCCGGCATTGAATATATTTAAAAAATCTCGGACGAATATCAGCTGAGGAGGTACGCGAATGGGCAAATTGTTTGGAACGGATGGCATCAGGGGAGAGGCCAATCGCTATCCTATGGATGCGCACATCGCCTTTTCTGTCGGTCAAGCGGTCACCTACCTGTTGAAGAAACCGCGCCACACCACCCGGGTCATTATTGGCAAGGATACCCGCATCTCGGGGTATATGCTGGAAGGGTCTCTGGAGTCCGGGATCACCTCGATGGGAGGAAACCCTTACCTGGTGGGTGTGCTCCCGACTCCGGGCATCGCCTACGTAACCCAGAGTATGCGAGCGGATGCCGGCATCGTAATATCGGCATCCCACAATCCCTACCAGGATAACGGGCTCAAGATTTTTTCCGGCAACGGTTTGAAACTCTCCGATGAACAGGAAGAGAGGATTGAAAGCCTCATCCTGGGGAATCAACTGCCCGAAAAGGTCCCTCCAACCCGGGAGATGGGACGCGCCTACCGGTTGGAGGATGTTCACGGGCGTTACATCGTTTTCCTGAAGAACGCCTTCCCCCGGGACCTCTCGATGGAAGGGATGAAGATTGTCCTCGACACGGCCAATGGGGCCACCTACAAAGTTGCCCCTGAAACATTCTTTGAGCTGGGAGCCGAGTTAGAGGTCATCCATAATACTCCGAATGGTCTCAATATCAACGATCATTGCGGATCCCAGCATACCCAGGATCTCAGGGAGCGGGTGGTGGAGACGGGTGCGGACATCGGACTCGCTTTCGATGGGGACGGTGACAGGCTGATTGCGGTGGATGAGAAAGGACGGGAAATCTCCGGCGATCAGGTTCTGATCATCTGTGCCCGGCAGCTCAAGGAAAAAGGACGGCTGAAGAATGATTTGCTCATCAGCACGGTGATGAGCAACCTCGGGCTCAAGGTGGCCTGCAAGAAGTACGGTATCAAACATCATGCCTCGAAGGTGGGCGACCGTTATGTACTGGAGGACATGTTTCGGTTGGGAGCGGTCATCGGGGGAGAGGAAGCCGGTCATATGATTTTCCTGGAACACCACACAACGGGGGATGGGATTATTACCGCCATACAACTGATCGCGGCGATGGCCGAAACCGGCAAGCCTCTGTCCGAACTTGCGAATATGATGGAGATCTACCCGCAGAAACTGATCAACGTGGATGTAAAGAGCAAGCCGGAAGTTTCCTCCTTGCCCCAGGTTATGAAAGCAATCCACCAGGTGGAAGCGGAACTAGGTGATAATGGCCGTGTTCTGGTGCGGTATTCGGGCACCCAAAACATGTGCCGGGTCATGGTGGAGGGGCCCACGCATGAAATCACGGAGAAGTATTGCCACCAGATTGCGGACGCCGTAAAGGCCAGCATTGGCTGACACCGTAATTCGCTCCCGCAGCAGAGCCGGAGGCTTGAAAATACTTGAATGCCAAAAGCGGATTCATCTTGGAGGTCACTTGAAGGTGGCTTCGCCCGGGTGCCAGGCCCAAGCTTCCCGGAAACTTCAAGCTCTGTGATTCCCTTGGTAGAGCGGGGGGGATTACCTTAAGGAAATCATTACCCGCCAAGAAAAGGGGGTAGAATTTTGCCGATTACCCTATGGGTCACTCGTGACTTCAACCATATGAGTGCGGTGGCTGCCGACCTGGTCAAGGAGAACATTGCCCGGACTCTTGCCCGAAAAAGGGAATTTGTTCTGGGACTGGCGACGGGGAACTCACCGACCGGCCTGTACAAGCACCTGGCAAAAGCGGCAAACGAGGGGGCTTTTGACAGCGGTCGGATCAGGAGTTTCAACCTCGATGAATATGTTGGCCTCCCGGGTGAAAACGCCCAACAGCGGGCCCTGCACCCGGAAAGTTACTCTTACTTTATGATTCAGGAATTTTTCGGGCTTCTCCGCAAGAAGTTCATCGAAACGAGCATGCCCTACGGGACCCTGATCGATCAGAAGCAGTTGATCAAGGAACTCAAGGCTTACCCTGGGGACTGGCGATTGCTGGGCCGGGATGCGGGAAGGTCAATCGCGATCAAGGCAAAGGCCGCTTCGAAGTACCTCGCATGGATAAAAGCAGATATCCTCGACGGGTACGCACGGAAAATCCAGAGAGCGGGGGGAATCGACCTGCAAATTATCGGAGTCGGGGGCAAAGGTCATGTAGCCTTTCATGAATCCGGCATCCCTTTCCGGAACAGCAAGGTCCTGCTCGTAAAACTGGACGGCAATACGGTGGCCAACGCCGTTGCCGACGGTCATTTCCGATCGAAAAAAGAAGCGCCCCGGTACGCGATAAGCATGGGGGCAGAACTCGTATACCAGGCGAGAACGGTGGTTTTGCTGGCCAATGGGGAGCGAAAAGTCGGCCCCGTTGCGGCCTCACTCCTGGGAGAGGTCACATCGGAGGTTCCCATTTCCTACGGGCAGTTGTACGCCCAAAGGGGCGGGAATCTTGTCTACGTGGTGGATCAGATCGCCGCCAAGGAACTGCTGGCGTCAAAAGATGTCGGAAAAAAAGAGAAGATGAAAATCAAAGTCCTATAATCGAAACGGTGCGGAGAACCTTTGCCCGCCCAAGGCCATGGAACAAGAGATCATCCACCTACTAAAAACCAACGGGCCACGCACCGGGTCGGAGATCAAGGAATTCATAACCGGAGATAACCTTCTCCTGTGGCAAACCTGCAAAACCTCGAGCCATCTGCGGATGAAGTCGGTGGGACGCAGATTCCTCAGGCTCGACCGGCGGGTGGACGGCTTTGCCCGCCTTTCCCCATCCATCCTCAGGGAGTTTCTTACTTACTCCGTGGTTGGATTGGCCGCGCAACCCCAGGCCATCGATCAGAGAGCCCGGGAAATACATTCCCGGATTTTGCAGGTCAGCCGATCCAAACTGGAGCTCGCCCGATCCTTCGCCGATGAGGTGCAAGCCCAGCTTGGGGATGACTGGCTGCAAGAACAAGCCTGCTTCATCCTGGCCGGTGACATCGTGTATGAAATGGCCCACGATGTTCCCCGCCCGGAACGAAGCACGGGAAGACTCGTCCGGGGGTCCGACATCGATCTGGTGGTGATTGTGAAAGACAGCGTTCCGGACTCTATGATCGAGAGACTCGATACGGCAATTTATCAGAAGAAATACAGGGCGCTCATATCCCCTGCGGTCAATGAAGAGATCGACTACGTGGTAAAAAAAATGGAACGGGTCCGTGAGCAGGTACGTTTTGACAGCTTTAAAAGCATGGTGGCCTGTAAAATTCTCCAGGAAGGGATGTTGATCGGAGGGAGTGAGGGATTTTACCGGGAAGTGATCCAGTTGCTGCCGGACAACGGCGTCCTGGAGAAATTGGACAGATTGCAGGAAGCGGCCGTCGCCTTTCGGAAGCAGAAAGAAGATTTCCTTGCTCAAAGGGAGGCTGACAAAATGACCCCGGAGGACCTCTATCTCTTCTATCCCGCGGAGGAATCAGAGGAGTTCGAATGAGATTGACCATTTTTTTCACCAATGCTATTTTTCTTCTGCACGCATACAAACGAATTCGTTTATGTTCCCCACCCACCCTCCCCCCCTCAAGGGGGAGGGCTTCGTCGTGAGCCTTCGGTCTGAGCGGCTCGAATGAGCCTTCGACCCGGGCTCTGACCGAGGGGCTCGCCGAAGCCTCAGGGTCGAAGAGAGCCGAACGGTTTGGGAGGAAGTGATGTCACTTTAATTATTTCGTTTGTATTAGATTTCGATAAGAAAGTTTTTGGATCATTCCGGAAAGGAAGCCGAAATGGAATTCTGTGACCGATCCCCCTGTGGGCACCTGACCTTATCCGATGCGGGAAAGGAAGTGACCCTTGCCGGGTGGGTCGATGCCTTGAGGGACCACGGAGAGGTGCTCTTCATTCACCTCCGTGACCGAAGCGGGATCGTCCAGGTTGTCTTCACCCCCGAATCAACCCCGCAGACGATCTGCGCCCGGGCCGGACTTCTGAAAAGCGAGTTCTGCATTCTTCTTTCCGGCCGGGTGGTGAAACGGGCGGAAGGGACCGAAAATCCCGGCATTTCCACGGGAGACCTCGAGGTGTTGGCCAAAGACCTCACGATCCTGAACCGGGCGGATCCGCTGCCCTTTCAGATTTCCGAGAAGTCCATGATGGCCGGCGCCGCGGTGAAACGAGAGGAGGCGGTGGCCGAGGACCTGAGGCTTCAGTACCGCTATCTCGACCTTCGCCGGCCCAGGATGCAAGAGCATCTCATCAAAAGGCACAGGATCGTAAAGGCCATCCGGGATACCCTCGACGGGCGGGGATTCATCGAGATCGAGACCCCCATGCTGACGAAGAGCACGCCCGAGGGCGCAAGAGATTACCTGGTCCCCAGCAGGCATTATCCAAGAAACTTCTACGCCCTCCCCCAGTCGCCCCAACTCTTCAAACAGCTCCTGATGGTGGGAGGCATGGAGAGGTATTTCCAGATTGTCAGATGCTTCCGGGATGAGGACCTGCGCCCCAACCGGCAGCCGGAGTTCACCCAGCTGGATCTGGAGGCGTCGTTCATCGACGAAGAATTCATTTATTCCCTTCTGGAAGAGCTTACCGCCCGGATGTTCGAGATCGGAGGAATCCGGCTGCCCCGTCACTTTCCGCGCATGACCTGGACGGAAGCCATGAACAGCACGGGTTCGGACAAGCCCGATCTCCGGTTCGGCCTGACCTTCAAGGACGCCACCGATATTTTTGCCGGCACGAAATACGGCATCTTCAAACAGGTCCTCGCCCGCGGCGGGTGTATCAAGGGGATGAATGTGAAGGGCCAGTCGGAGCGGCTGAGCAAGAATGTCCTCCAGAATGAGTACGCCAAGGAGATCGTGCCCGGTTTTGGGGCCAAGGGCATGACCTGGATGAGGGTGGTGGATGGCGGGCTGGAGTCCAACATCGTCCAGTTCTTCAGCGACTCCGAACGCAATGAAATCCTCGGGCGGTTCGAGGCCGAGAAGGGGGACGTGATCCTTATGATCGCCGATCCTTCCTGGTCTCTCGTCTGTTCGGCCCTGGGCCAGCTCCGGCTTCATCTGGCCGAACGGCTGGACCTGATCCCCGCAGACGCCTTCTGTCCCTTGTGGGTGACGGATTTCCCCCTTTTCGAAGCCGCGGAGAAGGGGGTGACTTCAAGCCATCACCCCTTTACCATGCCCGACCGGACGGATTTTGATCCTGAAAACAGGGATGAACTTCTCTCCCTCCGCTCGCGGGCCTACGACCTGGTGGTGAATGGAGAAGAACTGGGCGGGGGCAGCATCCGGATAAACGACCGGAACCTCCAGAACCGGATCTTCAAAGCTCTCGGGCTTTCAGAAAGCGAGGTGGAGGAGAAATTCGGATTTTTCCTGAGAGCCCTGGAGTACGGGGCTCCTCCCCATGGGGGCATTGCCCTGGGGATCGACCGCGTGGTCGCCATGATCCTCGGGACCTCGTCGATCCGGGAGGTTATTGCCTTCCCCAAGAACCGGAGCGCTTTCTGCCCTCTCACCCAGGCACCCTCTTCGGTGGCCGTGGAGCAGCTCGCTGAACTCGGCCTTCTCGATCTTGGCGGAGCCCAGCCATTTCCCGGGGCCAAGGAACAGCAGGACCTCATCGATTCCCTCTCCTGGGTATCCCGGATCCGGATCGAGGCCCAGGAACGGCCCGCCATCGCTGCGGCAATTGACGACGCCAAAGCCTCTGCGGAATTGATCAACAGCCGGTGCGGAGAAGAGGAGCCCATGTTTTCTGTCGCACCCGTGGCCAACCGCACTCGCCGGGGGACTGAGCCTCGCGTCAGCCGGCTTGCGGAAACAGGCGAACTCCTAAAGAACTCACCTTTCACCAAGGGTGGCTACTTCAAGGTGGCCAGTATTCTGGAGTAAGGAGCAGGAATGGGGTCCGAAATCTATACCCACCGGAACCCATCGCCGGATTCGCCCGCCCACGACGGACCGCTCTCCGGGAAAAAAGTGGTCATCCAGCCGAACGTGGCGGTCCGTGGATGGTTGTGCGATGCCGGTTCTCTGGCCCTCGAAGGTTATGTTGCCCTTGAGGATGCAACGGTCGTCACCCGCCTGAGGAAGGCCGGTGCCAAGCTGGTGGGCAGTTCCCGCATGAGCGAGCTCGGCTTCGGACTAGTAGGAGATACGGCAACCCGCGTCCTTACCGCTGGAGAGGCTGACATTGCCCTGGTTACGGACACCATGGGCGAAGCCCGTATTGCCGCGGCCGGATCCGGGGTATTCGGCTTCAAGCCGAGCTTCGGGATGGTTTCGCGGTTCGGCTTGGTGGGCCTGGTTCCTTCGATGGAAACTTATGGGATTCTGGGGAAAAGACTGGAAGATGTCGTGGACACCTTCTCCGTGATTGCCGGAAAAGATATGGATGATCCTTCCATGCCCGACGAAGCCTTCACCGCTATCCCTGCGACCCGCGAACCCTTGAAGCTGCCCTGTACTGCCGGCGTGGTCAAAGAATGCCTTGCGATTCTCGAAGATCGGGAACGGAAAGCATTCCAAACGGGGCTGGCCCGGTTGGAAGCGGCCGGGCTGACAACCCGGGAGGTGAGCCTCTCCGAGTTCGATCTCTTCCGTGTGGTTCACAATGTAGTCGCTTCCGTAGAGGCATCCTCGAGCGCCGGCAAGTACGATGGCGTCCGCTACGGGCACCGTTCGCTTTCCGGGAAGAACTGGAATGACATGTACCTGAATTCCCGGGGAGAATCTTTCAGCCCCCTGATCAAAACCTTTCTCTTTCAGGGGGCCTATTTCCAGTTTGAGAACTACCCCGCCTTCGAAAATGCCTGCCGCCTCCGCCGCCGCCTGGTCCGGGCCGTAACCGACCTGCTCGGGGTTGTCGATTTGTTTGTGTTCCCCACCCGGCGGCTCGAGCAGGATGCCCCACGGGCGGCCACCATCAACCACATCTACGATGCCTTCTCGCTGACCCTGCCCGCCAATGTAACCGGCCAGCCCTCGCTCCAGGTTCCGTCTCTTGCCCTCCATACCGGGGCTGATCTGGGGGTGCAGCTAATCGGCTTACGACTGAGGGATTCCCGGCTATTTTCCATCGCCCTGAAGCTTTCCTCCGCCGCACAGGGGGGTAGCGCGGCATGAAGTACGAAGCGGTCATCGGCCTTGAAATCCACGTTCAGCTCAACTCCGCAACCAAGATGTTCTGTGACTGCCCCAACCGGCCCGGCGATGAACCGAACCGCAACACCTGCCCGATCTGCCTCTGGTTCCCGGGCGCGCTGCCGCAGCTCAGCCAGGAGGCCCTCGAAAAGGCTGTTCTTGCCTGCCTGGCCCTCAATTGCAGGATTCAGCCGGAGAGCGCTTTTGATCAAAAAGTTTACTACTATCCCGACCTGCCGAAAGGATTTCAGCTTTCCCAGCACCACAAGCCGCTGGCCAGAAACGGCTGGGTCGATATCCTGGGGGAAGACGGTGGAAACAAGAGACTCCGGATCCACCATATCCACATGGAAGAAGACGTAGCCAAACTGGTTCACGAGACGGAAGGCAAGACCCCCATCAGCCTCGTCGATTTCAACCGTGCCGGCATTCCCCTCATTGAGATCGTGAGCGAGGCGGACATGCGCAATCCCCATGAAGCCATGGAGTACGTGAAAACCCTGAGGGGTCAATTGCGCTATACGGGCAGTGCCGAATGCAGCCTGGAACAGGGGACCCTCCGGGTGGATGCCAACATCTCCCTGCGACCCCGGGGGACGGATGAGCTTAACACCAAGGTGGAAGTGAAAAACATGAATTCCATCCGCAACGTGGGAGACGCCATCGCCTACGAGATCATCCGCCAGACCGAGTGCCTGGAGAAGGGTGAACCCATCGTCCTCCACACCCGGCTCTGGGACCCCGAAAAGCGCGTGACCGCACCCATGCGGGGCAAGTTCTCCGGCCCCTGTCTGCCCGATCCCTCGGTCGCGAAAATTGTGGTCACCGACGACTGGCTCAAAGAGATGCAGGGGAGGCTGCCGGAGATGCCGGCTCAAAAAGCGGAGCGTTTCCTAAGGGAGTACGGACTTACTCCTGAAGAAGCGTCGAACATGAGTCTCGAGCGGGACCTGGCGGAGTTTTTTGAAGCCGTTTTGAAACAGGATTTACCATCCCGAAAGGTCGCCAGCTGGATTTTCACCCACCTCGTTCCTGCGCTGAGGGACCGCAACCAGACGATCCGGGAGACCCTCCTCACCGCCGAGCGCTTTGCCCGCCTTCTCTCCATGCTGGAGAAGGATTTGATCAACGCCCATGCGGCCAAGGAGGTACTGCTCCAGCTCCTTTCAAGCGGGGAAACCCCCGAAGAGATCGTGGAAAAGGGCCGCTTCCGCCAAGTCTCCGATGCCAGCGAACTCGAATCGCTGATCGACCGGATCCTTGCCGAGCACCCGTCCGATGTCGCCGACTTCCGGAAGGGAAACGCGAAGGTAATGGGTTTTTTCATGGGGCTGGCCATGAAGGCATCCCAGGGCAAGGGCAACCCGAAGCTCCTGAAAGAGATCCTCACCAAACGATTGAGTTGAACAGCCTAACCCGGCAGAGCCCGCAGCAGAAAGGTTCTAGGCATCGAAAAATCCGAAATCCGAATATCGAAATCCGAAATAAATTCGAAATTCAAATGTTCAAGAACTGCAAACCAAGAAAAGACATTTGAATTTGGGACTTTTGGATTTGATTCGAATTTCGGATTTCGTGTTTCGAAATTGGAAACCGGGTCTGGCATTGGAAGTTTCGATGCCATCTTGCGCACAATTTAACTTTTAAGCGACGAAAGCCACTTCTCCCGGATCAACCGCCACTCGCTGTCGCGATGTTCCTGGACCATTTGAATGTTCTCCGCGGTCAAATGGCGGAACCTTCTTTGCTTTTTAAGATACTCCTCAACGGGCTTTAAGTTTTTCGGGACCACGTTCATCTTCACTTTCCCGTTTTCATACTCCGCCAGGTACCACAGGCCGGTCTCCACCGCCAGCTTTCCGATCTCCACCGTAAGGTCGGAAGCGAACCCCCATCCGGTCGGACAGGGGCACATGATGTGGATGAACTTCGGTCCCTTGATGCGCTTCGTCTTTTCCATCTTGTTCATGAAATCATAGGGGTAGGCCGAGCTTGCGGTCGCGGCATAGGGAATGCGGTGGGCGATCATGATCTCGAATAAATTCTTCTTGGCCTTCTCTTTTCCGTAGGATGCGGTCCCGGCGGGAGAATTGGTCGTGTGGGCGCCGATGGGGGTCAGGCTGCTCCGCTGCACCCCGGTATTCATATAGGCTTCGTTGTCGTAACAGATGTAGATGAAATCATCCCCCCGTTCCACCGCTCCCGACAAGGCCTGCAGACCGATGTCCGCCGTGCCCCCGTCGCCGGCCATTCCCAGCACGTATGCATCCGTTATGCCTTGCGCCTTCAGCCCGGCGGACATGCCGGTGAGCAACGCTGCCGTCCCGGCAAAAGCCATGGTCAGGGACGGGACAGAGTAGTTCATCTGGGGGTAGATCGTGGTGACCGTGGACATGCAGCTCGCGGGAAGGGCCACAATGGTCCTTTCCCCCAGAATCTTAAGGGCCAGCCTGCCGATCGTGCCCAGCCCGCATCCCGGGCAGGCTTTATGGCCGTACAGGTATTCCTGGTCCGTGAGGTCTTTGGCCTTTACCATGATTTACCACCTCAAACCGATGAATTGCATTTCCTTCTCGTCTTTCCCCCGGGCGAAGTTGAAGAGTTTGTCGTACATTCCCTCGATGTTTTCCTTGGTGATGTCCCTTCCCGCAATCCCGGCGATGAAGTTGATGACCTTGGGGACCGCCCCGGCGCCGGCCAAAGCCGACTTGATATCCGAGGCCACGGCCCCTTCGTAGCCGAAGGAGATATCCCGATCGATAACCCCCATGGCCTTCACCCTTCTGCTCAAACCCTTGAAGTATTCCCTGGGGAAGGGCCGGTAAAATCTCAGTTTCACCAGGCCCACTTTGAATCCCTTTTCTCTCAACCGGTCCACCACGATCCTGGACGTACCCACCACGCTGCCCATGCCCACCAGCACCACCTCGGCGTCTTCGCACCGGATTTCCTCCACCATTCCGCCGTAATACCGGCCGAAGCGATCCCCGAATCCCTTGTCCACTTCGGCGATGACTCCCCTGGCCCGGTCCATGGCCTCCTGCTGCTGGTACCGGAACTCCATGTTCCATTCCGTGGAAGCGGTCATGCAGAAACTGCGGGGATGGTGAAAATCGACGGCGTTCCTGGATTTGAAAGGCGGGAGGAAGGCATCCACCTCTTCTTGGGCCGGTATGTGAACCAGCTCAAAGGTATGCGTATTTACAAAACCATCCAGATTCACCATTACCGGCGTATAGACCCGGTCGTCTTCGGCAATGGCGTAAGCCTGGATGATCATGTCCAGCGCCTCCTGCCCGTTTTCTACGTAGGCCTGGATCCACCCGGTATCCCGCTGGGAGAGTGAATCCCTCTGGTCGCCGAAGATGTTCCAGGGCGCGGCCAGGGTCCGGTTGGCGTTCATCATGACGATGGGAAACCGGCTGCCGCTCACGTAGTGGAGCATCTCGTGCATGTAGGCCAGGCCCTGGGAGGAGGTAGCGGTGAAGGCCCGGGCCCCCACCAGGGACGCGCCCATGGCCGCACACATGGCGCTGTGCTCGCTTTCCACGTGAATATACTCGCAGGTCATTTCGTTATTGGCCACAAACTCCGATATTTTCTCCACCACGATCGTCTGGGGAGTGATGGGATAGACGGCGATCACCTGGGGCCGGCACAGCCTGGCGCCGTAGGCCACGGCCTCATCCCCGTTCAAGAAATCCAGATTGCCGTCCTTGGGATTATTGTTCATCCTCGCCCTCCCGGATCATCTGGATGGCCTTTTTCGGGCATTCGTGGGCGCACAGCCCGCAGCCCTTGCAGTAGTTCATGTCGATCTCCAGGTCCCCCTTCGATTTGTCGATCACCCCTTCCGGGCACAGAACCCAGCATAGCAGGCACCCGCTGCACTTGGAATGGTCCAGGACCGGCCGCTGGACTCTCCAGCCGGAATTAGGTTCCGTCAATATGCCGGCGGCAGCGCTGGGGCCCAGGGGCATTTCTTCCAGGGACTCCGGGAATCGGAATTTGACGATTTTGGGCTTGGCCATCTATTTCCCTCCCCGGACGAA
>Ga0111180_1058_pt1 | contig 14225 bp, 11 predicted proteins | sample DeeMarSWOR324_28_FD_80237 | JGI IMG/M metagenome (GOLD analysis project Ga0111180, IMG submission 80237) | Deltaproteobacteria bacterium SM23_61
CAGGTCGTGGCCAACGCCAAGGCCTTCGCCCGGGCGTTGAAAAATGCCGGCCTCCAGGTGGAAGGAGACCCGGCACTCGGCTACACGGAAACCCATCAAGTCCTTCTGCGGGTAGGATACACCCGCGGCCCCGGGGTGGCCCGCCGGTTGGAAGAGAACAACATCGTGGTGAATTACCAGGCTTTGCCCGATGACGAGGGATTTACGGCCAGCAGCGGCCTGCGGATGGGCGTCCAGGAGATGACCCGCTTCGGGATGAAGGAGAAGGATTTCGCCGAACTCGCGGGAATCATGGCCGAGGCGATCCTGAAAGAGCGACCGGTAAAGGAAGAAGTCACCCGTTTCCGTTCCCGTTTCCTCCAGATGCATTACTGCCTGCCCGAGGAAAAGGCCAGGCCTTTGATCCAGGAGCTTCTAGGAGTCGTGATTTGAAATGGAGGATGGCGGAAATATAAAAAAATCTGGCTCGGCTCCCTTCGAAGACGAGAAGGGAAGAGGAGCCAATGAAAGGAGAATCGCGATGGTAAAAACCTTTTCTCTGTCTCTGCCAAGCAGCCTCATTTTCGGAGCCGGAGTCGTAGAAGCCGTAGCGGAGAAGGCCAAAGAATTCGGCAAGAGCAAGGTCCTGATCATAACCGACAAAGGTGTGGTGGGGGCCGGATTATTGGAGAAGGTCCTCACCCCTCTGGAAAAGGCCGGGGTGCAGGCTCACATTTTCGACCAGATCGAGCCCAATCCCCGCGACCAAACCGTCCTCAAGGCCCTTGAATTCGCCAAGAAGAAAAAGTGCGAGTTGATCATCGGGCTGGGGGGCGGCAGCCCCATCGATGGCGCCAAGGCGGTAGGAGCGTTGCTGACCAACCCGGGGCCCTTGCAGGATTATCTTCGGGGAACCGCGTTGAAGAATCCTCCCCCGCCTTTGATTGCCATCCCCACCACTTCGGGTACCGGGAGCGAGGTGACCCAGTTTTCGGTGGTCACCGACACGGAGAGGAGCTTCAAAGCCGGTATGGCCAGTCCCATGCTCATACCCAAGGTGGCCATCGTGGATCCTTCCCTGATGGAGAGCATGCCTGCCCCCCTGGCAGCCGCAACAGGGATGGATGCCCTCACCCACGCCGTCGAGGCTTTTGTCTCGGTAAACTCCCAGGAATTCTCCGATGCCCTGGCCCTGCACGCGATTCGCCTGATCGGCGGATTCCTGAGGCCTTCCGTGGCCAACGGGGCCAACCAGGAGGCCAGGTCTCAGATGGCCATGGCCAGCACGCTGGCGGGAGTGGCTTTCTCCAATGCCGGAGTGGGGCTGGTGCATGCCATGGCTCACCCGCTGGGCGGACGCTTCGATGTCCCCCACGGGGTTGCCAACGCCATTCTCCTTCCACCGGTGATGCGGTTCAACTTGATCGCCCGCCTGGAGAAATTCGGCCAGGTGGCGGAGGTCCTGGGGGAAAAAGTGGAGGGATTATCCGCCGTGGATGCGGGGAAAAGGGCCGTGGAGGCCATCAGCCAGCTCTCCGCGGATGTGGGCATTCCCCCTCGCCTGAGTGAAGTTAACGTGAAGGCGGAGGGTCTTGCCCAGATGGCGGAAGATGCGATGAATATGAAGAGGGCCATGGGCGCCAATCCCCGGGTGACCAGGCAAGAAGAGGTCGAGAAGCTCTACCGGGAAGCCTTTTGATTCCTAAAGGCCCCAAGGGTAATTTTTTACCCTTGACTTCCCGTTGGCAGGAGATTAAAATTTTTTTCATTCCGCCTCTACCCTGTTAATCGGTTTGGCCAATTTTTTAACTTTTTCGACCCGCTCCTTTTATTCAGATGGTTCAGGGGAAGGAGATTCATTTTTTGTCAAAAACATCAGCAAAGGAGGTTGATCGTGAAAAAAAGAACATGGATTGTCGGACTCACATGCTTCCTTTTCATCCTGGGGGGGATCGGTTCGGCAGTGGCTGCGTGGCCGGAAAAGCCGATTAGCATGATCGTCGCTTACAAAGCCGGGGGAAGTACGGATGTGGCCGCCCGGACGATTGGCATTTATCTGACGAAGTATATCGGACAGCCCATCGTGATCGTCAATCAGCCGGGAGCCGGAGGCCAGGTGGGATTCACCAAGCTCGCCATGGCCAAGTCCGACGGTTACACAATCGGTTTTATTAATCTGCCCGCCCTCAATATGAACTTTGCCGCCCGGAAAGATGTGGCCTACCATCCGGTGAAGAGCTATGCCCCCATCGGCTGTAACATTATCGACCCCAACACGATCATGGTGCGTATCGATGACGATCGCTTCAAGTCCATCAAGGATTTGATCGAAAGCGCCCGTAAGAACCCCGGCAAGGTCATCTGCGGGATGGACGGTCCCCTCTCCGATGACCAGCTGGCCTTGGTCAAGATGGAAAAAGCACTGGGCGTGAAGTTTGCCAAGGTATACTACCATGGGTCGGCTCCTGCGCACGCGGCTCTCCTGGGCAAACACTCTGATTTTATCGTGACCAACACATTTGATGTCATTAAGTACAAAGATAAAGAAAGGTGCCTTGTCCAATTCTGGAAAGAGCGCTATCATATGAACCCCAAGAGCCCGACCTTCAAAGAGGTTTTCGGCAAACAAATCATCGGCTCTTCCACTCGCGGAGTTGCGGCCCCGGCCAAGGTGCCCGCGGATCGGCTCAAGAAATTGCAGGAGGCTTTCGAAAAAACGGCCATGGACCCGGAGTTTAAAGCCAAGGCCAATAAAATCGGCCTCACCCTGGCCTGGATGAATGCCCAGGAATTCGGCGAATTTATGAAAGATGTCCAGGGGGATGTGGAATCCTTGATCAGCGAACTGAAATAAACAGGCATGGCTGCTGGCCGGGCTCATGAGATCCCGGCCAGCAAGACGGAAAACAGGATATTAAAAAATATTTGGAGAATGGGGCCCATGGGGCGAGCGGATTCTTATGTGGCCATTTTCTTGCTGGTCTTTTGTGGATTGGCCTATTGGGAGTCCTATCCATACCCCCATGCATCGGCCTATTTTCCCCACATCATCATCCTTTTGCTGGCGATCATGAGCTGCGCCCTTTTGGGCAAATCGATTCTTGAAGGCCGGAAGGAAAAAATCCCCGAAGTTCGAACCACAGGCGTGGAAGGGCCCTCCTTCTGGAAAAAGGAGGTCGTCAGAAAAGTCATCCTCATGATCGCCGTCTTCGTCTTCTACCTTTTGGTCATGAGTTCAATCGGGTTCTATCTCACCACCTTCGTTTACCTGCCCGTAATGATCTGGTTGCTGGGGGTAAGGAAAATTAAAGTCATCTTTTTTTCAACCGTTTTCGTACTCATTTTCATCTACCTGGTCTTTTCCGTTTTCCTTAAGGTCCCCATACCCGAGGGGATTCTCTTTTAACAAAGGGTGCCTTCCTTTATGCCGGATCAGATATACAACGGGATGCTCGTTGCCCTGCAATGGCAGAATGTAATCATTGCCATTCTGGGGTCTGCCGGGGGAATTATCATCGGGTCCCTCCCGGGGTTGACTGCTACCATGGGGGTGGCGCTGTTGATTCCCCTGACCTTCGGCATGGACCCGGCTTCTGGCCTCATCATGCTCGGAGCGGTTTATTGCGGGGCGATCTATGGGGGATCGATTGCGGCCATTCTCGTCCGCACCCCAGGGACACCGGCGGCGGCGGCCACGGTATTCGATGGCTACGAAATGACCAAACAGGGCAAGGCCGGTCAAGCGCTGGGGGCGGCAATCTATGCCTCTTTCGTCGGGGGCATCATCAGTGCCACCATCCTCATCTTCGTGGCCCAGCCGCTGGCCATGTTCTCGCTGCGCTTCGGGGCACCGGAGTTCATGTGGCTGGGTATCTTCGGCTTAACCATCATTGCCTCTTTAGCCGGCAAATCCATCATCAAGGGACTCATCTCCGGGCTGATCGGTCTTCTGATCAGCACCATGGGAATGCATCCCCTGACCGGTTACATCCGTTTTACGTTTGGACGAATGGAACTCATTGACGGGATCCCGGTCATCATTGCCATGATCGGCCTTTTCTCTGTATCCCAGGTCCTCTACCTGGCGGAGCGCAAGGGGGGGGAGGCGGCGGAATTCACGGAAAAGCTCGGCCGGATTATTCCAACGTGGAAAGAGTTGAAATTGGTCAAGACCACCCTGCTTCGCTCCTCGTTGATCGGGACGATCATCGGGGCCATCCCCGGCGCCGGCGCCGACATTGCCAGTTTTGTAGGGTACAGCGAAGCGAAGCGCTTTTCCAAGCATCCGGAGAAATTCGGGACCGGCTATGTCGAAGGCGTGGTGGGCTCAGAGGCGGCCAACAACGGTGTCACCGGCGGCTCTTTGATTCCCCTGTTAACCCTGGGCATTCCGGGAAACGCGGTCACGGCCGTGCTCCTCGGGGGACTTTTGATCCAGGGGCTTTTGCCCGGCGCCGAGCTTTTCACCAAGCATGCCAAAATCACCTACGCATTCATGATGAGCCTTTACTTGGCCAACATCTTCTACGTGATTCTCGGATTTTTCGGGGCCAGGTATTTTGTCCGCGTGGTAAAAACTCCCAGCGGGGTACTCGCCCCCGTTATTTTGATCTTATCGGTTGTAGGGTCTTATGCCATCAATAATGCCGTTGCGGATATATGGCTGATGTTCGCCGTGGGAATGCTCGGCTATGGTTTTCGCAAGTTTGAGTTCCCCCTCGCTCCGATCTGCCTGGCGATCATCCTGGGGCCCCTGGTGGAATCCAACCTGGCCCGCACGTTGATCATCAGCCATGCAAAAGAGGTCAACATTTTCATACTCTTTTTCACCCGCCCCATTTGCGTGGTGCTCATCGGCCTCACGATTCTCTCCCTCCTTACTCCTTTTCTGACCGCCCGCGCGGCCGCCAGGAGAACCCAGCTTTTGGAGAAGGCGGCCACTGCCAGTCAAGGGGATGAGATCGATTAATTCTTTTCAATAAATTCCCCTCCCCGCCTAACCGTCCGGCAAACCCCAGCCTGAAATGTTGTTCAGGATTTTTCATCCAAATACAACAATTCAAATCCAAATCTTCCATTATTGCTGGTGGATTTATTTCAACCCTGCTTTGCGGAGGTCCTCGACGATTCGACCGGCTACCGGTTGGGTGAATGGAAGCATCTTGGCATAGCGTTCCAGAGAGAATTTGGGATTTATCTTGAGAATCTCTGCAGCTGCGGCCCGGGCTTCTTCCTCCCGCCCTAACCGCATATAAGAAATGGCCATGTGGATGTAAGGAAATTGGCTGTTGGGCGCCCGCTGGAGCGCTTTTTTACACTCTTCGATCGCTTTCTCATACTGCCCCGCGTCGCGATAAGCGACGGCTAAATTGTTGAAGAATATGGAGGGAGCAAAGGGGTTCAAACGAATTGCGTGCTCCAGATATCTGACGCCTTCCTCTGCCCTGCCCGCCCAGGTAAGAACCATGCCTAACCACATGACATTACTCGCCGAATTGGGATCGAGAGAAACAGACCGCTCACACTCGGCAATGGCCTTATCATATTGCCTTTTCATCGCGTAGATCCAACCCAATGTTCTATGGGCGGCGGCATTGGAATCGTCCAAGGAAATTGCCTTCTGGGCGAGCTCGAAGGCCCGAGTCAGTGACTGTTTGGGGGATTCAGTCGAACCGAACCAAATATCATATTGGTGGGCCACGGCCAGGCAAACATATAATCGGGGATACGTTGGGTCCAGGGCAATCGCTTCCTCAAGGAGCTTCTTGGTTTGCGCATTCGCCTCCTTTGTCCCCCTACCGGTAAGTTCAATAGCCTGTAATAACTTTGCATAAGCATCGATGTTTTTCGCCCCTTTGGCCATCAAATGAACCGTTTCGCCCGGGGTTAACTTCACCTGCAAGGCGGTGATGATCTTCATCGTGATCCCATCCTGTAAAGCAAAGATGTCCTTCAGATCGCGATCGTATCTCTCTGCCCAAAGGTGACGTCCTGTGAGGGCATCGATCAACTGAACGGTAATCCGAATACGGTCGTCAGACTTTTGAACACCCCCCTCCAGAACATACCGCACACCCAGTTCCTCGCTCACCTGCTTCACATTTACTGCCTTGCCCTTATAGGTGAAGGTGGAGTAACGGGCAATCACAAAAAGGTTGGGGACCCTGGAAAGCGCGGTGATGATCTCCTCCGTGATCCCGTCGCAAAAGAATTCCTGCTTTGGATCCCCGCTAATGTTCACAAACGGGAGCACGGCAATGGAGGGATGATCCGGCAGGGGATACTTCATTCGGTCAACGGAGGCAATGGGAATCGGGGCAGGACTCAAATAGATTTTCCAAACCGCCCCCGCCACGACCCCAATCACGACCGCAAGCATCACCCACCGATACCGGGAAAGCCAGGAGATTTTCCCTTTTTGTGGCGGAGAGGACGGAACTGCGGTTGGTCCAGGAACAGCAGCCTCTTCCTCCCGCTCAGATTCAAATTCCTTTTTCCAACCTTTTTCCAGGCTGGCAATGAACTGATCCCACGCCTCCCCGTTTCGCGAATCCCCGAAGAGAATCGAAGTCTCATTCAAGCCGATCCCGATCTTATCTATGGCGAACTTCAGCCTCACATTCTCTTCGCTTCCCAGGTAATCAAAAAGATTCGCCCACCCATCCTTTTCTGCATCGGTAAAGGAATAGATCTTTCCGATGGCTCCATCCCCCTCTTCCTTCCTCCTTCCCAGCACCTTGAAAAGCGGGGCTTCTTCCAGGTTCGGAAGGGCGTCCTTCCACTTCTTGTAAATCCGCGGCAGCAGATTCTCCTTGTCGGATGATCCGGCTGCATCGCCGACGGTTTCGTTCAACAGGGCAAGCAGGTCAAGGTGTTCCTGGAGAGGGATGGATTTGATTTTCCCCGATTTTTTCATCTCGTTGACGACCAGCCCGATCACGGAGAGGTAAAATCTTCGGGAAGGCGAGTTGAAATGAAGGGTTAATTGAGTTTTTCCCTTGAGATGGAGGTGGAGCTTGAACTCATTCAGGTCAATCTGGAGGGAAGGTCTCGGACTTTCGACCATTTTTAGCCCCATGGCCCAGGTTGCAAGCCGGGATTTTTTCGAGGGTTAGGGATGGTCCAAAAATAATCTCACGATTCTGGACGGTTCACACCGTGAGGATTATAGCAAAAAAGTAATATTGAAAACAGAATTTTTAAATGACCGGTGAGGACCCGTCATAGAAAACTTGATTATAAGTTGAAGAGCATTTCGAGAAAATAGCTTATTAAATAAATTCATGAGCTTATAAGATTTTCAGCAATTTATTCACCCGCTTTTCTTGCTGATCTTGCTCGGGACAAGACCTTATCCCGTTCGGGGAGATTATGGAAAGAAGGATCTGTAAAATGCCAATAGGAAGGCTCCAGGGGGAAATAGAGTTTCCCTTTGGAGCCTTTTATCTTTATGATTGAGGCATTCATTCAAAAATTTAAACCCGCAAAAAGAAGGGAGGGAATGTAATGAAGAAGATAGCTTTCTGGGGATTGTTGATTGTGTTTCTTCCTGCCATGGTGTTTGCGCAGGAAAAGGTTGAAGCACCGGTCTGGAATGTGGGAGATAAATGGGTTTTCGATCGGGAAGGCCCGATGGAGGTCATTGGGTGCGATGCCAAGTGGTACTCGGTCAGGTTTTCGGAGGGAATATTCCCCAAAGATGCCTCTGGGGTTGCCATTTTCGAGAGATCAACGCTCCATATTAAATATCTGGTGGAAAAAGACAAGCGCGAAGATTACAGAGCGTTCCGTAAGAAGATTTTGAATTTCCCCTTGACTCCGGGAAAGAAATGGAAGGGGGAATTCCAAAGAAATGAAGTGGCTCCTTTGGGGGGGGTGGGAATCGCTCAATATCAAGAGACTTTTCGGAGTTTAGGGTGGGAAGAGGTTAAAGTTCGCGCAGGGAAATTTAAGGCCTTCAAGGTGGAATATAAATTCGTGCGAACCTTTGGCATGATGGCCAGCAGTGGAGAAAACAAGGCTTGGTACTGGTATTCGCCAGAAGTTAAAAACCTGGTGAAATGTAAATATGAGAAGGGTTATAGCGAGTATCCCGCCGAGAGGGGAAATTGGGAGTTGGTTTCTTATGAATTAAAAAAATAGAGTTTGGGAAATGGTTTTCCTTCGTATAGGGGTATTTAAACGGAATATGGGGAAGAGCGGGTCGGGCTACGTAGCGTGATGTGGACGATCTCCGGCGGGGAGCCCAGGCGCATAGGGGGGCCCCAGGTTCCGGCCCCCCGGCTGACATACATTTTACTCTCCCCGATCTGATGCAAGCCCGGGGTCCGGGGATAGAATATCCTGGATATGCAAATGATCGGATAAAGCTGTCCCCCGTGGCTGTGGCCGCTCAACTGAAGTCCCACCCCAAAAGAAGCCGTTTTTTCGAAGTGGATCGGCTGATGGTAAAGCAGGATGGAAGGCTTCTCCCGGTCCAGCCGGGAAAGCGGTTTTTCCAGGTCCACGGAGGGCTCCCCCATGTGGCGCGATCCCGTGGGGTCATCCACGCCAAGGATCTGTAGGCCGCAGGGGAGGACCTTCATCTCGTTTCGCAGAACCTCGATCCCCGCGCTTTTCATGATCGCCACCGCCCGGTTCACCCCGGCATAATACTCGTGGTTTCCGGTAACCGCCAGGACCCCGTACCGGCTCTTCAGTTTTTTAAGCGGCCCGGCCATTTCCTCCATATGGGAAACGCCCTCGTCCACCAGGTCTCCGGTGATTGCAATCAGGTCGGGTTTTAGCTCGTTCACCCGCTCCACGACCCGGGAAAGTTTTCCATTCTCCGTCAGCATCCCGTAGTGCAAATCCGAGACCTGCACCACGGTAAAACCATCCATCTCCGCCGGCAACCCCTTCAGGGGAATTTCCAGCCGGGTCACTCCCAGGTTGTGCGCCTCGATCCAGGCCGCAACCCCCAGCAAAAGCACCCCGAGCCCCACGCAGCCGGCCAGCAATCTCCTGGATCGCAAACTCAACCGAAACTTCCTTCCCCGGAGTAAATTGAAAACCCTCCAAATCAAATGCCCAAGGTCCATTCCCAGGAAGAGGAGAACAAAGTACAGGACCAACCCCATCCACACCGAGGAGACGAGCGTTAATGCGTAGGTAAAGGGGTTGTAGTCAACCTGAGCCAGGATTCGCGCCGCCGGGAAAGAAATAACCAGCAGGACGAATCCCAGCTGGATCGAACGCCTGAAAAGCCGCGCCGGCTCCGTCCATCGCACGAGCCAGGAGTAAACATAATAATGCCCTGCGCTGTAAACGGAAGTGACGATGGTGAAGAAAACTAAAAAACTTGCCCACTGTGGCATTGGCGAAAAGGATCCCCCGTATTCCCTTTATTAGGCACAGCCTCTTTGAGAATCAACAATAATCGGAGGGGCAATGCATGAACCGCCCCTACCGCCTATTATTCAACCCCACTTAGGCACCCGCGGCGATGATCTCGGTCATCTTCTGAGTCAAGAAATTTGAATACTGGATTGATGGAATGATGGACTTTAGCATTTTGGTTTTTCCCGTTATTCCATTTTTCCATCATTCCACTATTCCTTATTTTTAAATTCTCTGCGTGCTCCGCGATCTCTGCGGTTAATGTTTTTATCATAGACGAAAAGGGCAATTTTTTGTAGAATGCGGGCAAAATTTCATGGGATGGATTATGGAAAAAATAGGAGCCCTCGAGGCCTTAAAAGAATACGCCGCAGATCCTTCCGCTTACCTAAAAAAGCGGAAAACCAAAAGCGGAAAGAAGATTCTCGGCTATTTCTGTACCAACACCCCCGAGGAGATGATTCATGCCGCCGGCTTCCTTCCCGTGCGCATCCTGAGTTCCCGGGACACCATCTCCCTGGCCTCCCGGCATCTCCAGAGCTACAGCTGCTCCCTGGTCCAGAGCAGCTTGGAGTCGGGGCTTCGGGGAGAATTGGCTTACCTGGACGGAACGGTCTTTCCCCACACCTGCGATTCCATCCAGCGCCTGTCGGACATCTGGGCGGAGAACCTCCGTTTCCCCTTCCACTGGGACCTGGTCCTGCCGGTGAAGCTGCACACCGAAAGCGCCAGGGCTTACCTGATCCACGAACTCCGCCGTTTCCGCAAAGGCCTGGAAGAATTCGCCGGCCGCCCGGTTTCGGATGGAGACCTCCGCAAGGCGATTTCCCTCTTCAACGAAAACCGTTCCTGGCTGAAGGAGATCTCCCGGTACCAGGCTCAATATCCCGGCCGGATTCTCCCCTCCGGCTTATACGCCCTGATCAAAACCGCCAATTTCATGGCCAAAGAAGAGCATAACCCCCTGCTCAAAGAGCTTGCCGCCCAACTCCAGGACGGGGGGCGGCCTTCCCGTTCCGCGGGTCCTCGCCTCTTCCTGGCGGGGAGCGTCTGCGATCAGCCCAAAATGTACGACCTGGTGGAGTCCTGCGGGGCATCGCTGGTGGGAGACGACCTGTGCACGGGCTGGAGGTATTTCGCCGAAGACGTTTCTTTGGAGGGAGACCCCATCGTCGCCCTGGCCGACCGGTTGATTCGAAAAGTCCCGTGCCCCTGCAAATTCAACCCGGACATTGACCCCGCGGACCGGTTTCTTCAAAGGGTGAAGGCCTCCGGAACCCAGGGAGTGGTCTTTCTCCTTCTCAAGTTCTGCGACCCTCACGCTTTTGATTATCCCCACCTGAAGGAAAAGTTGGATCAGGAGAGGATTCCGAGCCTTCTTCTGGAAATCGAATCGGGAGGATTGCCCCTGGGGGGCATGGAAACCCGGCTTAGAGCTTTCGTGGAAACCCTGAGCCTTTGAGGGGGAATGGATATTTTCGACTGTCCACCCCTTATGGATTTCGGAATTCGAATTTCGGATTTATTCCGGCATCGCCGGCAAGGGAGGGCGAGATGGCCCAGGAAGGGAAAGAATCGAAAGAGAAGGACAAGAATCGTCTTCTTGCTTCCCAGAGAATGAAGGAGCTCATGACCCGCTATTATATGGGGGCCAAAATGGCCGAAGGGACGGAGAAGAAGATCGCCTGGATCACCAGCGGGGGGCCGGTGGAGCCCCTGATCGCAGCGGACATCATCCCCATCTACCCGGAGAATCACGGCGCCATGCTGGGAGCCTCCCGCATGTCGGTGGAGCTCTGCGAGGTCGCCGAAAGCCTGGGATACTCCCGGGACCTTTGCTCCTACGCCCGCGGAGACATCGGATCGGTCCTGACCAAGAAAAGCCCCATCCCCGGCGGCCTGCCCAAGCCGGATTTCCTTCTGGCCTGTAACAACATCTGCGGGACGGTCATGAAATGGTATCAGTCCCTGAGCCGAATCTTTCATGTCCCCCTCTTTCTCCTGGACACCCCCTTCATCCATCACCAGGTCGTGCCCGAAAGCCTGGCCTACGTCCGCCGGCAGTTCGAGGAGCTGATCGGCTTCATTGAGTCCATCAACGGGAAAAAAATCGACCCGGACCGCCTGGTGGAAGTCCTGAGCCACTCGGCAGAATCGGCCCTCCTCTGGAAAGAGGTTCTGGGCCTGTGCGCCCACCGCCCCTCGCCCATGAGCTGTTTCGATGGCTTCATCAACATGGCCCCCATCGTTACCCTGCGGGGCACCAAGGAAGTGACCGACTTCTACCGGGACATGAAAGCCGAGCTGGAAGAGCGGATCGCCCGGGGGATCAGCGCCGTGCCCCAGGAGAGGTTCCGCCTCCTGTGGGACAATATCCCCATCTGGTACAAGATGCGGGAGCTGTCCGAGCTCTTTGCCTCCTTTGGAGCCTGCCTCGTAGCGGACACCTACACCAGCGCATGGGTCTTCGAAGGATTCGAGACCCTGGACCCCCTGGAGGGCCTGTCCCGGGCCTACACCAAAATTTACCTGAACATCAGCATCGACCTCATGATCGAAAAGGTCCTCAAGCTGATGAGAAAGTTCTCCGTCGACGGCCTGGTCATTCACTCCAACCGGAGTTGCAAACCCTATTCCCTCGGGCAGTATGACATCCGGCGCATCGTCCTGGAAAAAACAGGCACACCCAGCCTGGTTCTCGAAGCCGATATGACCGACGCCCGCGTGTACTCCGATGCCCAGGTGAAAACCCGGGTGGAAGCGTTCATGGAGACCCTGGAAAACCGGAAGGCCGCAAGGGCTTAAAAAGTGCCCCAAGTAAAAAAACTTAACCGCAGAGGTCGCGGAGCACGCAGAGGAAGAAAAAAAGGAATAATGGAATAGTGGAAAAATGGAATACTGGGCAAAAACCAAAATTCTTAGACCCAACATTTGATTATTCCATCATTCCAATTTGTTTGCACTGCGGTTTATTTTTTCTTCATCCGCGGAGGGCGCAGAGACTTTTATCCTTTGCCAGGGAATAAAAAATGGATGAAAAACCAAAGACTTTAAGAAAAGAAATTGAGAAAGCGCTTGAAGATGGACCGATGGATCTTCGGGAGATCTCCCAGCTTTTCCGGATCCGGGAGAAGGATGCTCTGGATCACCTGCGGCATATCTCGCGGTCGGCACAGCTGAAAATGGAGCCCTCCGTATGTCTGGAGTGCGGCTTTACCTTCAAGAAAAGAGACCGGCTCAATACCCCGAGCCGCTGTCCCCTCTGCAAGAGCGAGTCCATTTCCCCGCCGCGGTACCAGGTGACTCGATGAATTCTCCCGTCGGCTAGGGGTGGCCGGCCATTCGCCCCTACGCCGCGCGCTCCAGCAATTCCCCGACCATTTGAGCGGTTTCCCCTACGATCCGCCCGCATTCCAAAACTTTTTCACTCTTATAGAAAGCCTTGACCTGTTCGCGATCCTTCCAGTTAACCCGGGCGATCTCCCGGCAGAGGATGCTTCCGTGGTTTTTGGCGATTTCCTTCTGGAATCGTTCCAGAACCTCATGGGCATAGGACCACATCCTGGGGTCTTCCTTTTCATCTTCCCGGGCGCGGCTGAATCTCAATCCCATCACCGCTATGGCCCCGGCCACTGCCCCGCAGACTTCGCCATTGCCTCCCAGGCCTCCGCCGAACGCTCCCAGGGCCCTCATGACCTCGTCGTCTTTCCTTCCCAGCTTCTCTTGCCCGACCGCAAGAACGGCCTGGCTTCAGTGAAAACGCTTCATCATCATCTGCACGGCCTTTTCCCGCATCTCTTCCCTGGTCATTTCTTCCCCATCCATGGTTCGCTGTTTTTTAGGGCACGCGCCGCGTGCCCCTACATTCCTTTAAACCTTTTTCCCTGTTCGCCATTTTTTTGGCTTTTTGCCCTATTCTCCATGCTCCATGCTCTCTGCTCTCTGCTTTACGCTCTCTGCCTTATTTCCGCATATTTCCTCATTTGGGCGAAGACCCCGACGGCCATCTCCGGGAAGTCGAAGCAGGGAATGCGGTTCCCTTCCAGGAAGCTCTGGCATACGTCAATGTCTTTTTTCGCCCCCAGGAGAGAAAAAAAGACTGGTTTGGTGCGTTCCCCCTTTAGCATCTCGACCATGGGCTGATAGATTTCGGGACCGGAATTGGCGAAGGAGATGCAGATAACCCCATCTACGCCCTTATCCTCCAGGAAAGCTTTCAGAATCTCCGTGGTGGTCTTTTCAAACCCGTGGGCCAGCCAGTCGGGAAAGATGTCCACCGGGTTCTGGGTCTTGGAAGCGGTGGCAATCACCCGGCCGATCCTCTCCCGGGTGGATTCTCCGAGGCGGGCCACCTGCAATCCGAGATCCACGGAAGCATCGATGCTCATAATGGCCTGGGCCCCGCTGTAGGTGACAAAGGCGAGGCGTCGCCCCTGCGGGAGGGGCATGTTCAGAAATCCTTTGAGCGACCTCACGAAATCATCGATTCCCGTCAGCCGCAGCACCCCGGCCTGCCGCACGGCCCCCTCGAATACGGTATCTTCCACGGCCATGCTGGCCGTGTGGGAGGCCGTGGCCTGGGCACCCTCCCGGGTTCGTCCTCCCTTGATCAGAAGCACCGGTTTTTTGGCCACCGCCTGTTTGGCGATTTCCAGAAAGCGACGTCCATCCCGCACGTCCTCCAGGTACATTCCGATGATCTGGGTCTGATCGTCTTCCATCAGGTAGGAAAGGGCGTCCACTTCATTTACATCCACCTTATTCCCCAGGCCGAGCCCCTTGGAAAGCTGAAATCCCTCGAAAGAGCTCAAATACCGGAGAAGCGCCCCCACGAAGATTCCCGACTGAGCGGCAAACCCGATCGGGCC
>Ga0111180_1075_pt1 | contig 14161 bp, 10 predicted proteins | sample DeeMarSWOR324_28_FD_80237 | JGI IMG/M metagenome (GOLD analysis project Ga0111180, IMG submission 80237) | Deltaproteobacteria bacterium SM23_61
CCGGATTCGGACCGGGTGACGCGGACGCTGATCACCCTGGGGGCCAATCCCAACGTGGGGGGGGTGCTGCTCGTCGGCCTGGGCTGTGAGAGCGTGTCCCTCCAGGAAGTTTACCAGGGCCTGAAAGACCGGGGCCAGAAGGTTGAAAAAGTCCTGATCCAGGGGATCGGGGGTATGAAGAAGACCGTGAAGCGGGGGATCGAGCTGGCGGGCAAACTGGACCAGTCCCTATCCAGAATGAAACGGAAACCTGTTCCCGTAAGCCATCTAGCGATCGGGATCAAGTGCGGTTCTTCCGACACAACTTCCGGGCTGGTCAGCAACCCTGCGACGGGAAAAGCCAGCGACCTTCTCCTGGCCAGGGGCGGGGCGGTAATTTTCGGGGAGACGACGGAGTTTATCGGGGCTGAGCACCTTCTGGCCCGCAGGGCCGCCAGCGAGCAGGTGGCCTCGCACATCATTCATATCGTGACCTGCATGGAAGACCGGGTGAAGGCCATGGGGTTTGACATGCGCGGCGGGAACCCGACCCCGGGAAACATCCGTGGCGGGTTGACCACGATCGAAGAGAAATCCCTGGGGGCCATTTGTAAATCCGGTTCCATGCCCATCGATGGAGTGTTGGAGTACGGCGAATCCATTCCCGGTAAGGGTCTCTTTGTCCTGGACTCCCCGGGAAAAGAAGCGGAGATCATGACTGGCCTCTCCGCGGCAGGCGCGAATATCATCGTCTTCTCCACCGGCGGCGGCGCGCCGCAGGGCTTTCCCATCGTTCCGGTCATCAAAGTGGCCGGCAACCCCGCCAAAGTGCGGGTCATGAAGGATCATATTGACCTCGATGCCAGCGGGGTTCTCACCGGGCAGACGACGATCGATGAAGTTGGCCAGAGGATCTACGCTGCCCTCTTGGCCGTTGGCAGCGGGAAGAAGGTGAAGGCGGAAACCCTCAAGTACGACCAGACCGTGGAGATCTACACGACGGGACCAACCATTTAATTGCGGGTTGCGGAATGAATAGACACGGAGACACGGGGACGTTCGTTTTTTTCCCGCGTTTCCCCCTATCCGCGTCTCCGCGTCATTCGTCTGTTGATTCCTTATTCCGAATTCCGCAATGCGCAATCCGAATTTGAGAGGGGTTTCCATGCTTTTATCCCAGCAGGAAGGGCCGGTCGCGATCATTGCCATCCATCGTGCAGAAGCTCTAAACACGCTGACCCACGAGCTTATTCTGAGGTTGACTGAAGAGATCCGGCGGTGGGGTGCGGAGAAGGCTGTCCGGATCATCGTCCTCACCGGAAGCGGGGACAAGGCCTTTGTGGGGGGAGTGGACGTGAGGGCCATGATGGACCTGGACGAGGACGGGGCGGAGAGATTCATCACCGACTTGCATCGCTGCTGCCTGGCCGTCCGCCAGTCGGAAAAGCTGGTGATCGCCTCCATCAACGGGTATGCATTGGGGGGCGGGCTGGAGCTGGTCGCTTCCTGCGACCTGCGGATCGCCTCTGAGCGCGCCCGCTTCGGCATGCCCGAAGTCCGGGTGGGAATACCCTCGGTCATCGAAGCGGCTATCCTCCCCCGCCTGATCGGCCTCGGCCGGGCCGCGGAATTGGTTTATCTGGGGGAAATGATCGATGCCCAGGAGGCCTGGAGGATCGGGCTGGTCAACAAGGTAGTTCCCCATGAACAGTTGAAAGAAGCGACCCGGCAAATGGCAGAGAAAGCCCTTCAGTGCGGCCCAACAGCCATGGTACTGCAAAAGAAACTCATTGCCCAATGGATGGATTTAAGCCTGAGCGACGCGGTGGAAGCAGGGATACGGGCCTTCCGGGAAACTTATAAAACCAAAGAACCCAAAGAAGGGATGAAGGCCTTTCTGGAGAAGAGGAAACCGAAGTATTAGGAGAGGGTAAGAAATAGGGTGCAGGGCGCAGGGCGCAGGGCGCAGGGTGTAGGGTGCAGGGCGCAGGGCGCAGGGCGCAGGGTACAGGGTACAGGGTACAGGGTGTTGGGTGTTGGGTGTTGGGTGTTGGGTGTTGGGCAATGGACAATGAGCATTGGACATTGTTCAATGATCAATGAACATCAAAGAAGAAAGGAGGGCTGGATTATGGATAAGAAAGTATGGGGCGTTTTGACTGTTTTCTTCGTTCTGGCTCTGGTTTTCTTCTCTCCTTCGCTTCCTGCCGCGGAGATCGGCAAAGGAGTGAAAATTACCTATTTGGGGCACTCCGCCTTCAAGTTGGTCTCACCCCAAGGAGTGGTTATGTACATCGATCCCTTCCTGAAGAATAACCCCAAGACCCCTCCCGACCAAAAAGAGGTGAACCAGGCGGATCTCATCCTGGTCACCCACGGCCACGCAGATCACCTGGGCGACACGGTGAGCATTGCCCAGAAGACCAATGCCCCGGTCATGGTCATGGCCGAGCTTGGCACGTACCTGACCAAAAAAGGGCTCAAGAATGTGGTCCGGATGAATAAAGGCGGAAGCTACACCACCAAAGGAATCCGCATCTCCATGGTGAATGCCCAGCACAGCTCATCGGTTACCGAGGAGGGAAAAGCGATCTACGTCGGCGAGCCCGTGGGTTTCATCGTCCGTTTCGAAAACGGGTTCACCGTCTACCACGCCGGGGATACGGCGGTTATGTCCGACATGAAAATATTCGGGGATCTTTATAAGCCCGACCTGGCCCTCCTGCCCATCGGTAGCCATTTCACCATGGATCCCCGGGAAGCGGCCTATGCTTGCAAATTGCTCCGTTCCCAGTATGTCGTCCCCATGCATTATGGGACCTGGCCTGTCCTGACGGGAACGGCCGATGAATTCCTCCGGCTCATGAAAGAACATCCCCAGGTAAAAGTCATCGTGATGAACCCCGGCCAAACCATTGAATAAAATCAGCCCCACCCCATCCCTCCCCCTCAGAGGGGGAGGGATGGGGTGGGGGGGATTTTTCTACCTGTTGAACATGGGAGGAAATAATGTACGGGTACTTCGGAAGGATTCTGCACATTGACCTGACCCAGGAAAAATTCAAAACCGAGAGCTTCGATGAAGCCTTTGCCCGGAAATTCCTGGGGGGCAACGGTTTTGCCGCCAAGATCCTTTACCATGGGATGAAAAAAGCAGTCGATCCTTTTTCTGCCGAAAACCTCGTGGTCTTTGCCGTCGGACCGGTCACGGATTCTCCCCTGCCCAGCACCAGCCGGGCTTACGTGGCTACCAAATCCCCCCTGAACGGCCTCTTCTTCGACTCCACCTTCGGCGGTCGCTTCGCCATCACCCAGAAGCGGACCGGTTTTGAGGCCATCGTCATCTCCGGGAAAGCCGCATCTCCCATTTATCTGCTCATCGACGAATCCGGCGCCCGGTTCAAGCCCGCCGACTCCCTGTGGGGAAAACTGACCAAAGAGACCTTCGAGGCCATCCAGGCCGCCGAGGGCGAATCCGCCGATGTGGTGTCCATCGGGCCCGCCGGAGAAAAAAAGGTTCGTTACGCCTGTCTGGTCCATTACTGGCGCGGCCGGGAAGGAGTATCGGGAAGGGGCGGAGTGGGTGCCGTTCTGGGTTCCAAGAACGTGAAAGCCGTGGTGGTCAAAGGATCGAAAAAGACCCAGATGGCTGACTCTCAGGGTATCGAGGAACTGATCGTATCTCGCAAAGAAGCAATGGAAAAAGGAACCGCGGGCCTCAAGAGCCTGGGAACACCCGTTCTGGTCAACATGATCAACACCATGGGCGGATTGGGGGTCCGCAATCTCCAGGAGGAGCAAAGTTCCCGCGCCGCGGAGATCGGCGGGGAACGGCTCAAGGAACTCTTCTTCGAGAGGAACGATACTTGCTTCGGGTGCCCGATCGCCTGCGGGAAGACCCTCCGCCTGCCTTCCGATCAAGGGGGTCTCCGGTGGAAGATGCCCGAATACGAGACCCTCTTCTCCCTCGGCTCCATGGCCGACAACTGGGACGCCGCCTCCATGCTCAAACTCAACAGCCTATGCGACCAGTACGGGCTGGATACCATCAGCATGGGGGTGACGATCTCTTTTGCCCTGGAGTGTTTTGAAAAGGGATACCTGACTGCCGGCGATACGGGCGGGAAAAACCTCCGTTTTGGGGACGCCGCCTTGCTCTTGGAGCTGGTGGAAGAAACGGGGAAAAGGCAGGGATTCGGCGACGTGCTGGCCGAGGGTTCTTTCCGCCTGGCCGAGCGGCTGGGAAAAGATTCGGCGAATCTCCTCCACTGTTTCAAAAAAGTGGAAGTGGCCGGCCATTCGGCCCGGGCCCTGAAGGGTATGTCCCTCGGGTACGCAACGGCCACCCGGGGGGGAAGCCATCACGACGCCCGGCCCACGCTCCAATACGCCGGGGAGTTCGACCGGACCCAAGCCCAGATTGCACCGAGCTTTGCGTTTCGGACCCAGAATTTCACCGCCTTGAATGACTCCCTGACCCAGTGCCGCTTCGCCAGCGAGCGGGGCTTCGGGGGGGTGATCAACGAGAATTACGTGAAGATGATCAACTCAGTCACCGGATGGAATTTCGCCCTCGCGGACGTGGAACGAATCGGGGAGCGGATCTACAACCTGGAGCGGGCCTTCAACTGCCGCGAAGGGGTAAGCCGGAAGGATGACGCCCTGCCCCTTCGGGTCTCCAGTCAGCCGATTCCCGACGGGCCCTCCAAAGGAATGTATACTCCCCCGGGCGAATTTGAAAAGATGCTGGAAGAGTACTACCGCCTGCGGGGCTGGGATTCAAACGGGATCCCGACCGGGGAGAAACTCCTGGCCCTGGACCTGCCGGAGGCGGCCAAGGAAATTTCGGATTGCAGATTGCGGATTGCGGATTGAAAAAAACAGGGGGTCGGGGAAAGTCGTTATTTCATACGGAAGGGCGAAACCAAAGCATTTGGGCGGATGACGGGAGCGAAAGGGTTTGTAATCCGTAATCCGCAATCCGAAATCCAAAATCCGCAATCGAAAGGGGGGGCTTGACCCCGATGTCGGTATGATGTAAAAATTATACATAAATCCCCTGCCCTCCCGGTTCGTGGAAAGGACGGCGGGGGATCGACGTTTTATTCTCTTTTACCCCGAGGGATGAATTTTGAGCGAAGGGCAAAAAAGGCAGAACAAACTCATGACCGCAGAGGAAGCGGTCCGGAAATTTGTTTCCGACGGCGCCCTGGTGGGGATGGGTGGCCAGTCCATCGGACGTTCGGCCATGTGCATTTACCACGAGATGATCCGGCAGAGGAAAAAGGACTTGACTCTGGTGGGCTGCAACCTTTCCATCCCCATGGATATGATGGTAGGGTTGGGGCTGGTCCGAAGAACCGAATGCGGGACCGGAAACCTGGAACGGTTCGGGACCACCCAGAGCTGGCGGAAAGCGATCGAGCAGGGAAAGCTGGTGAATGAAGACTACAGCCACCTGGCCATGGTCACCCGCTTTTTAGGCGGAGAGATGGGCCTGCCCTTCATGGCCACCCAGAGCCTCCTGGGTTCGGACATCCTGGCCAAGAAATCGTCCTCCACGGGAAAAAAGCATGAGATCATCGACAACCCCTGGAATCCCGGGGAGAAGGTGGTTCTCCTCCCCTCCCTGAACCCGGATGTTTCCATCATTCATGCCCAGAAAGCAGATGAAACGGGGAACCTCATCATCGAGGGGTTCCTGGCCCACGAGCCGGAGATGATCCGGGCTTCCAGGGCGGTGATCGTCTCCTGCGAGGAGGTGGTGTCGGCGGATGAAATCCGCCAGTTCCCCGAGAGGACGACGATCCCCTACGTATACGTGAGCGCCGTCGTCCATCAGCCCTGGGGGGGCCACCCCACCTCGGTCTACCGCTGTTATGCCCACGACGCCGAGCATATGCGCGAGTATCAAAAAGCGGCGCGGGAAGGCGGCCCGGCCTTCGAAGCCTACATGGAGAAATACCTCTTCTCCTGCGCAAATTTCGACGAGTACCTGGAAAAGGTGGGCGGGTTGCGGAAATTAAACCGCCTCCGCCAGGAAATGGCGGAATTGTTGTAGAGGAAACCCGACAAGAGGTTTTAAGAATGGCATCTGACTATACCTTGAACGAACTAATGATCATTGAAGCGGCCCGGCACATCCGGGACGGAGAAACCGTTTTCGTGGGCACGGGCATGCCCATGGTGGCGGCCATGCTGGCCCAGAAGACCCACGCCCGGAACATGTGCTTCGTGGTGGAAACCGGGCCCATCTCCCCCGAGGCCCTTCCCGTCCCCACCTCGGTCTCCGACCCCAAAGCCATGCACCGGGCGGCCAAGCTGGGTACCCTGCGGGAAGTCCTGGGCTGCCTTCTCCAGAGGGGAATGGTGGACGTGGGGTTCCTGGGAGGGGCCCAGATCGACCATTACGGAAATATCAACAGCACCGTGATCGGGGACTACCAGCAGCCCAAAGTCCGTTTCCCGGGCAGCGGAGGGGCCAATGACATCGCTTCCCTGGCCAAACGGGTCCTGGTCATCGCCCCCCATGAAAAGAGGCGTTTTCCAGAGCGGTGCGCCTACGTTACCAGCCCGGGCTATCTGGACGGTCCGGAAGGAAGGAAAAAAGCAGGGTTGAAATCCTCCTACCCCGACCTGACCGTGGTTACCGACCTGGCGGTCATGGCGGTGGATAAAACCGACGGACGGCTCAAGGTAAGCAAGCTCATGCCAGGGGTGAGTTTTGAAAAGGTTCGGGAGAGCACGGAGTTCAAGGTGGAGGCGGCATCCTCTATGGGACGGGTGCCGGTCCCCAGACCCGATGAGTTGCGTATCCTCCGGGAGGAAGTCGATCCCGGCCGAGAGTACCTGGGGAAGGGAGATTGACCCGTGGCCAACCCGAAAAGGATCCTCATCAGCGAGGACGTGACCGGAACGGGCATCGATCGACTGAAGGGAAAATACCAGGTTCATTACGATCCGGACCTGTGGAAGAAGGTCGCGGAACTGGAAGGAATGATCCCGGGCTTTGAGGCCCTGATCGTCCGCAACCAGACCAAAGTGAACGCCGGCCTGCTGGCCAAAGCCAAGGCCCTGAGGGTCATCGGTCGGGCCGGCGCCGGCTATGACAATATCGACGTTCCCGCAGCCACGAAGGAAGGGGTGGTGCTGGCCTTCAGCCCGGAGGAGAATGCCGTCTCCGTGGCCGAACACGTCTTCGCCCTTCTTCTGGCCCTGGCCAGAAAAATACCCGGTGCGGACAAATCCACCAAGGGCGGCGGTTGGGAGCGGAAAAAATACCACGGCTCCGAGCTTTTGGGCAAAACCCTGGGAATTCTGGGCCTGGGGAAGATCGGATTTCGGGTGGCCCTGAGGGCCAAAGCCTTCGGCATGCGGATCCTGGCTCATGACGCCTACCTTTCGCCCACCAGCCTCCACGTCACCGAGTCCGGGGCTCTTTTGACTTCTTTCGACCGGGTTCTGGCCGAGGCGGACTTCCTGACCATTCACCTGCCCTTGACCCCGGAGACCCGGGGAATCCTGAATGAAGAGGCGCTTCGGAAGATGAGGAAGAATGCCTTTCTCATCAATACCTCCCGGGGGGAAGTCCTGGCGGAGGCTGATCTGGCGAAGGTCTTAAAGGAGGGAGCAATCGGAGGCGCTGCCCTGGATGTGAGGGAGAAAGAACCTCCGGGGGAGAGCCCGCTCCACGGGCTGGATAATGTGATTTTAACCCCCCATACGGCGGGGCTGACCTACGAGGCCCAGGAAAAAGTGGTCGACGCCGTGGCCGAAGATGTGGACCGGGTGCTGAGCGGCCAGGCGGCTTTGCGATACGTCAATTTTGGGGTGCCCAAAAAGCTGGCTGGCGACGACTGGTAAAGAAAGCGTAACTGGACACAGAGGAACACAGATTTTACTGGCCAAAAAATCAAAGAAAAAAGACCGAATGGGACACGGATGAACACGGATTCACACGGATTTCATGCTAATAAAAAAGACTGATTTGGAAACAGACACACAAAGATAAACACAGAAGGAAATGCTTGACGTGCTTCATGTTTTTTCTTTAATTCCTATCCGTGTTTATCCGTGTTAATCCGTGTCCCAACAAAAAATGAGAAAAGGATGGGAAATGGCTAAAAAGTACGTCTATTTTTTCGGTGCGGGAAAAGCTGAGGGAAGCAGTAAAATGCGCAATCTTCTCGGGGGCAAGGGGTGCGACCTGGCCGAGATGACCAACCTGAAGATTCCGGTTCCGCCCGGGTTCACTATCACCACCGAGGTCTGCACTTTCTATTACGCCAACAAGAAAAAGTATCCCCGGGAGTTGAGGGATCAAGTTAACAGGGCCCTGGCCAAGGTGGAGAAGACCATGGGGGCCAGGTTCGGGGATCCGAGGAATCCCCTTCTCCTCTCGGTCCGCTCCGGGGCCCGGGTCTCCATGCCGGGCATGATGGACACCATCCTAAACCTCGGCCTGAATGAAAGAACGGTGCAAGGCCTCATCGAAAGGTCCGGCGATGCCCGGTTTGCCTATGACTCCTACCGCCGCTTCGTGCAGATGTACAGCGACGTGGTCCTGGGGGTCCACCGGGACTTGATGGAAGAGCTGATTACCGAGAGGAAAAAGGAGAAGGGCCTCAAGCTAGACATCGAACTCTCCGCCGAGGACTGGAAAGAGCTGGTAGAAAAGTTCAAAGCTCTGGTGAAAAAAGAAAGCGGGAACGACTTTCCCGAAGACCCCAAAAAACAGCTCTGGGGAGCCATCGGGGCGGTCTTTGAATCCTGGGACACCCCCCGGGCGATCACCTACCGCCAACTGAACAAGATCCCCGAAGACTGGGGTACGGCAGTCAACGTCCAGACCATGGTCTTCGGCAACATGGGCGGAGAGAGCGCTACCGGCGTGGCCTTCACCCGCGACCCGGCTACGGGGGAAAAATTCTTCTTCGGCGAGTTTCTGCCCAATGCCCAGGGAGAAGACGTAGTGGCCGGGATCCGCACCCCCCAGCCCATCGGCAAGGAGCGCAAGGCCGACCCCGGCCTTCTTTCCATGGAAGAGATGCTTCCCAAACCCTATGGGGAACTGGTAAAGATCTACCAGAGGCTGGAGAAGCACTTCAAGGACATGCAGGACATCGAGTTCACCATCCAGCAGGGGAGACTCTGGATGCTCCAGACCCGCAGCGGCAAGCGGACCGCCTTCGCCGCACTGCGGATTGCGGTGGAGATGGTGGGGGAAAAGCTCATCGACAAGAGAACGGCCATCTCCCGCATCGACCCCGATTCCCTGAACCAGCTCCTGGCGCCGGTCTTCGATCCCCAGGCCAAGGCTCAAGCCATCGCGGGGGGGAAGTTCCTGGCCAAAGGACTCAATGCCGGCCCGGGCGCGGCCTGCGGGATGGCGGTCTTCAACCCGGAGCGGGCCATGGAATTGGCCAAAGCAGGAAAGAAGAGCGTTCTCATCCGCATCGAGACTTCCCCCGAGGATATTCACGGAATGAACGCTGCCGAGGGAATTCTTACCTCCCGCGGCGGAATGACCTCCCACGCGGCCCTGGTTGCCCGGGGTATGGGAAAACCCTGCGTGGTAGGATGCACGGCCCTCAACATCAATTATGGCAGCGGGACCATGGAAGTCAACGGCCGGGTCATCCGGGAGGGAGACTTCATCTCCATCGACGGAACCACGGGGGAAGTGATCGAGGGACAGCTTCCCACCAGTTCCTCGGAGATCATCCAGGTCCTCATCGAGAAGAAGATCCGGCCTGAAGATTCTCCCATCTACCAGCAGTTCGTCAAGCTCATGTCCTGGGCGGACGAAATCGCCGACCTGGGGGTCCGGACCAACGCCGACACCCCCCGCGACGCCACCACCGCCCGCCTCTTCGGGGCTACGGGCATCGGTCTCTGCCGGACCGAGCACATGTTCTTCGAAGCCGAGCGGATCGCCGCCGTGCGGGAGATGATCCTGGCCGACACCCCGGAAGAGAGACGCCGAGCCCTGGCCAAGATCCTGCCCATGCAGAAGATGGATTTCATCGGGATTTTCCGGGCCATGGACGGCTACCCGGTGATCATCCGCACCCTCGACCCTCCGCTCCATGAGTTCCTCCCCCACACCGACCAGGAGATCGAGGAACTGGCCTCTCAGATGGGAGTCAGCTTCAACAAGCTCAAGGAAAGGGCCGAGAGTCTGAAAGAGGCCAACCCCATGCTCGGCCACCGCGGCTGCCGCCTGGGCATCAGCCACCCGGAAATCACCGAGATGCAGGCCCGGGCCATCTTCGAGGCAGCCTGTGATGCGGCCAAGGAAGGGGTGAAGGTCATCCCCGAAGTCATGATCCCCCTGGTGGGGCATGTGAACGAACTGCGCGCCCAGCGGGAGATCGTGGACCGGGTGGCCAGGGAGGTCATGGCGGAGACGGGAATGAAGATCAGGTACCTGGCCGGGACCATGATCGAGCTGCCCCGGGCGGCCATCACCGCGGACCAGATCGCCCAGGTGGCCCAGTTCTTCTCCTACGGCACCAACGACCTGACCCAGACCGTTTTCGGCCTCTCGCGAGACGACGCCGGAAAGTTCCTCCCCTTCTACCGGGAGAAGGGGATCCTGGATTCGGACCCCTTTGTCTCCATCGACCGCCCCGGGGTGGGAGAAGTCATCCGCATCGGCGTGGAAAAGGGCCGCAGGGCCAACCCCATACTGGAAGTGGGGATCTGCGGGGAACACGGGGGAGACCCCAGCTCGGTGGAGTTCTGCCACCTCACCGGACTGGACTACGTTTCCTGCTCTCCCTACCGCGTCTCCATCGCCCGGCTGGCCGCCGCCCGGGCGGCCATTGCCTATCCCCGAAAGAAAAAGCGTTAACCGCAGAGAGCGCAGAGGGCGCAGAGAGAAAGACTGGAATATTGGAATGATGGAATATTGGAGTATGGGGAAACCATCTGCATTACCCACCTATTCCATTTTTGGCCTGGTTGAACTTTGTGGTCTCCGCGTGCTCTGTGGTGAAAATTTTTCTTCATCCCCCCGGGGGAAATGGAGGAACCCCGATGTATAAGAGAGCCGTGAAGATCGTGGATGCCCGAATGGGCATCCTTTCCAACAACGAGAAGCTCATCCACGAACCCCGGTATTTCGAGGGCCAGGTCATGGAGTCCCTTCTCACCAACATCCATTCCATCGAAAAGATTCCTTTCTCCGACGACCTGGATTCCTACTTCGTGGTGGTCGACGAACCCAACGTTCAGCCCCAGGTGAAGGTGACGGAGAAAGTCTGCAGCTGCACCGGAGATTTCACCCGGTATGAGAAGGAGTGCTCGGACAACCGGTACTCCCTCTTCGGGAACCTGGGCCTTTTCTTCAAATACCTCCTGGCCACCCTGGAGCGGCACCACAACATCTACAGCTTTCACGCCAGCTCCATGTACAGCCCCAGCCGGAACACGCTCCTCATGGTCGTAGGCGGGGCCGGGGCCGGCAAGACCGTCTTCCTGCTCAAGGGGCTGGAAGACGACTGGAGGATTTTTAGCACGGAGATGACCCATTTCCGGTTTACGGACAAGGGCTACGAGTTTACCATGGGGTCGCTCTACGACAACATCCGTCTGGGAAACCTGATCTACGATTTTCCCCAGGCAAACCAGAGGCTGAAAGTGGACATCCCCCCGGGGGTGACCGATGTGTGGGGGCACAAGATCGCCATCGACATGGGACACATCTCCGCCGAGCTCCGCTATCTGAACCCCCGGGTCACCTTGGTGGACGCAAAGATCGAGTCGGGCCGGGACAAGCCCATCGTTAAGACGGTCACCCGGAAGGAGAAGATCGTCAAGATCCTGTTCGACAACTGCACGGAAAAATTGGGGCCCACGCTGGTCTTCTACGACGTGATCCCGGTGGAGAGCTTCGACACCCCCGAACTCATGGGGCGTCGTTTGAAAGTCATGACTCGCTTCGTTGAAGAAGTGGTAATGAACCCGGTCAAATCTGTGCTGGCCGGGGCAAAAAATTGCATGGAGGGAATCTGACATGAGCCGAGTAAAATCTTTTGACGGAGTCTTCGAAATGCCCGTTCCGGGACGGACCGTAAAGCCCCGGAAGGAAGGATTGACCATGATCATCGACAAGGGGCTGGGGCTTAGCGGCACCCAGGACCTTCTCGATTCCGCCGCCGATTACATCGATTTCATCAAGCTCACCTTCGGCACCAGCGCTTTCCTGGACCTCGACTACACCGCCGAGAAGGTGGAGATGGTCAAGGATTCCGACATCTGGATCTGCCCCGGCGGAACCTTCCTGGAGGTTTCGGTCTGGCAGCACGCCTACCCGAAGTACCTCAAGCGCTGCAAGGAGCTGGGGTTCAACGCCATCGAAGTCTCTGATGGAACCATCGAGATCGATATGAAAACCCGCGCCGACTGCATCAAGCGCGCCGTGGACATGGGCTTCATGGTGGTCTCCGAGGTGGGGAAGAAAGACCCCGACGACAAGGTAGCCACCAGCAAGCTCCACGAAGAAATCGCCGCCGACCTCAAGAACGGGGCCTTCAAGGTCATCGTGGAAGCCCGCGAGGCCGGCAAGGGCGTGGGGATCTACGACAAGGACGGGAAACCCAAGGACGACGAAGTGGAAGCCATCATCAAGGGCGTGGACGACCACACCAAGCTCGAATGGGAAGCGCCCATCAAGAACCAGCAGCAGTTCCTCATCCTCCGCTTCGGGTCCAACGTGAGCCTGGGGAACATTCCCCCGGAAGACATCCTGGCCCTGGAAGCCCTGCGCAGCGGCCTTCGCGGCGACACCCTGAAGAAGGCCTGGCTGGCAAACCCGAAATACAAACAATAAAAGCGTTGGGACGCAGACGATCGCAGGTTCCACAGATTTCAAAAGAACGAATAAAAGATTCGATTAAAGAGTAAGCTGGCAGGGGTTTTTTCATCCTAGATTTCGTCTCCTGCCCTGTTCCTTTTTTATCTGCGTAAATCTGCGTCCCGTAAAACCGAGGAGTCGGAGATGGGTTCCTTGGATCTACCTTTACCTTTACCTTTTCCTTTTCCTTTACCTTTACCTTTTCCTTCTCCTTCTCCATCTCCTGTCCTTTTGGATCAAATCCGATTTGCGTCCAGTCGCTCAACGTCCTTGCTTCCGTGCCGAGCAATTCCTGAAATTCAATAGAGCCTACGAATCCTTGCCGAAAAATGAAGGCGGATAAGGGACAGATTCGATATTGACTTTTTCCATCGCTTTTGCAATAAAAATAGAGGGGAGTGCGAATCCGCCTCGGCATCCTGGCTTGCGGTGCGATGGAAAAATGCTTGCTTCGGCACCCCAAAAAGGGGCAATAATCTGCTCTGTCCCAAAAAAATGAAAAAGGAGGAAAACCATGAAAGATCGTAGACTGCTGATTGCCCTCGTGACGGTCTCCGCTCTTGCTGGCGTGCTCCTGCTTTCCGGTCTGGCGGAAGCGCAAAAGAAGCCGGCGGGCTTTCCGCAGCGGCCCTTGACCATCATCATCCCCTATGGCCCGGGGGGCGGATCGGACCAAGTTTCTCGCGCCATCGCCGCCCAGCTGCAAAACATCGTGGGCCAGCCGGTCCAGTGCGTGAACAAGCCCGGCGCCGCAGGGCGTGCGGCGGTTCCGGATTTCATGACCGCCCCCGCGGACGGTTACACCATTATGCAACACATCGACGACTCCATCACCCACTACGCGGCCGGCAAGCAACCTGAAAGAGAATCCGACCGTAGACTGGATTCCCCTGGCGCACACCCAGATTACTTTCAGCCAGCTATACATCCGCCCGGATGACAAGCGTTTCACCGACTGGCCGTCGCTGCTCAAGTACATCAAGGCCAATCCGGGCAAGGTCACCTTCGCCAACGTGTCCGGCGAAGGCACCATGGAGCGCGTGACCATGGCCATCGTGGAGAAGCAGCTGGGCATCAAAGTGAACCAGATCAGCTTCGATAAACCGTCCGAGCGCTACGCCGCCCTGATTGGCGGCCATGTGGATGTGTTGTTCGAGCAGCCGGGCGACGTGCGCCAATTTCTGGCCGCGAAACAGATGAAGCCCATCCTGACCTTCCTGGAGGAACGCCCGAAGGCATTCGCCGACGTGCCCTCGATCAAGGATTTGGGGGTGAACATTCCCGAGCTGCTGCGCTTCCGGGGCTTCTACGTCCGCAAAGGGG
>Ga0111180_1074_pt1 | contig 14099 bp, 12 predicted proteins | sample DeeMarSWOR324_28_FD_80237 | JGI IMG/M metagenome (GOLD analysis project Ga0111180, IMG submission 80237) | Deltaproteobacteria bacterium SM23_61
TTTCCACAGCTTTTGTGGAAATCTTGTGAATAAATCCACAAACTATTTTTAATAACGATTTAAAATCAACTTCTTTCTCAATTTGCCCATTTTTGGTGCAATTGTATTTTGTAAATAATTTCAAAGAGATATATATCAAATATCCATTTTTTGGGGAATTTTGAGAAATTTTTGGGGAGGGGAAAAAACTATCCACACTAAGATATTTTTTATTCGTCTTTTTTCTTTTTTGGCATACTTTTTGATGTCAAAACAATTAAACCGAAGGAGGATAAAGTCATATTTTTGACCCTCAGAATCCAAGCATAGAGGTAAGTCATTGAAACTTTGAAAGATGATTTAATTGGTAAAAGGAGTTTACCTATTTATGGAGGAAGCTTTTCAAGGCCCGAACTCGATTCTGCATCCGTTGCAGGAAATTTTGTATCTCGATCTGGAGAGTAGCCAGACTCTCCGGCCTTTTGGCGAGAATCTTTTCCATTTCACCCCGCCAGTAAAGAACGGTCTCGATTTCCTTTCTGGCCATTTCTTCGTCCACTTTCTTCTTCATTTCTTTGGCCCAGGCCGATTCATCCAGTCCTGTTCTCATGGTTCGAAATCCGGACCCCAAAAGTCTTTTTAATCTACCCAAAAGGGATTTCTCCAGCAAGGGAAAAGTCCCTTTTCCTTTCCGCGGGGCTGCGGATTCTGACCGGCCGGGCATTCAAAAGGACTTGTCACATGCTAAAAAACAGAATAGAATTATTTAGGTTTTCTTCCCACACCCCCGAGGAAAGCACCGGGGCGGGGGCGATCAGCCCTCGCCCGGAAGCTGAAATTTAATCCCCACAGGAGGACTTCTGAATGAAGCTCGAATGGAGGGAGCCGGAAAGCGATGCAGGCAAAACAAAGGGCGCCCAGCCTGCCGGAGAAAGAGGGGAAAGGACCCGCCGATTCTATGCCCGCGTCGCATTTGGGGTTCTGGCTTTCTTCCTGGCCGGATCTTGGATGGGCATCTCTTTTCTCCAGGGTGGGGGAAAAGACGGTCGCAGCCCGGCATCCAAGGCCCCCGCAGGTCTGGATTCCTCCCCAGTCGGCGCTTCTTCTCCTTCCTTCCATCAAATTGCCGACGGGAAATACACGGAACTTCGCGGGTCCTACCAGTTTATCTACACGGTAGACCCCGTCTTACAGGTCTGCGTGGAGGAAGTCTTTCGAGCCCACCGACCCCCTTTCGGCGTTTTCGTGGCGCTGGAGCCGAAAACGGGAAAGATCCTGGCTTTGGCCGAATACTCCCGGAATAGGGCCGAGAACGGGGGAATCTGGAACCGGGCCACCTATCCGGCGGCATCGGTCTTTAAGATCGTCACTGCGGCCTGCGCACTGGAAAAAGGGCAGTATCGTTTGGGGCCGGGCAAGATCCGCAGGCCCTCCAAATGGGAACACCAGACCCAATTCGATGACGCCTTGGGCAAATCGAATAACGTGGTCTTCGGCCGGGTCGCCTCCCGGCTCGTGGGCTCCGAGGCCCTGCGACAGTACTCCTCGGCCTTCGGGTTCAACCAGCCTCTCCCCTTCGATTTTCCCGTAGAACCGAGCAGAGCGGTGATCCCGGAGGAATCCTATGAACTCGCCCGATGCGGAGCCGGTTTCGGGAAAGTCACCCTGAATCCCCTGCACGGCGCGCTGATCGCCGCGGCCATTGCCAACCGGGGGATCATGATGCGGCCCTACCTGATTGAGGAAGTTCGGGGCGCGGAAGGGGAAATTCTTTACCAGGGCCAGCCGGTCGTCTGGGCCCAGCCTATTTCGGCCAAAACCGCCCAGGACCTGAACCGGATGATGCGCCGCACGGTGGAGGACGGGACCGCTGCGCGGACTTTTCAGCGTTATGGAAAGGATCTCCTGAACAAAATTACGGTGAGCGGCAAGACCGGCTCGCTGAGCGGGGATAACCCCCCCGGCTTCTACGACTGGTTCGTGGGGTTTGCCACGGCGGAGGACCCGCAGGTCGCCTTATCAGCCCTGGCCATCAATTATCATCGCGATAAATTCCGGGGAGCCTTCATCGCCCAGGAGGCCCTGAAAACGTATTTCCGCAAGCGATTGAATTGAAGGGATCAGGTGGGATCTCCGGTGTAGGGCTTCCCGCACACCTTGCAGACGCCCTGTTCATTCACCACCCCGATGCAGGTGCCGTCACTGCACAGGATGCGTTTGGAAAAATCGGGCTCCTCTGCTTCTGCTTCGACCGCGACGGGTTTGGCCTCCGCCTTTTCCAGTTTGCTTCCGCAGCGGTGGCAGAAGAGGCTTTCTTGGAAAACTTCGGAACCGCAAGAGGCGCAGCTTCCCGCGGCCAGGTTCTGGCCGCAATGGGGACATTTCATAAGCGAGGGCTCCTTTCCCGGGGTGAATGGTGAAGGATATGAAATTTCTACCACATCCCCAGGGATTCTTCAACTCTTCAGGGCCTTAGCCGGGCGAGAACAGACCCATTCTTGCCCATCCCCAGGTATTGAAGAAAGGACCCATGGCCGAAAAAAGGCCGGAAGATAGAAGAGTTAGCCCGTGGGGTTCAGGCCGGAGAGATTCGATCCAACCCTATGATCATAGATGCCCATACCCATCTCTTCTCCGATGAAGTGCGGAAGAAACGAAGGGCTTATTGCGCCCGGGACGAGGGTTTCCGGCTCCTTTACGGGAATCCAAAGGCCCGCATGGCCGGCATCGAGGACCTCCTGGAAAACATGGACCGGGAGAATGTGGACCGGAGCGTGGTCTGTGGTTTTCCCTGGAAGGACCCGGAGCTCTGTCAGGAGGGAAATGACTACCTTCTGGACGGCGCCCGGAAATTCCCGGACCGGATCCTTCCCTTTATTTGTCCCCCCCTCCATTCCCTGCGCCAAGCGGAAAGGGAATTGGCGCGCTGCCTTTCCCGGGGGGCAAAGGGAATGGGAGAACTGGCCTTTTACCACGGAGGGCTCAACTCTCAGGATGCGCACCGTATGGTGTCCTTGGTTAAATCTCTCGCCGGTACGCGAATCCCCGTCCTCCTTCATGTGAATGAACCGGTGGGCCACGATTATCCCGGAAAGAGCCTGAAAACCCTCCAGCCCATCTACCAATTTCTGGACCAGATTGCCGGGATCGACGTGATTCTGGCCCACTGGGGAGGAGGTTTTTTTTTCTACGAGCTCATGCCCGAAGTGGCCCGGGTGGCCCGGAGAGTCTGTTACGATACCGCTGCTTCCCCTTTCCTTTACCGGCCGCAAATCTATTCCCTCGCCGTCGGGATCATCGGACCCGAGCGGATCTTGTGGGGAAGCGATTTCCCCCTCCTTTCTCCAGCAAGGTATTTCCGGGAGATGGCCGAGGCGGGTCTTTCCCCCCGGGTCCAGGCCAAGGTTCAGGGGGGAAACGCCCAGCGCCTTTTCGCCCTCTGATAAAGGCTGGTTTTGAGGGCCAAAATCGGGTACAATATTTATGAATTCTGATCCTGGAATTTCGGGGTTGTATGATTAAGAAAATGCTCATTAATGCCCAGGACCCGGAAGAGAGCCGAATGGCCATCGTGGAGGACGGGGTCCTGGCCGAACTGATCGTCGAAAGCTCCCTCCCGGCACCCTCCCGGGGAAACATCTACAAGGCCAAAATCATCAACATCGAGCCCAGCCTTCAGGCTGTCTTTGTGGATTACGGCGAATCCCGCCACGGCTTTCTCCCTTTCTCGGAAATCCACCCGAACTACTATGCCTCCTCCCAGAAGAAAGAAGGGGAATTCCGCCCCCGGATTCAAGAAGCGATCCGACGGAACCAGGAAGTTTTGGTGCAGATGGAAAGGGGCGAGATGGGAACCAAAGGGGCGGCCATGACTACCTACATCTCCCTGCCCGGGAGGTACCTGGTTCTCATGCCCGGAAGCGACGGGGGGGGGATCTCGCGTAAAATCGAGGGGGAAAAGGAACGACGAAAAATCAAGGAGATTGTTCATGACCTCGAAGTCCCCCCGGGGATGGGGTTGATCGTTCGCACCGCCGGTCTGGACCGGGCCAAGACCGACCTGTCCAAGGACCTGCACTATCTCCTCCGCCTCTGGGAGACCATTCAGGTCAAATCGGAAAAGGCCACTGCCCCCGCGCTCATCTACGAAGAGAGAGACTTGGTCATCCGATCGATCCGGGATTATTTTACTCCCGACCTCGAAGAGGTTCTCATCGACAACAAGCAGGTCTTCAACCAGGCCAAGGAATTTTTCCGCTCCATCATGCCCCGGTACCAGAATAAACTCAAACTCTACGGAGAAAAGCGACCTCTCTTCTCCAAATATGAGCTGGAAAAGCAGCTGGAGACGATTTTTGAAAGGAGGGTTCCTCTCAAATCCGGAGGCTCCGTGGTCATCGACCCCACCGAAGCCTTGGTGTCGGTGGACGTCAATTCGGGGCGGGCCACCCAGGGCCGGGGAATGGAGGAGACGGCCCTCAAGACCAATCTGGAAGCGGCGGAAGAGATCTCCCGCCAATTGCGCCTGCGCGACTTGGGCGGGCTGGTGGTGATTGATTTCATCGACATGTACGACCGCAAGCACAAGCAGGAGGTGGAACGTCGCCTGCGCAATGCCCTGAAGCGGGACAAGGCGAGGGTCGAGGTGAGCCGGATCAGTCGCTTCGGCCTCCTGGAACTATCCCGGCAGCGCATCCGCTCGGCCCTCAGCGAAAAAGCCCTCGTTCCCTGCGCCTATTGTGAAGGGACCGGAAGGGTCAAATCCACGGAATCCGCCGCCCTCGCCGTCCTGCGCCAGGTACGGGCCGGATTAGCCAGGGGCGGATGCACGCGGGTCCGGGTGGAGCTGCCGGAGGAAGTGGCCACCTACCTTCTCAACCAGAAAAGAGAAGAGCTTTTCCGCCTGGAGAAGATCTATGGGTTGAAGCTCCAAATCGTCGGCCAGCGCGGGCTGCCCCATCGCCAGATCCATATCGAATTCACCCGGGGGGAAATCTCTCGCGGCGCAAAACCATCTCCCAAAAAGAGAGAAGGATCGAGGAGAGGCGAGGGCCAGCCGGAGAAAGTGACTCCGGAAGAAGCGGACCGCCTGGCCATCGAAGAATTGAAAAAGGAGACCAAAGAAGGTTTCCTCAAGAAGTTTCTCTGGCCCCCGGCCCTCTGGCGGGGAATTCTAAAACCCTCTGCTTCGCCTCCCCCAGCTGTTTTCCGGAGCACGGGAGAATCCAAGGAGACATCCGATCCGTCGAAAAAACGGGAAGACCTGATCTGACCTTCGGCATAAGAAACTTTACCGCAGAGCTCGCAGAGCACGCAGAGGTAGAAATGGCCAAATGCTCCGGGTCAGGATATGCAGGCGAAAAGGCGGCTTTCTTTTTCACCCTTCACTTCAGGCCGATACGGGCAAGGAGCTTTCAAGGAATGATTTCTGCGTTCTCTGCCTCCTCTTCGTTCGTCCTTTGGTCTTGAGTCCCAGGGGATCGAAAGACAAAGAGGAATCCATTTCCATAAAATGATTTACTTTTTTTGTCCTTCCCCAAGAAAAGCTCTGCGGCCTCTGCGTACTCTGCGGTTGAATTTTTATCATCCTCGGAGGGCGCAGAGATTTTTATAATTTCCCAAGAAGGAGACAAGGGGCCTCGGCGGAAGCCGAGACCCCTTGTCCTTACCCAATCCATCCTGCACTCCGAGGAGTGCAGGACAGCCTTCAACCCCTTTTCATCCAACCCTTTGCCCTGAACCATATGGGATTCAGGGCCCTGCCCTGAACCTCACATGGTTCAAGGCGAATTCCGGATTCTCTAGTATCCCCCGCTGATTTCAATGCACTGCCCGGAAACGTAATCGGAGAGGGGAGATGCAAGGAAGAGAATCGGGCCCGCCGCTTCCTCCGGCGTTCCGGCCCTTCCCATGGGAATGACCATCTTCATCATGTTGCGCAAGCCTGCGGGGATCCCGATGGCCACCGGTTGTCCGTCGCGGTCCAACGTCTGGCCGGCTTCTTTTTCCTTGGTGAGGCGGGTGTCGATCCAGCCGTAGGCTACCGCGTTGACCTGGACGTTCAGCGGCCCCCACTCTTTGGCCAGGGCCCGCGCCAGTCCGACGGTCCCGGACTTGGCCGCGGCGTAATTCGCCTGCCCGGCGTTCCCCCTCGTCCCGGCGATGGAGGATACGTTGATGATCTTCCGGTTCACCACCTTTCCGGCCTCTTTTTCCTTTTTGGCTGCTTCCCGGAAAGAGGGGGCCGCGGCGCGAATCAGGCGGAAGGGTGCGGTGAGGTGAACCGCCAGCATGGCTTCCCACTGCCGGTCGGTCATCTTGTGGATGACCGCGTCCCAGGTGAACCCGGCGTTGTTCACCAGAATATGAAGCCCGCCCCAGGCCTGTACGGCCGCTTTCACGATCCCCTCGGCGAAATCGGGTTGGGTCACATCCCCGGGATAGGCGAGGGACTCCCCCCCCGCCTTTTTGATCTCCCCGGCCGTTTCCTGGGCCGGGGCAGGGTCGATATCGCTCACCACCACTCTGGCTCCCTCCCGGGCAAAAAGAAGGGCCACGCCACGGCCGATCCCCCGCCCCGACCCGGTCACGATGGCCACCCGATCCTTGAGCATCTTTTCCATTCTTGTTCTCCTTTTAACAAAAAAACCTTTTCACCACAGAGACACAGAGATCACAGAGATAAATATTTGTCAAAACACAAAAACCAACTTCCAATAATCCCCAAAAACAAGATTCCAGAATTCCGGATCAGGCTAACCGGAAGCTTGGAAAATTGGACATTGGATTTTAGTATTTTGAATTCTCCGTGTCCTCTGTGTCTCTGTGGTGAATTGTCTTTACCGGCCGATGATGGCCACGCTGCACACGTTGGTCGAAGGGATTCCGCCCAGATTGTGGGTCAGGCCCAAACGGGGGTTTTTCACCCGCCGCTCTTCCGGCCACCTCTCCAGGAGCTGACTGTACATCTCATAGAGCATTCGCAGTCCCGATGCGCCGATGGGATGGCCGAAGCACTTCAGCCCCCCGTCGGGCTGGCAGGGGACCTTCCCCTTGAGATCGAAGAAACCGGCCAATATGTCCTCGATGGCCTTTCCCCGGGGCGAAATCTGCAGGTCCTCGTACACGGTGAGCTCGGTGATGGAAAAGCAGTCATGGACCTCCATCATGCTGATCTCTTCCCGCGGGTTCTTGATCCCTGCTTCCTTGAAGGCCATCTGCCCCGCCCGGAGGGTGGTCTCCAGGTGGGCTCCATCCCAGTTCGTGAATATGGATTCTTCCCCCGAGGAGACGGAAATGGCCAGGGCCTTCACCAGGACCGGCTCGGTTTTCTTCAACGACCGGGCGATCTCCGGGGTGGTCACGATGGCCGCCGCCGACCCGTCGCTGACCCCGCAGCAGTCAAAGAGGCCGAGGGGATAGGCGATCATGGGCGCATTGATGATCTGCTCTTCGGCTACAGCTTTTCGCAGGTGGGCCTTAGGGTTCAGGGCGCCGTTGGCGTGGCTTTTGGCCGAAATGTGGGCGATGGCTTTCTTCCCCAGCTTGGGGTCGACCTTGTACTTGGAAAAGTAGCTCGTGGCCAGCTGGGCGAAGAGCCCCGGCGCCGTGGCATTGGGCCCCACCAGCGCCTGCATCTGGCCGAAGGCCTCGCCCGCCGGGAGACCTCCGTATCCCGTGTCTTTGAGCTTCTCCATTCCCAGGGCCAAGCAGATGTCATACACCCCCGCGGCCACGGCATAGCAGGCGCCGCGGAAAGCCTCGGTCCCGGTGGCGCAGTAATTTTCCGTGCGGGTGACAGGGATGAAGGGCAGTTTCAGGGTAGTGGATAAGGGGACCCCGCTTTTTCCCACATTCACTTCTTCGATATGGGTCCCGAACCAGGCTGCCTGGATTTCCTTTTTCTCGATCCCCGCGTCGGCCAGCGCTTCCTGAAAGGCTTCGATGATCAGGTCCTCGCCGGAAGACTCCCACCTTTCTCCAAAGCGGGTGCAACCCATGCCCAGAATGGCGACTTTGTCACGAATTCCGGTTGCCATTTATGCCACCTCCTTTTGAGGGACTGCTTTCCAGAAATACCCGTGGATGTCCCGTTTTTGGTCGTAGTATTTTTTGCGGAAACTAAAAGCGACCGGCATGCCCACCTTCAGGTCTTCCAGGGTGCAGTCGGTGAAGTTGCACATGATCCTCCCGCCCCCGTCGAATTGCACGTATCCGTAGAGCTCAGGGGGGTCGTAGGAGGCGGCCAGCATATCCCCGGTATAGCTGAAGATCCGCCCCTTCTTGTCCGCAAAGGGATAGTCCTCCATCTCGTCCACGGCCCCGCACTCCGGGTTGGCGCAGATTCTTTGGGGCGGATACTGGGGGGTGCCGCACTTCTTGCAGCGCGATCCGATGAGGCCCAGCACCGCTTTTCTCTTTCTCCAGAGGAAGCTCCAGCGGGTGACGAAATCCGCCTCTCCCCGAAGGCCGATGTCCACCGGGATCATCCCCCGGAACACGGCATATTTCTGGTAGCTGTTGAGCTCAGCCCGATTGCCCAGGCTCCCCTTCACCCCCCTTCGGCCGTTCAGCTCGCCGATCCCCTCGGTAACCTGGAAGTAGAGGGCGTCGCAGCCGTTTCCGAAACTCACCACCAGGAGCTTGTCCCCGGGCTTGGCCTCTTCCAGGGCCTGGACGAGCATGATCAGTGATTGGCCGGTCCCCGTCTCTCCGATGGTGTTGTGCTGCGGGTCCTGGATCTTGGCCGGGTCTAGCTTCAGGATTTTGGCCAGGTTCCGGCGCGCCGAATCATAGAGGCACTGGAAGATGATCTTGGAAAAGTCACCGATCTGGACGTTGCATTTCTTCAGCAGCCCCCCGATGGCCCGGGGAATGAATTCATCGAACCCCAGGTCCCGGATCCAGCGGTCTTCCCACTGCCGATCGAAGGTCGTCCTGGAACCGCGGTAATGATCGACGAAATCGGCGGTTAAGGAATAAGACCCCTTGAACTCGGCGATGACCCCCTCATCCCCGATCAGGAAAGAGGCCCCTCCGTCGCCAAAGATCATCTCCTGGGGGCTGCCCATCTTGCCCAGGCGGCAGTCGGCGGCGCAGACCACGGCCTGTCTCAGGCTCTTGGACCCCACTCCTTCCAGGGCCGAAAGGAGGGCTGAGGTTCCCGACTTGAGTGCCCCTGAAAAATCGGCGGAGCGAACGTCGTCCCGCAGGTTTAAGGCCATGGAAATGATGCCCGAGTTCTGCCTTTCCACGTAGGGCATGGTGGTCGAGGCAAAATAGAGGGCATCCACCTTGGATCGGTCGAAACCTTTCAGACAATCGATGCTGGCTTCTGCGGCCATGGTCAGGCTATCCTCATCCTGGTTGGCCACCGCTTTTTCTCCCTGGGCCAGCATGATGTTGGCGGGGTTAATCCAGCCCATGGCCCCGAAGATGGTCATCCGTTTCAGCCGGTAACGGGGGACATAGGCTCCGAAGGAAACAATTCCAGCCATATTCACCTCCTCAAAGGAATGGTTGTTGCGCTCTACAGGAATTCAACCTGGGAAAAACCCGGATGTCTTTCCCTTAAAAGGTCCTGAATCTCCCTCTGCCGATCTTGGGTGTCAATCCGCTCCACCTTCGAGACGGGCCGCCCGGCTTCGTTCCGGCCTTTCTTCCATTCCCGGATGTAGCCGGGGACCTTGATGAAGCCGCACCCCCAGGTTCCGCAACAGGAAGCTTCGATGACCGCTGTTCCTACGAGATAGAGCACCTCCTTCCCCCGATGATTCAACCTTCCCTCCTCGATGAAAAGGTATCCCCCGCCGAGAAAATCAACCCTTTGGTTCAGCTCCGGGTGGATGAATTCAATCCCTGGTCCAGAAATGATGAGGCCCTCCGAAAACGAGTTCTGAATTGACCCGGCAGTCCTTAAACTTCCGTTCGCTGGTAGATGACGACTTCATAGCCCAAAACGTCTACCGTATACTGCACCTGCCCCAGCCGGATATCGTAGATCATGCCGCCCAAGGAGGGATCTTCTTCTTTTTCCGGAGGAAAAGCTTTGGCCTCCAGGAGGTAATCCAGAACCCCGCGGACTTCTTTAAAAGACAGGTCGAAGTCGGTGAAGATGTTAAACAAGAGGTTCCGGTGGTGGAATGGATACACTTCCATCTTTTTCCCCGGGAGAAATTTGGCCCCATCCTAGCAAAAAACAAAACCTCCATCAAGATTTTTTTCGCACTCGAATAATACGCTAGCAAACTATTTATCCGGGGAAGTGGCGAAACACGGGCCGGTGATACGCCCGGATCACGGCCTTCTGCAGCCAGCCTACCTTTCGGGAAAGAAGGAGCCGGACGTTTGTAGGGGTTCTTCGCAGAAAAAGCGGCTAACGCCGGTAGGGGCGATTCAGCCTCTCGGCCAGAGACTTCGGCGAGCTCAGCCGAGTCGCTCGGGCCGAAGATAAATCGCCCCTACAGTTGTAGTTTGGGAATATGACCTTGGGGAAACCTATTGGCGCAAGCCTTCCATTCTTGTCAGCTACTTCTGGTAAATCTCCGGGTTGAGGATATTGGGGGGGATCTCGCCCCGGATGACGGCCAGGATGTTGTTTACCGCCCGCAGGGCCATTGCTTCCCGGGTTTCATCGGTAGCGCTGCCGATGTGGGGAACGAGGACGGTGTTTTCCATTCGGAGAAGCTCGGGGGTAACCTTGGGCTCGGCTTCGAAAACATCCAGACCGGCCCCGGCAATTTTCCCCGAACGCAAGGCCTCGACGAGCGCCTGCTCATCCACCACCGGCCCCCGGGAGGCGTTGATCAGGTAGGCGGTCTTTTTCATGAGGCCCAGCTCTTCAGCGCCGATTAGGTGCTTCGTTTCCAGGGTGAGAGGAACATGGAGGGTCACGAAATCGGAAACCTCAAGGAGGTCCCGCAGGGGCATGAATTGAAGCTGATGCTGTTGCTCCACGGCCGGGTCCAGGCGGCGGATGTCATAATAGACGACCCTCATGTTGAACCCCTGCCCCCTTCTGGCCACGGCGGAGCCGATTCTTCCCAAGCCGATGATTCCCAAAGTTTTGCCATGAACGTCCCTCCCGATCATAAGGTTGGGGGTCCAGCCCGTCCATTTCCCCGCACGGACGAACCGGTCGGCTTCGGCAATCCTCCGGGCTACTCCCAGAATCAAGGCAAAGGTGAGGTCCGCGGTGGTGTCGGTAAGGACATCGGGGGTGTTGGTTGCGGCGATCTTGAGCCGCGTGGCCGCATTCAGGTCGATGTTGTTGAACCCCACGGCATTATTGGCCACGATCTTCAGGTCTTTCCCCGCTTCCAGCAATTGAGCGGTCCAAGGGTCGCTCCCCATGGCCAGCACTCCCATTTTACCGGGCAGAGCGGCCATGATCTCTGCCGGGGTCATGGACCGGTCCTCGGGGTTGAGGGTCACCTCGGCTTTCTCCCGGAGAAGTTGCAGCGGCCGCTCATAAATCTTCCGGGTCACCAGAACCTTGGGCTTCATGTTTCTCCTTTCATCCGACCCAGGGAAATCAAAGGCAACTCTTTTTTCATTTCAATTCCGTAACTCTTGATCTTTCGGTGGAGATTGCTCCTTTCGATTCCGATCACCTCCGCGGTCTTGGAGATATTGTCCTCGTTCTCCGTGAGTTTTCTCAAGATGAATCGTTTCTCGAACTCCCGGCGGGCATCCCGCAGGAGATGGAAATCGAAGAAGGAAGATTCCAGGGGAGCCTTGGGCTGCACTCTCACCGGGTCAGGAACATCCCTTGCCTCTATGACCGGGCCCCGGGTCATGATGACCATTCGCTCGACGATGTTTTTCAGCTCCCGAACATTTCCCGGCCAGGCGTACGTCGACAGGAAGTCCATGGCCTCCGGTGAGATCTTCTTGTGTTCCTTGTTGTTCTCCAGGCAGAAGGCGGTGATGAAATGCTCCACCAGCAGGGGTATGTCGGTCTTCCGCTCCCGCAGGGGGGGTACAGGTATGGGAATCACATTCAGCCGGTAGTAGAGGTCTTCCCGGAATTTGCCCTTCTGGATCTCTTCCATGAGGTCACGGTTGGTGGCGGCGATGACCCGCACGTCCACATAGATCATCTCCGTTCCCCCGACCCGTTCAAACTTCTGCTCCTGGAGGATGCGCAGGATCTTGGCCTGGGTCTTCAGGCTCATGTCGGCGATTTCATCCAGGAAGAGGGTGCCTTCGTGGGCCAGGTCGAATTTCCCCCTTTTTTTGGTCAGGGCGCCGGTAAAAGAGCCTTTCTCGTGCCCGAAAAGCTCGCTTTCGATGAGCTCCTCGGGAATGGCCGCGCAGTTGACCTCCACAAAAGGCTTCTCCCCCCTCAGACTCAGCCGATGGATTGCCCGGGCCACCAGTTCTTTGCCGGTCCCGTTTTCTCCGCTGATCAAGACCCAGCCGTTGGTGGGGGCGACGATCTTGATCTGTTCTTTCATTTTGACGATCTCCGGCGAAGTCCCCACGATCTCATATTTCCTCTCCACTTCCTGGCGGAGGGCCCGGTTCTCCTGTTCCAGCTTGGAATAGAGAATCGCGTTGTTGACCGCCAGAAGGACTTTCTCGAGGGAGAGGGGCTTCTCGATGAAGTCGTAAGCCCCCAGCTTGACGGCCTTCACGGCCAGCTCGATATTTCCGTGGCCCGAGATCATGATGACCGGCAGGTTAGGAATCTGACCTTTCATCCTCTCCAGCACTTCGATTCCATCCATGGCCGGCATCCAAATATCTAGGAGCACCAGGTCTGGGGGGTCGTTCTCCACCTGTTTTATGGCCTGGGTTCCGTCTTTGGCTTCCTGGACCTCGTAGCCTTCATCCTTGAGAATTCCGTTCAAAGACTGGCGGATCCGCTCTTCGTCATCGACCACTAGAATTTGCTTGGCCATAGGTTTTCCCGCGCAAAGGACTTTCAAAGATAGTTATACGTTATACGTTATTCGTTATTCGTTATTCATTGTCCATTGGTCATTGGTCAATGGTCATTGACTGATGGGCAGTTCAATGATAAACCTGGATCCCTGGGGAAGGTTATCTTTTACCCGGATGTACCCGTGATGGTCGGAGATTATCGTATTGACGATGGCCAGCCCCAGCCCGGTCCCCCCGGGTTTGGTGGAAAAATAGGGTTCAAAGAGGAAGGGTTTATCCTCCGCAGCCACGCCGCCTCCGTTGTCGGATACCTCAATCCGGGCCAGGTTCATCAAGGGATCCAGCTGGCTCTCGATGAGGATTTGCCCGCCCCCATCCTTTCCCGCCACCGCCTCCACGGCTGCCACCGCATTGTTCAGCAGATTCACCATGACCCGCTTGATCTGTTCCTTGTCCAGGTTAAAGACCGGGATCCGGTCATCCGGCTTGAACTCGAAGCGGATGTGCTTGTGCCCCTCTTCGTAGAGGACCATCGTTTCCCGGATGATGTCGTTAAGGTGGTTGGGGGTTGGATTGGCCGCGGGCATGCGGGCAAAACTGGAGAACTCATTGACTAGGTTCTTCAGCTCCTCCACCTGGGTGATGATCGTCTTGGTGCATTCATCGAAGATGACCCCGTCCTGCCCGAACTGGTTCGTGTACCGTTTCCGCAGGCGTTGGGCCGAAAGCTGAATGGGGGTCAGGGGGTTCTTGATCTCGTGGGCGATCCGCCGGGCCACCTCCCGCCAGGCTTCCGCCCGCTGAGCCTTTTGCAGCTGGGTCAGGTCGTCCAGCACCACCACCATTCCCAGATACCGTTCTCCTTCATCCCGCAAGATGGCCACTTTCACCAGCAGGGTCAGCAGATCGATGCCCACCCGGAGTTTGACCTGCCGGGTGATGGAGCGATTCTCCGCCCGGTTGACTGCGCGGACCAACTCATCGGCCAGCCGGAGATACTCGCCCTGGAGCAAATCGGTGTACGCCTTCCCCACAACCTGGCCGGCCTTGATCCCCAGGATTTTCTCCGCCGACCGGTTGATGGTCCGGATTCTTCCGGTGGAATCAAGGGAAATGACCCCCGTGCCCACGTCCCGCAGGACCACCTCCATGTACCTGCGTCGCTGCTCGAGCTCCAGGTTGGTCTTGCTGAGATCGCCGTGGGCCTTCTCCACCTGGCTCTTGCTGGATTT
>Ga0111180_1162_pt1 | contig 14093 bp, 8 predicted proteins | sample DeeMarSWOR324_28_FD_80237 | JGI IMG/M metagenome (GOLD analysis project Ga0111180, IMG submission 80237) | Deltaproteobacteria bacterium SM23_61
GGTCCCCGTGAGTCTCTAAGAATGATTTTGAAACCCATCTATGAGGTCTTTACCGCAGGGGACGGGAGTGAGGCCCTCCGTTGCATCCATGATAAGAATATCGACCTGGTTACCCTCGATTTGAAGATGCCCGGACTGTCGGGCATAGATGTTTTACGGGAAATCAAAAAACTTCAACCAGATGTGGAAGTTATCGTCATTACCGGGTACGGAACTTTGAGCAATGCCCAGGAAGCCATCCGCTTTGGCGCCGGGGATTTTATATCCAAGCCCTTTAATGTCGCTGATATCATAGCCATCGTGAGCAAATCCTTCGAGCGGAGGGCCTACAACCTCAAAATCAAGAATCTCATCCAGCAAATCAAAGGCCTTCGTTCTTCCCTGACTGACAACAAAGAGGTCTATCCTGGATGGAACGGCGGCAACGACCTGGCTCCCGATGCCCCGGGCAATTAGGAGTCAAAAAAAAACCTACTCCTTCCGTCAGATAATTGACAATTAAGAACTATTAATTCTTTCCCGGTCAGCGGCTTAAACCCGGTTTTCCAAAAAAGCCTAATAGAATCAAAAAAAATTAATAACCGGATGAGAGACTCCCGAAGGCACAAAACTTGCTCAAGCAAGGATGCCCCAAACTTCGTGGGCAGGCCTTCAAATTTTCCCTCCACTGAGAACGGTATGTACGCCAAAGGGTCGGTATTGGTTGTGGATGATGAATTTGGCCCCCGGGAATCCCTCCGCATGATCCTTAAACCCATCTATGACGTCCATGCCGTGGACAACGGCCAGGACGCCATCGACTTCGTTTGCCGGCAAAAAGTTGATCTGGTCACCCTCGACCTGCGGATGCCGGGACTCTCCGGAATTGATGTATTGCGGGAGATCAAGAAAATCCGGACGGACATCGAAGTCGTGGTCATCACCGGCTATGGAACCATGAACAACGCCGTGGAGGCCTTCCGCCTGGGGGCGGTGGATTTCATCTTCAAGCCCTTCAACGTGGCCGAAATCATCTCCATCGTCAAAAAATCGGTGGAACGGAGGAATTTAAACCTGGCCATCAAGAACCTCCTCCAGAGGTTCAAGGCCCTAAGGCACATGGGAATAGACGCGCAGGGCGAGGCCCTGGCCACCCTGAGCGCCAGCCTCGACCTCCCCCCCGAGGCCCAGGAGCTGTCCCGTGAAATCGAGGAATCCATCCAGCAGCTCGAACACCTCCGGATGCAGAAGGTTTCGGTGAACTACCTGGACTTTCTCAAAGTCCTCATCTACATCCTGGAGAGCAAGGAACCTTACACCAGCGGTCATTCCGAGCGGGTATCGGTCTATTCCGACCTGATCGCCCAGGATCTCCGCCTGTCCCCGCAGGAGAAGGAAGACCTGCAGATTGCCACGCTTCTCCACGACATCGGCAAGGTTGGACTCAGCAATCGTCTCCTGAAAAAGACCAACCTCAGCGAAAAAGACAGCTTGGACATCCGGCTCCACCCGGTGAAGGGGGTCCACCTTATCGAACCCCTGGCCTTTTCCCACACCATCATCTCGGCGATCCGTCATCACCACGAGCGATGGGATGGGAAGGGCTACCCCGATGGCTTGACGGGGGAGGATATTCCCCTGCTGGCCCGGATCATCGCCCTGGCGGACTCTTATGACGCCATGATTTCGGACCGCCCCTACCGCCCCGGGCTTTCCCTGAAAAAGGTCCAGGAAGAGATCGAACAGAACGCCGGAACCCAATTCGATCCTCAGATCGTACAGGTCTTCTTGAAAACCCTCAAAAGAGACGGGGGCTTTCCCTCCATCCATCCCTCCGTCAGCTTCCACTAAGGAGAGAGAATCCGGCATGGTAGAAAAGCTGATCCGCTGCACCCAATGCAACAAAGTCATCCCCCATTACGACCGGTTTGGAGATTTCGGTGAATCCTCGACTCTCCCGGGGGTGGAGTGGGCTTCGGACAATCTGGAGGGGCAAAAGGAATTCCTGGAACTCCATCGGGGCCATGTTCTGGAAGAGCTGCTCGTGGATCCCGAGGCAATGGTCAGCGACCGGCCAGCTTTCGAGCCCTGCCGGGTCACTTATATGGAGGCCGGAAACGGGAAAGAAAGGTTCCTGATCAAGCGGGTTAAAGAAGGCTACGACCGTCCGGCTTTCTATGAGCTCATTCCCGGGCAGATCCGGGTGGCGGACATCTCCCTGGAAATCCAGGAGGAAGAGCTCCGCAGGAAGATCGGATGCCTGAACGGTTCCTTCCCCCTGCCGCCGGAAAAAGTGGGGAAATTCATCGAGGCCTTCCAGGAAGAAGTCCGGGGGATCTCCCCGGAGAGATGGCGGGAAGAAATGGAAAGCACCCTGCCCGGGGAAAATTCCCTGCTCACGTACGGCAGCATCCGCGACTCCCTCTGGGAAAACGTACTCCACCGCTGTGAGAAAGATTTCAAAGACTCCGAACTCGAGTTGATCGAGCGGTTCATCCGCGATCACCGTAACCTGGGAAACATCTTCGACCTCCGGATTCAGAATAAAGTCTCCATTTCCACTCCATTGGAAAAAAATCCCGCCTGATTCGCCGTGTTTTTTGGTCGGGTCGGTTCAGCCTTGCTTATTCCCCCCCCGGGGCACAACCCGGGTTCCATTTCCCTTTTCTTGACATCCCTCCCGATCTCTGATAATTTTTTAATATAAACAGGAGTTTAACCATAAATTTCGGAAAAGGTGTGCGCCCTTCCCGCGCAGGATGGGAGAGATTCTCTCCCCTCTCAGGACCGAATGGAGGGTGCCCTTTTCCCTCAACCTCACGGACCTTAAATTGCAGACTTCAACCTGTCTACCCCGCAATCCAACCCGCCGGGTACTTATCGGTTCTGTTCCCGTAGGAGGCGGAGCCCCCATCGTCGTTCAGTCCATGACCAAAACCGATACCCGCAATGTATCCGCCACGGTGGCTCAGATCCATCGCCTGGAAGAGGCGGGCTGCGAAGCGATACGGGTTGCGGTTCCCGACCGGGAAGCCGCAGGCAAGCTGGGAGAGATCAGGAAAAGAATCCGCATCCCCCTGATTGCCGACATTCACTTCGATTTCCGTCTCGCCCTGGAAGCCCTGGAACAGGGAGTTGCCGGCCTTCGTCTGAACCCGGGAAATATCGGCAGCCGAGAACGGGTCACCAGGGTCGTCCAGGCCGCCAGGGAGCGAAAGGTTCCGATCCGGATCGGGGTGAACGCTGGGTCTCTGGAAAAAGGCCTGCAAAGAAAATACGGTTGGCCCGCCCCCGAAGCCCTGGTGGAAAGCGCCCTGGCTCATGTCCGCCTGCTGGAGGACCTGGATTTCAACCTGATCAAGATTTCCCTCAAGGCTTCCGATCCGCTCTCCACCATTGAGGCCTATCAGAGGATCTCCCGGATCACGAATTATCCGTTGCACATCGGGGTGACCGAAGCCGGGCCCCCTTTCTCCGGGGGCATTAAATCCGCCGTGGGTCTGGGGATCCTTCTTCACCAAGGGATCGGGGACACCCTGCGGGTCTCCCTGAGCGCTGACCCGGTTCTGGAAGTGAGGGCGGCCTATCATATTCTGAGATCTCTGGGTCTGCGCCGCAGGGGGGTGGAAATCATTTCCTGCCCCCTCTGCGGGCGAAGCCAGACCCGTCTTCTTCCGGTGGTTCGAAAAATTGAAGCGAAAGTTGCCCGCTGGCCTGAGCCTCTGCAAATCGCCGTCATGGGTTGCCCGGTCAATGGCCCGGGCGAGGCCAGGGAGGCCGATGTGGGCATTGCCGCGGGCAAAAAGATGGCCCTCCTATTCCGCAAGGGGAAAGTCCTGCGTCAAGTCAAAGAGACGGAAATGGTCGCAGCCCTCCTGGAGGAAGCGGAGGCGCTCCGGCAACAAACCTGAAAGGGACGGTTCATGCGGTATTCGAAGAAACTCTTTCAAACCTTACGGGAAGACCCGGCCGATTCCGAGGCGGTCAGCCATAAATTGATGGTGCGGGCGGGGATGGTGCGGCAGCTGGCCGCCGGCCTTTACATCCACCTTCCCCTGGGGCTCCGTTCCCTGGAAAAGGTGAACCGCATCATCCGGGAAGAAATGAACGCCATCGGCGGGCAGGAGATCACCATGCCCGTCCTCCACCCCGCCGAAGTCTGGCAGCAGTCCGGAAGATGGTATGACATCGGGGAGGAGATGTTCCGCCTGAAAGACCGGAACCAGCGGGACATGGTTCTGGGGATGACCCACGAAGAGATCATCGCCTGGCTGGCCGCGCGGGAGATCCGGTCCTACCGGGACCTCCCCCAGATCTGGTACCAGATCCAGACCAAGCTGAGGGACGAAGCCCGCCCCAAGAGCGGGGTCCTGCGCACCCGGGAATTCCTGATGAAGGACTCCTACACCCTGGACCTGGACGCGGCCGGGCTGGACCACAGCTACCAGCTCCACTACGAAGCCTACGTCAGGATTTTCAGCCGGTGCGGGGTGAAGTTCCACGCCGTGGAGAGCGACCCGGGCATGATGGGCGGGGCGGGAGCCCATGAGTTCATGGCCCCCAGCGAGGCGGGCGAGGATGAAGTGGCCCTCTGCGAAAAGTGCGGCTATGCCGCCAATCTGGAACTGGCCCATTCCACCCCTCCGTCCCCTTCTTTTCCCCCCTGGAAATTCGAGGAGGTTGCCACCCCGGATTCCCGGACCATCGAAGAAGTCTGCGCTTTCCTGGGGATTTCTCCCCGGCTGACCATCAAGTCTCTGCTGCTCATGGTCGAAGACAAACCCGTGATGGCCCTGGTGCGGGGCGACCAGCAGCTTCACGAGAAAAAGTTCCGGGCCCTGGTGGGGGAATTTCGTCCCGCCCACCGGGAGGAAGTCAAGGAATTCACCGGCGTGGAAGCAGGGTTTCTCGGCCCGGCCGGGCTTTCTCCCAAACAGTCAATTCCCATGATCGCCGATACCTCCCTGGGGGAAGGAGTTTTCGTCGCTGGCGCCAACCGGGAGGGTTATCATCTGCGCGGGGTCGTGCCGGGAAAGCATTTCTCCGCACGTTTTGCCGACATTCACCGGGCCATGTCCGGGGATGCTTGCCCCGCATGCCAGGCGCCCCTCAAGGTGGAAAAGACGATTGAGATCGGAAACATTTTCAAGCTGGGAACCAAGTACAGCGTCCCCCTCAAGGCCTTGTACCTGGACCGCCAGGGTCAGGAGAAACCGATCGTCATGGGAAGCTACGGGATCGGGCCTGCCCGCATCATCGCTGCCGCCGTGGAGCAGAACCACGACGCGGACGGAATCATTTTTCCCCTATCCATAACCCCCTTCGAAGCCCACCTCCTGCCCGTGAATCTGAAACAAGGCGCCGGGGGTGAAGTTCAAGGACGCCGATCTCCTCGGGTCGCCGCTGCGCCTGACCCTCAGCGGCAAAACCCTGAAGGAGAAAGCAGTGGAGGTCAGGGTTCGGCGGACCGGAGAAGTGCAGATGGTTCCCCTGGATCAAGCCGTTTCCTGGGTGAAGGAATGGATTACCGATCAGAAGAAAAAATAGTTCCCGGTTGCCAGTTTCCCTTTTCCGGTCAAACGCAGGAGACGACAACAAAACTTCATTGATCTAAAGCCGGCAACCCTCAACGGGCAATTGTTTTGCCATGATCCGCCTCAACGACATACTGGAAAAAGTCAGCCGTAACTTTCCCAGCGTCAACCTCGGCCAGATCGAGAAGGCCTACGTCTACACCGCGAAAGTCCACCAGGGGCAGGACCGTCTCTCCGGGGAGCCTTACCTCATCCATCCCCTGGAAGACGCAGCCATCCTGGCGGACATGAGGATGGACATTGCCACGGTGGCGGCGGGCCTCCTCCACGACACGGTGGAAGACACCTTTGCCACCCTGGAGGAGATCAAGGAGTTATTCGGACCGGAGATCGCCGACCTGGTGGACGGCCTCACCAAGATCAGCAAGATGACCCTGGCCACCCACGAGGAACAGCAGTCGGAAAACTTCCGGAAGATGCTCCTGGCCATGGCCAAGGATATCCGCATCGTGATCATCAAGCTCGCCGATCGCCTCCACAACATGCGGACCCTCCAGTACCTGCCCCCGGAAAGCCAGAAGCAGATTTCCCGCGAGACGCTGGACATTTACGCCCCCATCGCCGGCCGGCTGGGCATCGACCGGTTCAAGACGGAACTGGAAGACCTTGCCCTGCGCTATCTCCACCCGGAGGAATACCGCCAGCTGGTGGAGGGCATCGCCTGGAAAAAAGAGGAGCGGGAGAAATACATACAGGAGGTCAGCTCGATCATCTCCGAAAAACTGTCTTCCTACGGGCTGGTGGGAAAGGTCGGCGGCCGGCCGAAGCACTTTTACAGCATTTACCGCAAGATGAAGGCCCAGAACCTGGAATTCGAGCAGGTCTTCGATGTCATCGCCTTCCGCATCATTCTGGGGGAAGTCAAGGACTGCTACGAGGCGTTGGGCATCATCCATTCCCTCTGGAAGCCGGTCCCGGGCCGTTTCAAGGATTACATCGCCATGCCCAAGGCGAACGGATATCAGTCCCTCCATACCACGGTGATCGGCCCGTACGGCGAGAGGGTGGAGATTCAAATCCGCACGGAAGAGATGAACCGCACGGCCGAGGAAGGGATTGCCGCACACTGGCAGTACAAGGAAGGAAAGGCTTTCGACTCCAAAGACAGCAAGCAGATTTCCTGGGTCCGCCAGCTTCTGGAGTGGCACCAGGACCTGCGCGATCCCCGGGAGTTCATCGAAACCGTGAAGATCGACCTCTTCCCGGACGAAGTGTACGTGTTCACCCCGAAGGGGGCGGTCAAGCAGTTTCCCATCGGGGCCACCCCGGTGGATTTCGCCTACAGTATCCACACCGAGATCGGCCATCAGTGCGTGGGGGCCAAAGTCAACGGGAAAATAGTCCCCCTCCGCTACCACCTCCAGAACGGGGATACGGTGGAGATTATCACCGCACCGAATCACCACCCCAGCAAAGACTGGCTCAAGTTCGTCAAGACCGTCCGGGCGCGGACCAAAATCCGCCAGCTGATCAAGTCCGAAGCCCGGGAGCGTTCGGTGGACCTGGGGCGGGAGATCTGCGAGCGGGAGTTCAAAAAATACCACCTCGATTTCGCCAAGTTTCTGAAGTCCGAGGACCTGAAAAAGGTGATCGAGGATTTTTCTTTTCAATCCCTCGATGACCTGATGGCCGAGGTCGGCTACGGCAACATCTCCAGCCGGCAGATCGTGGGGAAGATCCTGCCCCCGGACAAGCTCGATAAGGGCAAGGTGGAAGAGTCCCGACTGAAACGCCTGGCGGACCGCATCCGCCGCGAACCGACGGGCATCCAGATCCGGGGGATCCGGGACATGATGGTCCGTTTTGCCAAGTGCTGCAACCCCCTTCCCGGGGATTCGATCAGCGGGTACATCACCCGGGGGCGGGGAGTGACGGTTCACACCTCGGATTGTCCCAATGTTCTGGGCAGCGACCCGGAACGTCTGATCCAGGTCTCCTGGAACCTCCAGGAAAAGGCGGTTCACGCGGTGCGGGTGCGGGTGATCTGCAACGACAAGAAAGGACTGCTGGCCAACATCAGCCAGACGCTGGCCTCGTCGGAGATCAATATCCTCCAGGCCCACGTGGTCACCACCCGGGATCGAAAGGCGGTCTGCAATTTCGAGCTGGAAGTGAGGGACCTAAAGCATCTCCAGGCCGCTTTCCGCTCGCTGACCAAGTTGAAGGACGTCATGAAAGTGGAGCGGATACGAGGAGCACCCTCGGGGGAAAGGGAAGAAGCGGAGGGGGAAGCTTAAATCGTCACCCGTTGCAGGTTGCCAGTTGCCGGTCTCAAGTCAAAAGCTTTCTTTAACCCTGAACCCGGTAATGGGGAACCCGTAACGATTCTTTAGACGGCTTTGGTGACCCGGCCGGAACGAAGGCAGCGGGTGCAAACCCGGATCCGGCGGGGGGTTCCATCCTGAATGGCATGAACCCTTTGCAGGTTGGGATGCCACCGGCGTTTGGTTTTAATGTTGGAATGACTCACGCTATGCCCTACCCGAGGGCTCTTTCCACAGATTGCACATGCCCGGGCCATTGAAATCCCCCAAAGAAAAACAAATAGCAGGGATTCCTCCCTGCTTTTTCCCATTTATAGCATATTGAGGGGCGGGTAGGCAAGCATATTTTCAGTCAGATTCCCTGTCTGGAATAATGGAATATTGGAATGATGGAAAGATGGGTCTAAAGGCAGTGAAGCTTTTTGGGCGTCTTTTTTATTCCCCATTATTCCAACATTCCAGTTCTTCATTATTCCATCATTCCAGTATTTTGGCCGGGGGGTTGATCATGAAAGAATCCGGAGCCTTGGGCATCCCCTTGGCCAGAACCCGGTGTCCCTGAACCTCCAGTCTCCCCTCGGCGTACATCTGGATGGCCTGGGAATAGATCTTGTGCTCTTGCTTCAGGATCCGGGCGTTCAGCGTGTCCGCCGTATCATCGTCATACACGGGAACCACGGCCTGGATGATGATCGGCCCCGTGTCCGTGCCTTCGTCCACAAAATGAACGGTGCACCCGGCGAACTTGACCCCGTAATCGATCTGCGTCTGCCACACATGGGTTCCCGGAAAAGCGGGCAGGAGAGCCGGATGGATGTTGATCACCCGCAGGGGGAAGGCCCGGAGAAGCACGGGGGTAATGATCCGCATGAAGCCGGCCAGGACCACCAGTTCCACCCCTTGGTCCCTCAAAGCCTCCACCAGTTTCTGGTCGTACTCCTCCCTCTTCAGCCCCCGGTGGGGAATCACCCGGGAGGGAATGCCGTGCTTTTTGGCCCGCTCCAGGGCGTAGACGTCGGGAACGTTGCTGATGACGATCTTGATGTTGGCGTCCACCCGCCCCGCTTCGATGTTGTCGATGATGGCCTGCAGGTTCGACCCGCTTCCTGAAACCAGTACACCGAGGTTGACCATATCTTCCCTCACAGGTAAGAGATCGGATTTTCCCGGGGGTAGAGTTTTCTCAAGATTTCGCCGATCGGGTAGGCCTTCTCCTTCCAGCGCCTCAACCGGGCGATGACCCCTCGCACTTCGTCGGCGGGCACAGCCAGGATCATCCCGATCCCGTTGTTGAAGGTGCGCAGCATCTCCTCATCGGCCACATTCCCTGCATCCTGGAGCACCCTGAAAATTGGAGGAACCGGCCACGAGTCCAGGCGGATCACCGCCTTGCAACCCGGAGGAATCACCCGGGGAAGATTGTCCGTGATCCCTCCCCCGGTGATGTGGGCCATGCCGCGGATACGAAAGCGCTTTAGAAGGTCCAGAAGGGGCCGGACATAGATTTTCGTGGGGACCAGCAGCTCTTCGCCGATGCTTCGGGCAAGGCCTTTCACCCGGCTGCCGGGTTTCAACTTCATTCTTCCGAAAAAAACCTTACGGGCCAGGGAGTATCCGTTGCTGTGCAACCCGCTGGAGGCGATCCCCACCAGACGGTCCCCCGGCCGGATGGCGGACCCGTCGATGACCTTGCCTTTTTCCACGATCCCCACGGTAAAACCGGCCAGGTCGTATTCTCCTTCCCGGTAAAAGGAAGGCATCTCCGCGGTCTCTCCGCCGATCAGGGCGCAGCCGGCCTGAAGACATCCCCGCGCCACCCCCCTGACGATCTGGGTGGAAACCGCCAGGGAAATCCTGCCCGTGGCCAGGTAATCCAGGAGAAAGAGAGGCTCGGCTCCCTGCACGACCACGTCATTGACGCACATGGCCACCAGGTCGATCCCCACCGTGTCGTGCTTTCCGGTCATGAAGGCGACCTTCAATTTCGTCCCCACGCCATCGGTGGAAGCAACCAGGATGGGGTTCTTGTATTTTCTCGCTTTCAAGGCGAAAAGCCCCCCGAACCCGCCGATGTCCGTCACCACCTCGGGCCGGAAGGTCTTCCGCACCAACGGGCGGATCAAATCCACGAATTTGTTCCCCGCCTCGATATCCACGCCCGCGCCCCGGTAGGTCATCTGTCTGGCCAATTCGCATCCTCCTCTTCCCGGTGGATACCTATTTCTAATGAAAGGAAAACGAAATGTCAATAAGCGAATTCTCCTTGCCTCTCTTCACTTTTCTCCAAGTAGGCGGAAGATGAACTGAGTCTCAGTGGTTGCCCGGCCCGGAAGCAAGGGCGTTACGCCCAAAAACCATGAGGCGCTCCTCGTTTTCCGGGGCGGGCGGGCAAGCGATTCTTTCCCCAAGCACAGAGGTAGTCCGTTGTAGGGGCGCCCGGCTGGGCGCCCGAGAGGCCCGCCTCACCTTGCGGAAGCACGAGAGAATCTCCTTTGCGAATTCTTTTCCCGCCGATGCTTTTTGTGCGTAACGCCCTTGCTCCCGGTCCACAAGTTTGCTTTCTCCCAGGAGAAAGAATCACAAAAGTGAATGGGGCAAGGCAAATTCTCTTGGTTTATTTCCATTTATCCACGCACTTTGGGGGCCGGGCTGAAGGAATTTGGATCATCAGGCTCGGCGGGATTGCCCCTTTCGAATAACCTTCCCGCCTAACATCCGCTTACTTTTCTTCTTGCTCCGGGGCCAAAAGTCTGTTACCAATAAATTCAAAAGGTTGCCCGACTTTTTCGCTTTTTCTTTCTCATGATTCCACCCGAGCTTGAGGAAATCCTTGCGGCGATCGAGAAGCCCTTCCAGTTTGCTTCGGGGCACGATTTCGCCAACCTGAAGACGCTCAAAGGACTCGAGCTCTACCTGTCGCGCTGGCTGGAAAAGGCCGCCTCCCTCTCCCTCAGCCCGCGGAGGCAGGACCTGTTCCCGAGGTTGCGGCAACAGGCGCAGGGTTTTGACACCCTAGACCTGGCGGGGAAGAAGGCCCGGGTCCTGGAGATGCAGAAGATCATCCAGGATCTAAAGTGCGAGGATGAGGCCCCCCTGCCCCGCCAGCCCTGGCCCACCCAGGCCGAATTCCGCCAGTCCCGGAAAGACCTCCAGACCTCCATCCAGTTTATTAAAGGGGTGGGACCCCGTCTGGCCGAGATTCTCAAGAAAAAAAATATCCTCACCGTGGAAGACGCCCTTTATTTTCTCCCCCGCCTCTACCAGGACCGCAGGCAGATCAAGACGATCTCCCAGCTCGCGGTAGGCAAAATCGAAACGGTCATGGGAACGGTGCAAAGCGCCGAGATGAGTTATTACCGCAAGCGGCGCACTTTCGAATTGGTGATCGGCGATGAAACCGGGACGCTGGTGGCCAAGTGGTTCAACTTCAACCCCCGGTTCATGAAGGGGAGATTCAAAAAGGGAATGCGCCTGATCCTTTTTGGAGAAGTAAAGCTCTACCAGTTTCAGAAGGAAATCCACCACCCCGAGCTGGAGATCCTGGAGGAAGAGGAGCCTGAATCGCCAAACGGGAAGGAAGCACTCCCTCCGGGGAAAGAAGAGTCTCTCCATTTCGGACGCATCGTGCCCATTTATTCCGAAACCGAAGGGCTCTACCAGCGGCAGCGCATGATCCGGCGGATCATGAAGAACGTGGTGGACCTATTCGCCGACAGGGAATTCAGCGGGATCCCCGAAGAGGTCTGCCGGCGTCAGAATCTCATTCCTCTGTCCGAGGCCTTCCGCCGTGCCCATTATCCTGGCCTGGATGAAGATATCCGCCTGCTCAATGAGGGGAAATCCCCGGCCCACCGGCGGCTCGTCTTCGACGAATTCTTCTTCCTGGAATTGGGCCTGGCCCTGCGCCGCAGCGGGACGCTCATGGAAAAGGGGATATCCTTCCCCATCAGCCATCGTCACACCAGCCGGCTCCGCGGGATTCTTCCTTTTTCCCTCACCCCGGCCCAGGAGCGAGTCCTGGCGGAGATCGAAGCCGACATGCGGCAGCCCCACCCCATGAACCGCCTCCTCCAGGGAGATGTGGGCAGCGGAAAGACCATCGTGGCCCTTCTCTCCGGACTCATGGCCATCGAGGGGGGTTACCAGGTGGCCTTCATGGCCCCCACGGAGATACTGGCGGAGCAGCACCATCTCAACATCCGGCCTCTGGTGGAAAAGCTTGGGTTCCGGGCCGCCCTCCTTACCAGCAGCCTGAAAAAATCGGAGAAGGAAAACTTCTATTCCCGAATCCAGGCCGGGGAAATCCACGTTGTCATCGGGACCCACGCCCTCATCCAGGAGGGGGTGGAGTTCCAGCGCCTGGGACTGGCCATCATCGACGAGCAGCACAAGTTTGGGGTCATGCAGCGGGCCACGCTCAAGAAAAAGGGACAGACCCCCGACGTCCTGGTCATGACCGCCACCCCGATTCCCCGGACCCTGGCCATGACGCTCTACGGCGACCTGGAGGTCTCGGTCATCGATCAGCTGCCCCCGGGAAGGGGAAGCATCACCACCCGGGTCTTCAACGAAAAGGAGAGATTCCGGGTCTACCGCGTTCTGCGGGAAGAAATCGCCGGAGGAAAGCAGGCCTATGTGGTCTATCCTCTGGTTGAGGAATCGGAGCGGTTAGACCTGAAGGACGCCACCCAGATGGCCAGGAACCTGCAGCGGGATATTTTCCCCGAATTCAGAGTGGGGCTCATCCACGGCCGTCTCAAGAGCGAGGAAAAGGAAGCGATCATGGCCGACTTCAAGGCCCGGCGGATCCACATCCTGGTCTCCACCATCGTCATCGAAGTGGGGATCGATGTTCCCAACGCCTCGGTCATGGTCATCGAGCACGCCGAGCGCTTCGGCCTCTCCCAGCTCCACCAGCTCCGGGGCCGCGTGGGAAGGGGGAAAGATCCCTCCCAGTGTCTGCTGATCGGACAGTACCCGCGGAGTGAGGAGGCGGAGCGAAGGCTGCGGGTGATGGAGCAGACCACGGACGGGTTTAAAATCGCCGAAGAAGACCTGGCCATCCGCGGGCCGGGGGAACTCATGGGAACCCAGCAGTCCGGCCTCCCGGACTTCCGGGTGGCCAACTTCGTCCGGGACATCCAGCTCCTGAACGAGGCCCGCATCCTTTCAATGCCCCAACATTTTTTTATGAAGGAGACGCTGAAGGAACGCTGGAAAGGGAGGCTGGAGCTGGCGACGATCGGTTGAAAGGCAGTCCGGAAATGGAAGCGGCGCGCAAGTTGGCCATCCAACATTCCCTTTCCCAACTTTTAAGGATGGTGTATATTACAGCCGCAATTGGTAAACCCATTTTCTGGAAGGAGGGTGTGATGATGAGAGGGAAAAAAATTGTGCTGTACCTGGTAATCGCTTTGATTCTATTCTCTTTTTCCCCTTGGGCGGGCCTCTGTTGGGCCGCAGATTTCCCCACCAAGCCGATTAAAGTGCTCGTCGGGTTTTCTCCCGGCGGGACGACCGACCTGATTGCCCGGGCCGTAGCCGGCGTGGCCCCCGAATTTCTGGGACAATCGCTGGTGGTCATCAACAAACCCGGCGCTTCGGGAACCCTGGCGGCGAAGGAAGCCGCCGATGCGGACCCGGACGGCTATACGCTGATCATTGTCGGCGGAAGCGAAACGGTATCCGTAGGGCATTTCAAGAAGCTTTCCTATCATCCCATCGATTCCTTTGCTCCGGTCATCCGGTTCGTAAAAGCGAGGATGATCATTTGTTTCAGCGCCAAAGCCCCCTGGAAGAACTTCCAGGAATTTGTAAAGGACGCCAAAAAGAACCCCGGAAAATACAAATACGCCTCGTCAGGCCATGGCGGTGGCGGAATCTATCATGCCGCCCTCTTGGCCATGTGCTATCGGACCGGGATTAAAATGAAACATGTTCCCTATAAAGGCGGGTCTCCCGGCCTGGCAGCCCTGATGGGGGGACATGTGGATGCGGCCATCGGCTCCGATGCTGAAATTTGGCCGCTGGTCCAGGGCGGAAAAATAAAACCGGTTGCTCTTACGTCTCTAGACCGCTCTCCAGTTCTGAAGGACGTTCCCACCCTGAAGGAACTGGGATACGATGTTTACCTGGAGAATCAAAAGGGGTTTGCCGCCCCTGCGAAAACGCCAAAGGAACGCATTGCCTTCCTCCACGATGCCTTCAAAAAGACTTACGGCCATCCGGCATTCGTAAAATTGGCTGAAAAGCTGAA
>Ga0111180_1216_pt1 | contig 14074 bp, 10 predicted proteins | sample DeeMarSWOR324_28_FD_80237 | JGI IMG/M metagenome (GOLD analysis project Ga0111180, IMG submission 80237) | Deltaproteobacteria bacterium SM23_61
CTCCTGCCGCGTAGAGTCCCGGCACGCTGGTTTCACATTTCGGGTTGATGATCACGCCGCCCATGAAGTGATGCGCGCCGGGGGCCCATTGGTAGGGTTGCCACGATGGGTCGAAATGCTCGGCAGCACAAGTCTGCAAGAACTTCTTGAACTTGGCCAACTCTTCGGGGGCGACACCCGACAAATCCCCGTACACCCCCCCCTCGGGAGTCCCCCGCCCCGCATGGATCTCTTTCTGAGCGCAGATGGACATCTGCGCCCGAGTTACGATTTCCATTTTATCGGGAAAATATTTCTTCATGTAGCGCTCGCCCAGCGCGTTGTAGAACCTCCCTCCCAGGGTCACCAGCCCGTCTCCGGGAGGCGGAATCCCGCGCATCCCTTGGGGATGAATCATGCACACCCGCCCCTGGATGAATTCCATATCCGCCAGCTCAGCCCCGGCCTTAAAGGCCAGGGCATAACCGTCTCCCGTGGTCCCTGGGGGATTGGTGGTGAGGCGATACAGGTCCCCTCCCCCTCCAGTGGCCAGCACGACGGCTCGGGCGCCGATGATGATCACCCCATCTCCATCCAACTCCACCCCCACGGCGCCGATGACGGTTCCCCCATCCTTGAGGAAGTCCGTTATCATCACCTGCTCGAGCGTATGGATTCCCAGCCTCTTTACTTCGTTAACCAGTCCTCTAATGTAGCCGCCTTGATATGGATCCTCTGCCAAGACCCCCCGGGGGATGGAACTTCCCGTGTAGGGAAAAAGCTTAAAGCGGCCTCCTTCTTTCTCAAAATGGGTACCATACCGTTCAAGGTCCTGGGCCCTCTCACAGGCACGATCCACCAGCAGCCGGACAAGCTTCCAATCGCTGAGATGATGGCCGCCGTCAATGGTATCCTTGAAATGCCGGTCCACACTATCTCGTTCATCAAATGAAGCCGACATACCCCCCATGGCCCGGGTGGTACAGCCGGAGGGGAAACCTCCTTTGGAGACTACGGTAACGTCAACCCCCCTATTCTTAGCCTCAATGGCTGCTCGCAAACCCGCACCCCCGGCACCCACAATCAGAAGGTCGGTTTCCAGAAATCTTTTTCTGAAATCCGTTCCTCTTTTTACCATGGCGTTACCCTCGACCTCGCGATTCACCCCCGGCGATTATTTGAACATCGTTCCCGGCAACCATAAACAGAGGGGCGGATAGGCCACGAAAATTGCCAAACAAACCAGCTCGATGGCGATAAAAGGGACGACCCCCCGGAGAATATCTGCCATCGTGACCTCCGGAGGGGCAATTCCTTTGATGGTATAGAGGTTCAGCCCTACCGGTGGGGTAATCACCGCCATCTCCAGCGTAATCCCCATAACGATCCCAAACCATAAAGTGCTATACCCCAGCATGGTAATGGTTGGAAGCAGCAGAGGCGTGCTGATGGTAATGACCGAAACCGCATCCACAAAACATCCCAGCAAAATGAGCATTGCCATGATGGCCATCAAGGCCACATAAGGAGGCCATCCAGACTCGGTGATAAACAACATAATATATTGGGGGAGCTTGAGCAGGGTTAACACATAGCCGAAGAACATGGCCGACACAAAGATCAGCAGAATCATGCCCGTGGTAAGTATCGTACTCCGGGCGATGTCCCGGAAAATACGCCAGGTCAAACGCTTGTAGACAAAACGGGCGAGGACCAGGCTGCAAACGAAGCCCACGGCTGCCGCCTGGGTCGGCGTGGCGACTCCCAGGTAGATCGTCCCCAGGACGGAGAAGATCAGCAGCAAAGTGGGCCATATTTTGCTCAGGGTGATCAGCCTTAATTTCCAGGTCACCGTTTCTTTGGCCGCTGGAGCCATCTCCGGTCTCAGCAACGCCAGAAGGCCGATATAAGTCATCATCATCAAAGACAATACCAGCCCCGGCACAATCCCCCCGATAAACAGCATCCCCACCGATTCATCGGCCACCTCTCCATAGATGATGAAGCCAACACTGGGGGGAATCAGCAAAGCCAGGGCACCGGCGGCAGCCACAGAACCTACGGCCAGCCGCTTGTCGTATCCCCTCTGGAGCATCTCGGGGATGGCAAAAGAGCCGATCGTGGCTGCACCGGCGATGCTCACCCCGCACATGGCCCCGAAGACGGTGCAGGCGGAAACACTGGCCATGGCCAACCCGCCCGGCATGCGGTTCAGCCAGTGGTGGCTGAGGGTGTACAGGTACTCTCCCATCCCGCTGTAAAAAATGACTTGCCCCATCAGAATGAACAGGGGGACCGCAACCAGGATGAAACTCCTCAGCTTATCGTACATGACCGTGGGAATGACCTGCAGCCCGGCTGGCCCTCTTAAAAGGAGAATCCCCAGGGTCCCTGCCAGTCCCAAACAGGCAAAAATCGGAATCCCCATGGCCAGAAGAAAAAGGAACGCGACAATTACGATGATGGCAATGATATTCGGATCCATGATGATCGATTCGCCCTCTTTTTCCTTTTAATCCCTCTAGGGATTGGAACTAGCTCTCCTTTCTGCCGGCCAGTTCACGAATGACGACGATGTATTGCAGGGTCAGGATCAGGAAGCCAAGGGTAATAATCAGATAGGGAATCCACAGCGGGAGACTTACCAAAGAAGCCGAACGGAACCCTCTCTGGTAGTTCAGAAGCGTGACCCCTGCTGCTTTCCATACCACGAGGGCACAGAAACCCATTGCCAGGATGGAGGCAATGAGTTCCACTCTCCATCGAGACTTGGGAGATAGAAGCTGCACCAGGGCATCCACCCTCACATGTCGGCCTTCCCGCAGAATATACGGGATGGAAACGAAGCAGATAAACACCAAGAGATATTCGCTCATTTCCACGGAGAAAATATCGCTGGACTTAAAGACATAGGTGAGCACGACCCCCCAGATCACCACAACGGCCAACACACAAGTCCCGATCTCGGCCAGGGTCTCGCCCAACCAGCTTAGTTTGTTTATCCCCCGCAGCAGGCCATTCATCAACCTTTCGGTCCCCATGGTCCGTCTCCCGTCTCCCACCCCGGGAATTCGGGGGGAGGAGAACCTCCCCCCCAAAAAATTATCGGTGTTTGTCCACGAAGTCGAGGTATTTTTGCCCCCCGGGAACCTGTTTTTCCAGCCACCACTTATAGACCGGATCCATGGCTTTTCTGAATTTCTTCAATTCGCCCGGGGACAATTTGCTCACCTCCATGCCGCCATCTTTAAGCTTCTGGACCGCCGTCTTTACAAACTCCTGCGCCATTCGGAACCCTTGATCCTCCCACTCGCGTCCCGCCTTCCGCATAATTTCCTGTACGTCTGCAGGCAACTTATTCCACTTATCTTTGTTGACGATCAAGAGATCCCCCCAGGGAGAAAAGCTCGCCAGGGTCAGGTACTTAGATACTTCGTAGAGCTTTCTTCCCACCCCGGTGAGAAGCGGGCGGGTGCAGCCATCGATGGTTCCCGTCTGAAGGGCCAGGTACAGCTCCCCGGAACTCATCATCGTGGGGGACCCCCCGATCTCCTTTATGGCCATGGTGTGCGTCGTTCCGGAGACGGCCCATACCTTGCCCTTTACATCCTCGATGGTGGCGATAGGCTTCTTGCTGTAGAACTGATAGGGGTCAAAGACAATCCAGCCTAATAAAATGCAATTATTCGCTTTCTCCACCTTGGGCCGGACCATATCCTTGAGGCCCGCCCGAAGGATCCGCATGGCCTGGTCCACATCCTCATACAAGAAGGGCAAGCTGGTGATTCCCAGATCGGGAACCTCGCCGGTATGGTAGATATCATGGGGAATCCCAACGTCGATATCGCCTCTCCCTACAGCCGCGAATTCCTCCTTGCCGCCGAAAAGCTGGGCGGAATGGTAGGTATCGAATTTGACTTTTCCGCCACTTCGCGCCTCTACCTTCTTGCAGAAATCAAGGCTCGGGTTGAGGATATAGGTGTATGATTTTGGAAACATAGTGGAAAAAACGAGCTTCACCGCCTGGGCATGCACGGTCGTCGCCAGGCTCAGCGCCACTACCCAACAAAAAGCTACCAGCAGTACTTTTTTCATGATGTCCCCTCCTTTCAAGTGTATTCCTCCTTAAAATAACCCGAGGCGGCCAACTTCGCTGCACGAGACCGGGGGAATATCAGCTTCTTGAGCGCAGGTCTTGGTTGAAACATCGTCGAGACGCAAACCTCCCCGACGCTTGAGGATGAGAAGTACTCTGGAAATGGCGTCCTATGATTGAATGATCGATAAGAACTCGCTTTGGGGTGGGTTGAATATACAAAAAAGGGGAATTGGGTGTCAAGGGAATTGTCGCCGACATTCCGCCATCCTCAATCCGTATTCGAAAAGAGGGCCTCACCAAAGGCTGACCCAACTCCCCAGCTTGCGCGCCAGGGCGGTTTCGTAGACCCGGCGGGCCACGGCCACGTCCAGCGTTCCGACTCCGGTCAGACAGGCCAGCGTCCTTTCCTCCCGGGCTTCCCTGCCCTTCTTTTTTCCGCTCACGATCTCCCCGAGCTCCGCATGGATCATCCCGTCATGGAACTCTCCTCTCTCATACCCCTTCCACAACTCGCCCCGGTAGCGGGCCTGGGTCCGGTCATCCACCACCAGTTTTTCAACCTTTTTCGGTAGGGCCGGATCCAGCTCCGGATAGGACCCCACACTGGCGATGAAGGCCCCGGGTCTGACCCATTCATCCCGGACGAATACCCCTTCCGCGGAGGTAACGGTGACGATGAGGTCGGCTCCGCGAACCGCTTCTTCCCCATGGGAGCAAAGACGGATGGGAAGATTCAGCAGGGGGGACATTTCTTCCCGGTACCTTTCCCCGGCCCGGGAATCGAGGTCGTAGAGACGGATCTCCCGCAGGGCGAAGATCCGGTTGAGGGCCTTGGCCGTAGACCTTCCCTGCGTGCCGCCTCCGATGACCGCCAGAACCCCGGAATCCGGGTTGGCGAGGTATTTGGCGGCCACGGCGGTCATGGCCCCGGTCCGGACCGTGGTCAGGTGGGTGCCGTCAAAAATCGCCAGGGGGTAGCCGTTCTCCGGGTCGGTCAGGATCAGGAGCGCCAGGATGTGGGGCAACCCGAACTTCTCCGGGTTGGCTTTATAACCGGTGACGATCTTCACCCCCACGGCTTTAGCCGAAGGGACGCTTGCCGGCCCGGCAAACATATAATCCCCGTGCCCCTCCCCCGGCAGGTACATGAATAGCTTGGGCGGAAGGATCGTCCGGCCCAAACCGTTTTCCCGAAAGGTTTCTTCCGCCACCCCGAGAGTTTCATCGAGATCCAGGCAGCTCAGGACTTCGGGAGCGGAGAGAATCAGGGTTCTTCTTTCCATGGCCCTCCTTTGAACCAGAGCCCGTAAGTCGCAAGACGCAAGGCGTGAGAGCGAAAATGCTCTTATCGACTTCCGCTCTCGCGACTTGCGACTTGCGGATTTTATTTAAAGACTTTTTCTTCAATCATGGTGTCCAGGCTGTTTCCGAAGGCCCGGATCGTTCTTGCCAGGTCCTCTTTCGAATGGACCGCCGATAGGAAGAGGTCAAAACCCCGGACGGCGGTCTTCACCCCTTGAAGGGCGAAATTCCGGTAAAGGGCCTCGCCCACTTCCGACGGACGTTCTTTTTCGGCATTCACGCAGACCCCCCGGTCGCACTGCCCCTGGAGATCGCATTTCCCCAAATAAACATGGACCACGGAAAAATTGCCGTCGTAGATGCAGCCGGGGATCTCCCTTTCATCCAGTTTTCCCTGCATGCCGTCCCGCAAAGTCCGGGCGTTTCGGTTGGCCTCCTTGGTCGGCTGCCCGGTGGCGATGATGTCCAGGTAGGCGATTCCGGTTGCCGCACAGAGGGGGTTGGCGTTAAAGGTGCCGAAGTGGGAAACCCGGCGGTACCGGTTCCAGTCTTCATCTTGGAAAAGAAACATCTCCATGACCTTTTTCTTCCCCACGATGGCCCCCGCCCCCGGCATGACCCCGGTGATCCCCTTACCCAGGGTGGTTAAATCCGGAGTCACCCCCACCGCTGCCTGAACCCCGCCGGGCGAGTAGCGGAACCCGGTCACGATTTCATCGAACAAGAGCAGGGTCCCGTATTTCTCCGTCAATTCCCGCATGGTTTGATAAAAGGAGGGTTTGATGCCCACGACCCCCGAACTGGCGCCGGCAGCCTCCACCATTACCACCGCCACATCCCGGTTCCGCAGGGCCTCTTCCAGGGCGGCTTCCTCGTTCATGGGCAGCACGATCGTATCTTCCACCGCCGAAGGAAGAACGCCCCCGGAAACAGATACCTGGAAGGGCTTCTTGTAGCCCACCGTAACCGCGTCGTAGGCTCCGGCGAAATGGAATTGAAACCGGATGATTTTCTTCCGTCCGGTGTGGGCCCGTGCCAGACGGACCCCGTACATAATTGCTTCGGTCCCCGAATTCATAAACTCGATCCGCTCCGCCGAAGGAACCAGCCGCTGGATGATCCCCGCCCAACCCAGCATGAGGTCGCAACCGGTCCCCAACTGAACCCCCTTTTCTAGCTGTTCCTGGGCCGCGCGGACCACCACCGGGTGGGCGTGGCCGAGCATCATCCCCCCGTGACCCCCGTAGTAATCGATGAATTCGTTCCCATCCACGTCCCAGATGTGGGAACCCCTGGCTTGTTTCATGAAAAGGGGAAAGGGGGACACCTGCCAGGCATCGTGGGCCACCCCGCGGGGGACCAAATCTTTTGCCTTTTCAAACATCTCTTTTGACCGGGGAAATTTCTCTGCGTACCGCTCCATACTTGTGGGCTTAGCCATTTTCCTTCCTCCAGAGCCATCAAAATAACTTCCGGTCGGTTTTCCAGGCAGGCAGGTTGCGGGCTGCCTCATGGGGCTACTTGGGCTTTCCATACACCCTTCTCAACCTCCCGCTTAATCCGCTCGAATTCCTCTCCGCCCACCGGACGGTAGATGACCCTGTCCCCCGGATGAATCAGCAGCGGAGGGTCCTTTTCCGGGAACCACTGACGCAGGGGGGAGGTCCCAATCCAGTACCAGCCTGTCGGTCCGGGCAATGGTTTGAAAGCACCTCCCAAGCCGCCGGCGATTAAAACCGCCCCCGCGGGAGCCCCCAGGTTGGGGGTTTTTTTTCGGGGCAGGGAATCCAGGGGGGGCGGGACCTTGAAGTGGGCCGACCCGCCGATAAACCCCGTGTCGTAGATGAAATATTCTTTCCCGCTGTGGACCCGGATGATTTCTTCGGAATTCAGGCTGAGCAGTTTCGCCACCTCTTCGAAATCGGGGCCGTATTGCCCGCCGTAGACAATCGGGATCTCGAAAAGACGGGATTCCGGCAAGCCGATGTCGGCCATCCGCCCTTCGATCTCCTGCATCCTCTGGGTCAGTTGCTTCACCCCGATTCGCAGCGGGTCGTAATATACAAGCAGGGATCGGATGGTCGGGTTGGTCTCGATGACCCCCCCAATTGGGGCCTTTTCCAGGGCGTGCCGCATCTTGTGAACCTGGCGGTTGATCTCCTCGTCGAGGGAGTTGCCGAACTCCACGGAAATCCCGCGGTCGCCGACGATCAAGTATCGCGCTCGTTTGTAGCCGGCCATATTCTTTCTTTTGGAACCCCATCCTGTGGAGGCGGCCCGTCGCCGTTTTGCGGGATCGCGCCTACGAAAGCCTGCTCTTCAGCGCCCTCATCTTTTTCTCCATCGCTTTCAGCAAACGGTGGGCTTCGGTAAGGGTCACCCTCTGGAACCGAACCCTGTCCCCCGGCCTAGCCTGGGCCAGCAGGTCCAGGTCCACGGAAATAACCGTCGCGATCTTGGAATATCCGCCGCTCGTCTGTCCGTCGGCCAGGAGAACGATGGGCATCCCGTCTCCGGGGACCTGGATGGAGCCCGGGGGCGTGGCATCGGTGAGGATGTCCGGCCCGCTCTTATGTTCGATCTTCGGCCCTACCCCATCCGGTCCGCCTGGGGGGTAATCCGGTATTCGCCGTCCAGGAAGGTTTCAACCCCCTTTGGGGTGAAGTAGTCATCCTGCGGCCCGAGGACCACCCGAACGTTCCATTGTCTTCCGTAAACAGGAACAAATTCCTCCGGCAACTGACGGGATCCCGATTCCCGGACCCCGGGTCCTGATTCCTGATTGCTGATTCCCGTTTCCTTTATTTGAATGACATCCCCTTTGGCCAGGGCCCGGCCGCTTCCACCCAGGTTGGAGCGGGTATGAACGGAGCGGCTCCCCATGACCACGGGGAAATCGATTCCCCCGGAAACCGCCAGGTAAGCCCGGCACCCGCTCCTTGCCGCCCCAAAAGACAGGACGCTTCCTTCGGCAACATCCAATGCGTGCCACATGGGCGCGGGCTTTCCCTCCACCTCCGGAGAAAGGTCGGCGCCGGTGAAAGCCACCCGCACTCTGCTGAGGATTTTCAATTTGGGGCCGATCACGGTCGCTTCGATGGCCGCCTCCCCCTCCTCATTTCCCACCAGGAGATTTCCCACCCGCAGGGCAAACCGGTCCATGGCCCCGCAGATGGAGACCCCGTATTTCTGGTACCCGTACCTCCCCAGGTCCTGGACCGTGGTGAAAGCTCCCGGCGACATCACTTCAAAGGCGCGCATGACCCTCCAAACACGCAGAGGGCATAGAGCATGGAGAAAAAATCTTGTTTCTAACCCTTTGCTCTATGCTCTCTGCTCTTTGCCTCTTTAAATGAGTTCCTTCATCGGCACGATTTTGACTCCCGCCGCCTCCAGTCGCTTGCGGATGGTCTGGGCCACCTTGACCGCCGTGGGCGTGTCCCCGTGAACCATGATGGTCTGGCCGAAGCAATCAATGTCTTTCCCCTCTACAGTCTTCACTTTGCGTTCCTGGACCATCCTCAGGGTGCGGGCCGCGCATTCTTCGGCGTCGGTGATGACCGACCCGGCTTTCTTCCGGGATACGAGCATCCCGTTGGCTTCCAGGGCCCGGTCGGCGAAGAACTTTCTCACCACCCGGAGTCCGGCTTGGGCCGCCTCCCGGGCCATGAGATCCCCCTTTGGCCCGTAGATCAGGGGTACGATCAGGTTTCTGTCCAGCTGGGCGACGGCGGCGATCCCGGCCCGGGCGATCTCCTCATTGTCGGAATTGAAAGAGGTCCCGGCGCTGCCGTGCCAGGTGAAATGCTGCAGCTCTTCCCCTTCCGCCCGGGCGATGGCCTGGAGGGCGCCTCCCTGGTACAGGGAGTAATTCAGGTATTCCTCTGGCGTGAGGGCCATCAACCTCCGCCCGAATCCCATAAGGTCCGGAAAGCCCACGTGGGTTCCTATCTTCACCCCGTGTTTTTTGCACAGCTTCACCGTGTGGCGCATGACCATGGGGTCCCCGCCATGGAAACCGCAAGCCAGGTTGGCCGAGGAGATGTATTCCATCAGTTCTTCGTCGTATCCCAGCTTCCAGCGCCCGAAGCTCTCCCCCACGTCGGCGCTCATATCGATTTTCATTCTCCACCTCCCCAATTTGGGAACCCTTCAAGACCCGCCGCTATCGCTTCCAGGGAAGGCGATCCCTTTTTGAAACCCGCCGATTTCCCTTAAACCGCCCCCCTCCAAAAGTTTTTGACCCCCGCCCTTTTTTTCTTTCTTGGCCAGGTCCAGGCTGGAGTTCCCGCGAAAACGGAAATGGAAACCCACGATGGCCGGAGCGGGCTAATCGGTAAATAGCAACCGCCAGGCGGGCGGCTGCCCGAATCGGTCACCCCCCGGTCTTCGCGCCTAGGCCCCTTGGGGCACCGCAGAAATGATCAAATCCTTCATCGTTTTCAACCCCGGCGGAACCTCCAGGATCCTTGCCACCGCGTTGGTTAGCATGGCCGCGGTGGCGATATCTCCGTGCGTTCCTCCCTTGACGACGACTTCCATGTCCGGAGTTCCCTTGATCGACACGGAATCGTAGGACTCGCCGGCACCGATGGAGGCTTCGAAGTACAGGGTGATCAGACATTTCCCCCCGATCCATCCCCGCCCCACCTGTCTGACTCCCGCCACGCGACCCGGCTTGACGGTGATGTAGCCGCTCTTCACGGTTTTCCGGTAGCAGATCGGTCCGATGGTCTCGGTCACCTTGTCCAGCTTCCATCCCAGGCCGGCGGCGATCATGGCCACGGACTCCGGCAGCCCCACGTGGCGGATCTTCCTCTCCTTGACCAGTTTCTGAAATTCCTTTCTGGTCCTTCCCGCTCCGATCTTTTCCTGGAAGGGAATCCGGCGGGAGGAGGCATCCTGGATCCGGCTGACCTTCACTTCCTTCACATCCGTACACACCCCCGACATAAAGAGGGGCCAGGCATCCATCAGGAAGCCCGGGTTTACCCCGGTTGCCAGAACCGCAACCCCGCATTTCTTGGCCAGCCGGTCCAGGCGGGCCGCCAGGGCCGGGGCTTTCTGGTGAGGGTAGGAAAGCTCCTCACAGCTGGACACCACATGGACTCCGGCCCTGACCAGCTTCTCCAGCTCCGGAAAGACCTTCTTGAAACTCGAGCTGGTGGTATGAATGGCCACTTGCGGCTTCCGCTGTCTTACCACGTGATTCAAGTCGTTGGATATCCGGATGCCCAGCTTCCGTCCAGCGCCGGCCACTTCCCCCAGATCCTTTCCCACGTTGGCCACATCGATGGCCCCCACGATCTTCATGTCCTTCTTATTGGCCAATACCTTGCTGACTCCGCGCCCGATGACTCCGATGCCAAACTGCAATACCCGAATCTCCTTTTTCATCCCTACCCCCGCAAGGTCCGCTTTTTGAATGGGCTTTTTGAAGTCGCCAGTATATTACCATGCAAATTCCCGGAATTGAACCCGGAAAGAGACCCTCCCCGGTTTCCTGTGCCGGCAGCCTTCCGAGTCCCGCCGCTTATCGATGGGGCATTTCGAAAGCGGTTGCCCTTTGATAGTAAATTCCCATCCCCTTGTCAAGAAAATTGCCGACCCAAACTTCCCCCACCCTTTGCCTTTCCCTTGCTTTCCCGGTGGGATTTTTCTATGATCGAACCATACCGATCACAATTTTTCCCCGGGAACCCTTGGATCCCTGAATCCTCGGACCCTTTGAGGCGATCGTTTATGATGCTGTTCACCCCGATTCATATTGGCCCCCTAGAACTCAAAAACCGAATCGTCCTGGCTCCCATGGCCACTCATTACGCCGATGAAACCGGCGCGGTGACCGACAGGCTCAAGGATTATTATGCTGAGCGTGCGCGGGGGGGAACGGGACTGATCATCGTGGAATCCGGGTATATCCACCCCCTGGGCCGGGGCGGAGCCCGGCGCATGGGCCTCCATGAGGACCGGCTGATCGCCGGCCTCAAAGGACTCGTCGAATCGGTTCACTCCGAAGGGGCCAGGATCTGCTCCCAGATCCATCATGCCGGAAGGCAGATTCGGGTGAATTACACGAACGGCCAGTACCCGGTTTCCGCGTCCAGTATTCCCGCGGCCGCGGAAGCCGTCGTTCCCCGGACGCTGAAGATATTCGAGATCGAAGAACTGGTCGAAGCCTTCGGCCGGGCGGCCCGGCGCTCGCTGGCCGCCGGTTTCGACGCTGTTCTCATCCATGCCGCCCATGGGTACCTGATCCATCAGTTCCTGTCTCCCCTGTCGAACCTCCGCCGGGACCGGTACGGGGGGACCTCCAGCCGTCGCCTGCGGTTCCTCCGGGAGATCGTCCTCCGTTGCCAGGAATCTCTGGGAAAGGATTTCCCCCTCATGGTCCGCATCAGCGCGAGCGAGTTCATCCCTGGAGGGATCACTCTGAAGGAGGGGCAGAAAATCGCCCGTCGCCTGGAAGAATGGGGGGTAAAGGCCGTCCATGTTTCCGGGGGTACCCATGATACCGCGGAGATGGAAATCCAGCCCATGGCCATCCCCCGCGGCTGCCTGGTCCATCTGGCCGAGGGGATCAAAAAGGCAGTCCGCATCCCGGTGGGTGCGGTGGGCAGGATCGTGGACCCCGGGATGGCGGAAGAGATTCTCCAGAAGGGGAAAGCGGACCTCATCGCTATGGGCCGCGCCCTCCTGGCCGACCCCGAGTTCCCCAGGAAAACCCAGGAGGGAAGATGGAAAGACATCCGTCCCTGCATCGGCTGCCTCCAGGGGTGCCGTGACCATCTGTACCGCGGCCTTCCCATCACCTGCCTGGTGAACCCCCGGGCGGGGATGGAGAGGGAGTATCAAATCAAGGCTGCCGAGAAAAAAAAGAGGGTCTTGATTATCGGAGGGGGCCCGGGTGGCATGGAAGCCGCGCGGGTGGTGGCCCTGCGCGGGCACGAAGTCACCCTGGCCGAAAAAAGGAATCATCTGGGCGGACAGTTTCATCTGGCTTCCCTTCCCGACGGCAAGCGGGAAATCCGGGTTTACCTGGATTATCTCACCCGCCAGTTGAAGAAGCTGGGCGTGCAGATTCGGATCAATCATGAGATCACCCCGGAAAACATGCGCGAAGTGAAAGCCGACGTGGTGATCCTGGCTGCCGGAGGTTCCCCCCTGGTGCCGGCAATCCCCGGAATCAACCGGCAATGGGTGATTCCTGCCTGGCAGGCTTTGGAGCAGCCGGAGAAGGTCGGGGAGAAAGCGGCGATTGTGGGGGCCGGTTCCGTGGGGGCGGAGACCGCCGAATTCCTGCTCGATCGGGGCAGAGATGTCACCCTGATCGAAATGCTCTCCCAGATCGCCGGCGATGCGGAAATGATCAACCGGAAAGTTCTTCTGCGCAGCCTGGGGGAGAAAGGGGCCCAGATCCGGGTTTTGACCAAGGTCACTGGAATTCTACCCGGGGGGGTGGAGATGGAGTTCGACGGCAGGAAGGAGATCCTGCCCGTTGATACCATTGTCCTGGCCGTGGGAACCCGGGCCAACGATGAACTGGAGGCAACCCTTCGGGAGGAATCGGTGGAATTCTACAAGATCGGAGATTGCGCGACTCCCCGGAAGGCCATCGACGCGATCCACGAGGGATTCAAAGCAGGCCTACGGATATAGTGAAAATGCGGTCCCAGCGCCCGTGCCGGTGGAATCCGGTCCTTGGCCGGCCCTTTAACGCCCCATCATTCCGGGGAGAAAGAGGGCAATCTGGGGAAACAGGGAAATCAGCACAACCACCGACAGCATGGCGGCAAGGAAGGGAAGCGCTCCCTTGAAGATCTCCTCCAGAGAGGCGTCCTTGGCGATACCCGCCACGGTGAAAACGTTGAGTCCCATGGGCGGGGTGATCAGACCCGCTTCCATCATGATCACGCAGACCACTCCGAACCAGATGGGATCGAACTTCAGAGTGGCCACAATCGGGAGGATCACCGGGAGGGTCAGGACCATCATGGATATGGCGTCCAGAAAGCATCCCAGCATCAGGTAGATCATGACGAGGATCGCCAGGATGAGGTACCGGGACACCCCCAGCCCGACGATCCAGGCGGAGACCTTCATGGGAATCATGGAAAGGGCCAGAAAGTAGCTGAAAACGTTGGCCGCGGCCACCAGGAAGAGGACCATGACCGAGATGCGGACGGTTTCATAAAGGGAGGCCAGGAGTTCTTTGCCGGTCAATTTCCTTTTTAGGATGGCGGTCAAAAAAAGGACCGTCGCTCCCACCCCCGCGGCCTCGTTGGGGGTGAACATACCGAAGTAGATCCCCCCGATCACCAGCAGGAAGACGGCCACGGTCTCCCAGACCGCTTTCAGGGAGGTCCACTTTTCCCGGAAGGAGACCGTTGCCTCGACCCTCGGGGCCCAGTCCGGATGGAGTTTCACCAGGCCGAAGAGAATTCCCATGTAGGCCCCGGCCAGGATCAGTCCGGGGAAGATCCCGGAAATGAGGAGTTTTCCGATGGACTCCTGGGCCAGCATCCCGTAAACCACGAATCCGAGGCTCGGAGGAATGAGAAACGCCAGCGTGCCCCCGGCGGCGACGGTTCCTGAAGCCAGCCTGGGGGAATAGTTGAACCGCCTCATCTCCGGGTAGGCCAAGGTCCCCATGGTGGCCGCGGCGGCCACGGAGGAGCCGGAAATCGCCGCGAA